>Ga0224495_10002200_pt1 | contig 12955 bp, 9 predicted proteins | sample SF_Jul11_sed_USG_FD_168128 | JGI IMG/M metagenome (GOLD analysis project Ga0224495, IMG submission 168128) | Sediment microbial communities from San Francisco Bay, California, United States - SF_Jul11_sed_USGS_4_1 | ecosystem: Environmental > Aquatic > Marine > Sediment | place: USA: California... | reverse complement strand
AAAACGGTTAAATACGGCACTGGCAAGAATGGTGAATTAGCTATAATCAATTCTTCCAGGGGGGTTATCTATGCTTCGTCTGAGAAGGATTTTGCCGAAGCTGCAAGAGGGGAAGCTGAAAGATTAAGGAATGAATTCAACTTATATAGAGAAAAGAGGGGAGGATGAGATTAGTTACCTCAGACCAGATGAGAAAGATAGATAAGATAACTATCGAAAAGATAGGTATCCCTGGTTTGGAGCTTATGGAGAAAGCCGGCTTGGGCTCTGCTCTGGTCGGGAAAAAGATTTTAGATGAAAAAGTCAAGGGCAAAAAAGTTATAATCTTCTGCGGAAAGGGGAACAATGGTGGGGATGGGTTTGTAGTGGGCAGATATCTGTCCAGGTGGGGTGCGAAAGTAGAATTCTACCTTTTAGGGAAAAAGGAAGAGGTTAAAGGTGATGCCTTGACCAATCTGAAAAAAGCTGTTGGCCTGAAACTTACCATAAAACAGGTCTCTAAAGAAAAAGAGCTTCCTGCTGAACTTAAAGCTGACCTGATTGTGGATGCCATCTTCGGGACTGGATTCAAAGGTAAAGCAACCGGATTGGAAGAAGAGGTAATTCAGCTTATCAATTCATCCGGGATAAAAGTTTTATCCATTGATATCCCCTCAGGCTTAGAGGCAGATACAGGTTCAGTTGAGGGTATTTGTGTTAAGGCTACTGCTACCTCTACTATGGGACTTCCTAAAGTAGGGCAGTTTTTCTTCCCGGGTAAAAGCTTTTGCGGAAAAGTTGAGGTTATAGATATTGGTGTTCCACAAAAGGTGATTGATGAGCAGAAGTTAAATCTAAATTTAATAACCGAAGAAGAGGTAAAAAATATACTTCCAGAGCGTCCGGGTGATGCCCACAAAGGCACTTGCGGTAAAGTTTTTCTCATAGCCGGCTCAACCGGGATGACCGGTGCGGCAACTCTGGCTTCTTTATCCTGTTTAAAAGCTGGTGCTGGGATGGCGATTCTTGGTGCTCCTAAAACTTTGAATGAGATCTTCGAGATAAAGCTGACCGAGGTTATGACCAAGCCCTTGCCGGATGTTAAAAAAAGAGGAGCACTTGCTCTTCGGGGTCTGGGTGAGATTATGCAGATTTTGAAATGGGCTGATTGCGTGGCTTTGGGTCCGGGTCTGGGTCAGCATTTTGAGACAATAGAGCTGATCAGAAGACTGGTTACCAGAATTGAGCTGCCTATGGTTATTGATGCAGATGGATTAAATGCAATTGCCAAGGATTCTTCAATCTTGAATCAGGCAAAGGCTCCTCTTATTCTGACTCCGCATATAGGTGAATTATCAAGATTGATTAATGTCCCCATAGATGAAATAGAAAAAGATCGAATAAAATATGCCAGGGAATCAGCCAAAAAATTTAACTGTGTATTAGTCTTCAAGGGAGCACCTACAATAATCGGTGAGCCTGAAGGACAGGTTTACGTTAATCCCACAGGCAATGCTGGTATGGCTACTGCAGGCTCAGGCGATGTTCTGACAGGAATTATAGTGGGGCTTTTAGCACAGATGATTTTTCAAAAAAATCAGGATATTAAAAAAAGTATGCTCGAATCAGCCTTGTCCGGAGTTTATATCCACGGGCTTTGCGGAGATTTAGCTAAAGAGGAAAAAGGGGAGATGGGGATGATTGCCGGGGATATGATGGAGAAGTTGCCAGAGGTGTTAAAAAAGTTAACAACAAAAGAGTGACTTATTATTTAAGGAGGATCCATGGAGATTGAGGAAAAGATAAAATCATTATCCAAAAAGTTTTTTCCTTCTCTTGTGAAATTAAGAAGAGAACTTCATCAATACCCTGAGATAGGCTATACTGAATACAAGACATCGGATATTATTGCAAGGGAATTAAAGAAGTTAGGGCTAAAGTTTAAAAAAGGAGTGGCTAAGACGGGTGTGGTGGCTTTGTTGAATACGAATAAGAAAGGGAAAACAATGGCTTTGAGGGCAGATCTGGATGCTCTACCTATTACCGAGTTAACCAATCTTCCTTTTAAATCCAAAAATCTGGGAAGGATGCATGCCTGCGGGCATGATGTGCATATGACCTGTGTTATAGGTGCGGCTAAGATTTTATCGAGTTTAAAAAATGAATTGACTGGAAAGGTAAAATTTATCTTCCAGCCCAGCGAAGAGTTCTTCCCGGGCGGAGCATTGCCTATGATCAAAGCAGGTGTTCTGAAAAATCCTGATGTTGATGGAATATTCGGTCTTCATTGTGATTCAAGTATTAAAGCTGGTAAAATCGGAGTCAAAGATGGTCCCATAATGGCGCATATAATTGATTTCAACATAATCATAAAGGGTAAGGGAGGTCATGCAGCCAGACCTCAGGAGGGTGTTGATGCTGTTGTAGTGAGTTCTGCTGTTATTCAAGCGTTGCAGACGATACCCAGTCGCAGGATAAGCTCTCTAAAACCAGTGGTTGTAAGCGTGGGAGTGATAGAGGGAGGGGCTGCAAGGAATGTCATCTGCGATAAGGTGGTTTTGAAAGGAACGGCTAGGACTCTGGATGGAAATATAGCAAAAAAGATTCCGGTGTTATTGAAAGAGATAATCTCTGGTGTATGCAAGAGTTTTGGAGCAGGATATGAACTGGAATATGACAGGGGTTATCCGGTTTTGGTCAACGATCCCAAGATGACAGATCTAGTCAGAAGCTCGGCAAAGAAACTTTTGGGTAAAGGTACAATTCACGAAATTAAAGACCCTGTTATGGGTGGTGAGGATTTTGCCTATTATCTCAAGAGGGTCCCGGGTTCGTTTATCAATTTGGGCACCAGAAACGAGATGATTGGTGCGGTTTATCCCTGGCATCATCCTAAATGGAAAGTGGATGAGAAATCAATAGAGATAGGTTCTGCTCTTTTGGCTCAGGTGGCTTTTGATTTTTTGAATGATAAGTATTAAGAGTTTTTGGAGAGATTCTGGAATGCGAACCTTCAGGTTTGCCAATTGAATTTAATAGGTTATTTGAGGTAAAGCTGAAGCTTTACACTCCACATTCCTTTTCAAAACTAAGAGGCTTTTGATGAAGAAGGTTATAATTATAATTTTGCTTTCTCTTATTGTATTTTTGTTGTCACTGTTTTTTTCTTCTAATTCCTATTGTAAGCCTCCCTATTATCCAGGTGATTGGATTAGCTATACGGTTTTAAGATATGTAACATCAATAGCCAGGGATTTCAACTACATTTACTTTGGAACTACAGGCGGAATATCAAGATATGATTTTTTTGCAGACAGCTGGTTAGAGCCTTTAACTGAAAGCGATGGGTTATTAGATAACCGGGTCGAGCTTCTGGCTTATGATGCGAGTGGAAACCAGCTCTGGATAAAAACTTATTCCGGAATCTGCAGATATAACATCTCCTTTGGGGATTTCAGTTATGGGGGTGATTTTCCTTATCAACTTGTGCACAGGGATTCAAGTAACTTCAGCTTTCCTTCATTCTTTATGGACTTCGGGTATTCTTTTTATCCTGAAGGGTATATCACCGATATCTACCTGAACAGGTATAAGGTTACAGATTATCTTTTTGATCAGTGGGGGGGCTTGTGGATAGGTACCTGGGGGTTAAATGCCGGGGTTGCGTCGCTGCGTTATTCGGAGCTGAAGATGTTCAGTATCGGTCTTTATAATGAGGATGTTAACGCCCTGCTACGAGATGGTAATAATCTCTGGTTTGGAGGTAGAACTTATTATTATGGAGATTTTGGGATAACCAGGTATAATCGTAAAGAGGGGAAATGGGGATATTTTGACTCCAATTCCCTGAAAGAGCTCTCCAGCAGAGAAGTTACCTGTATGGAAAAAGACTCCCATTATGTCTGGATTGGAACCACAAGTGGTTTGTTGCGTTACGACAAGAAAAAAGATAGCTGGAAAGCTTATAATACTTTCAAAGGATTGTGGAATGACCAGGTCACATCCTTAAAAGCTGACGAGAATATTCTCTGGATAGGAACCAGCTGGGGATTGAATTTTTATCTCCCTAAAAGGGATTCTATTGTTCGGGTAAAAGATGACCAGATCAAAGGAGTTCATATTTACTCGATTGAAAAAGATTCGCATTTTGTCTGGATGGGAACGGAAAAGGGTGCTTTTCAGTTAAATAAAGCCTCAAGCGAGCTGATTAGATTTAATATTCCCGAAGGGTCTTTGGGCTTCTGGGTAAAAGCTGTTTTTAAATATAAAGACGAGCTCTGGTTTGGAACCACAGATGCTGTTTTAGGAGTAAACCTGAAAACAAAAGATCGAAAGGTATACCAGTCGCCTGTTACCTATCCCGGCTCCGAGGTAACTAAAATCGTATGCGATGATGAAAATATCTGGGTGGGAACGATTCTGGGCGTATGGAGATTGGATAGGAAAAGGGGGTTATGGAAAGGATATTTTAAAGAAGACGGACTTTTAGAAAATAATATTCAGGACTTACTGTTAGATGGAGATTATATTTTTTTCAGTACACAAAGAGGTATCACTCGTTTTTATTGGAACAGCCCTTACAGGATAGAGTGATTATTAAAAACCGGATACTTAAAATGGAATTAAAAGAAATTGGCGAGTTCGGGTTGATTGAGTTAATCAAGAATAAGATTGCAGTTAAAGATAAAAGGGTGATCGTGAACATCGGGGATGATGCTGCTATCCTGAAAAGCTCCGCTAATAAGGTATTAATATTCACCACGGATTCCCTTATGGAGAAAGTACATTTCGACTTGAAATACTCTTCCTTCGAAGACGCAGGCTGGAAAAGCATGGCAGCAAATCTGAGCGATATTGCCGCCGTTGGCGGAATACCCGTAGCTGGTCTTGTTTCACTGGGTATTCCCGAAAAGACAAAAGCTGAAAATATCCTCAAGCTATATTCCGGCATTAAAAAACTTTCCTCTGAATTTAACTGCCCTATTGTGGGTGGGGATTTATTTACATCTGCCGGAGGTCTGGTTATAACCATCTCTCTTCTGGGTGAGGTTGAGAAAAAGCTGTACAAGACCAGAGCAGGAGCAAAAACAGGCGATTTGATATATGTGACAGGTGATCTGGGTGGGTCTGAGTTTGGGTTAAAATACTTAAAGAGATGTTCAGGTAAGAGAAGAATGGTTATTACCAGGTCAGTTATTACCGAAAAGCATCTTACCCCTTACCCCAGAATAAAAGAGGCAAGGTTTTTAGTGAAGAATCTAAAGCTCACCTCAATGATTGATATCAGTGATGGATTATCTTCTGATTTATATCATATTTGTGAAGGAAGCCAAAAAGGTGCGTTAATTTATGCAGATAAAATACCAATTAATTCTAATATCATCAAGGGCTGCAAGCTTTTAAATCTCTCTCCCCTGAATACTGCCTTGAGCTCAGGCGAGGAATATGAGCTTCTCTTTACCTTGAATCCTGAAGAAGAAAAAAAGCTCGAAAAGGTTTCCCACGGAAAGTTCCGGGTTAGTATGATTGGAGAGATCAGAGAAGAAAAAGCTGGAGTCAGAATTAAGAGTAAGGATGGTAGAGTCAGGGTATTAAAAAAGACGGGGTATATTCACTTTTAAAATCAAAAAACTACTGCTTACTGTTAGCTTGTTTTTCAACAAAAATATTAAACTGCAGTATTGATTCCCTCACGAATGAAAAGCATAAAAACACATTTAAGTTTTTTTAAATACAATCTCATAATTTTCCATAAACAACATTTTTCCCTTGACAAAAGCTTTCCTGAAGTTTAAAAATAATTATATAGAGAAATTTATATAATAACATAAAGCCTTTGAAAAATGGGGAAGTTGCTTTATCTAACTTTGGTTTTGCTGTTCTTTTTCCCGATCCTGGCTTTTTCTCAGTGGGAGGGGGCTGAAATATCGCGATTATCATATGATTCCTGTGATAACGGAATAGTAAATCTTATGGAGATAGATGAAAACGATAAAATCTACTTAATCTACTGGCAGAACCCAAAGCCCTATACGACAAATGTAACTGAGTTTCTTTTAACTAAGGAAAAAGGTAGTGATTGGTCAGCCCCTGTTGAGATTGGAAATCCTGCATTCAAAGTCACGCTTTATTGTCCGCACCTATGGGGTATAGATGTAAAAAATGAGTTAATCCATTGTATTTATGCTTGCGGAGATACTCTCTATTACACCAACGACACTATGAACTGGGAGGTGATAAAGATAGATTCCAGTGCCGGCTATGCTACCGGGGATAACCTTTTCTCTGATTCATTGGGTAATGTTCATTTTAGCTGGAACTATGAATATTTCCAATCAGGATATAAATATTATCGTGTTATGTATATGACCAATGCAACCGGTCAATGGACAAAACAGCAGGTCTCACCTGAGATTTTCATTGGTTATGGTAGTTCAGCTATATCCCGCATGGCTGTGGAAAAAGGAGGTAGAGCACATATCTTCTATTATACACCTGATTTTCTTTACCATATTGTGAATGATACCTTGGGAGGGACCAACTGGGCTAAAGATAGCCTTTCCTATCCTTTCTACTGCTGGGATGAGGTAGGCGATTTCAGGATAGGCAGGGATAATTCTTTGCATATACTTTTTATTGGTTCTGATGTTCTCTCTCCCATTCTGGATCAAGATTTTAGTCTCTGGTATTATTACAGGGATAGTAGTAGCACCCAATGGAATCCACCGGAACAGATAACAGATATTGGACGGGGTTGGTGGTTATTTCTGGACAATCAGGGGGACCCGCATGTGAACTGGAATAATTTAAGCCAGTTAGGCGCTTCTTTTTATGCTAATAAAAAGAAAGGCTTCTGGGAATCTACTCAGTTACTGGATAATCCGTATGCAACTCACTGGATTCGTTTTGTATTAGATTCGGGAGGCTTAGGTTATGCAGTTTTTGTTGGAACCGAATATGCTCCATCACGGGAATCAACAGAGGTGTACTATCTTGGACCTACTACAGGTATTTCTAACCCTGATAATCCAGAAAGACCTTTAAGTTTTGAACTTAAACAAAACTATCCCAATCCCTTTAATCCCAAAACCACTATCCCCTTTAGCTTAAAAGTCCAAGGTTCAAGATTCAATGAACCCGTCCATACCACCCTAATTATCTATAATATATTAGGGCAAAAAGTGAGGGTTTTGATGGATGAGGAAAAGGTGTCAGGAGATTACATGGTGTTCTGGGACGGTAAAGATGAGAAAGGAAAAGAGGTGAGCAGCGGGATATATTTCTATGTTTTGCAATTTAATGATTTTAAGGAAACAAAGAAGATGCTATTGATAAGATAGCAGGAGGGCTTAATATGTTAAAGCGTAATGTATTAATCGCTGGTGTTTTCATCGTTTCTCTTCTTGTTTTCTCCCCAACAGTAACTGTTTTTTCTCAAAATTATACTCCGGGCGAATTGATAATTGTTCTTAAAAATGAATATCTGCCCCTTAATCCAGTTGTTAGAAACGATTCCTTGATAACCAACTTGCGCTCATTGGATAGCTTAAATGCTTTTTTCAAAAGCTATGAACTGGAGAAAATCTATAAAGGAAAATGGAGTGCAATCCAAAGTTATTACCTTTTGAGGTTCCCTGATAACTTGGATGTAATTCAGATGACTTCAACATCGAGCAAGGGTGATTGCAATGGAGATGGCCAAGTTAGTTTATCCGATATAGTATATTAAACTGCCTATTTATATATTGGAGTCTCTCCCCCTGCTTTCTGCTGTTCGGACTGTTTTCCATAAATTAAAAAGTAACTTAAAAAGCCTATCCTTTTAGGGTGGGCTTTTTGTTGTAATATAATATTTTTAATTTGTTTTAATTATTTGTAGTAAATACAAAATAACTTGAAAATTGTATTAATGTAATTTATTTATTAAGTTATTGGAGAAATCAAAAAACTGTTGACATTTATTTTTAAAAGTCGTTACTTTGCTGAAAAGTTGGGGTGAACGAAGCGCAAATTTTACCCCGATTTTTAGAAGGGTATAAGGGAGGTGGGGAAAGGAATGGAGAAAAACTTTCCAGAATGTCTCAAGTGTAACAAGGGAACGCTGTTACCTCTCTCCGATTACGGGAGGGAGGGTGCGAGCATAATGTATAAAGCCTGGGTCTGTTCTAACCCGGCTTGCGGGTTTTCTCTGCGTATAGATAACGGAGAGATAAGCTTTGGTAAGACAATCAGCCAGTCGAGCAAATAAAAAGTTTTTAAATTTTTATTTAAATGCGCTTCGTTTACTCTAAACTTTTTTTAGTTTAAGAAATATGCGAAAATTGTTTTTAGATAATCTGTGGCTCAAATTGGCAGCGATCCTCTTAGCCTTACTTTTGTGGTTTTATGCCTCAACTGATAGGTCTTATGAGTATACCTTAAGCTATGGGCTTGAACTGGTCAACCTTTCATCTGAGCTTAATCTGGCAGAACCCCTGCCAGACGAGATTAAAGTGATGATAACAGGTAAGGGAAAGGATATCCTGAAACTTCTGCTTATCAAGGGAAAAAGATTGAAAATAGATGCAGGAGATTTTCCTGCCGGAGAACACAGGCTTCAGATAAAAAAAGAGATGATAACTATACCAGAAGAGCTTAACCTGTCGATAACCGAAGTGATCACACCCAGGGTCTTGAGCATCAATTTACAAAAAGTAACAGAAAAAAAGGTTCCGATTATCTCTCAGCTCTCTTTTACGCCAGAAGAGGGGTATTTTATAAAGGGCGAAGTGAAGTTTACACCGGGGAAGGTCAGAGTCAGTGGTCCTTCAGAATATGTTGAAAAGACTATGTTTATACTTACCCAGAAGAAGGAATACATAGGCTTGACCAGACCTTTTTCCGAGAGTATTGAACTGGTTGCTCCTTCTTCCTATAATCTAAAAATTTTCCCCCAGGGGGTTAATTTCTCGGTGGATATAAAAAAGGGTATGAAAACGAGGATGGAAAAACTACCGGTCAAAGTTATAAATCTTTCCTCTGGCAGAACCGGTTACCTACATCCACAGACTATCAACCTGGAGCTTTTGGGAGAAGAAGAATCCATTTCAGGGCTTACTCCCGAAAGTGTAATAGTTGTAATAGAAGGTAAGGGTTTAAAAAGGGGTAAGACAAAGATCGCTCCTTCAGTTCGAGTTCCCAGAGATATTGTGCTTCTGAAATCAGAGCCAGATAGTTTTAACTTAGAGATTAGATAGTATGCTGGTATTAGGGATCGAGACCTCCTGTGATGAAACCGCTGTTGCTGTAATCCAAGATGGTCGAAAGATCCTCTCCAATATTGTTTTTTCACAATGGGTTCATAAAAAATACTGGGGGGTGGTGCCTGAGCTTGCTTCCCGGGAGCATATTAAAACAATTTTACCCATTCTCAAAACTGCCTTAGAAGAAGGAAAGTTAAGCTTATCTGAAATCGAAGGCATTGCAGTTACCTGCGGGCCTGGTCTGGTAGGTTCCCTTCTAATTGGTCTCTCATTAGCCAAATCTTTAGCTTATAGTCTGAGAGTACCCTTCATCGGGGTAAACCATTTAGAAGGGCATATCTTTGCAAATTTCCTTGAATATCCTGATCTTAAGACACCTATGATCTGCCTTATAGTCTCAGGTGGACATTCTACTTTAGTCTATGTTAAAGACAAGGGAGATTATGCGATATTAGGTCGGACAAGGGATGACGCTCCCGGAGAAGCCTTTGACAAGGTAGCCAGATTACTTGACTTGGAATACCCGGGTGGCCCTTCTATCGATCACCTAAGCAAAAAGTGCCACACTTCAGGGGTAAGATTTCCTCGTGCATTTCTGGAAGAAGGCAGTCTGGATTTTTCTTTCAGCGGGGTTAAGACAGCTGTGGCAATATACGTTTCCAGGTTAATTCCTCAGGAGAAAGAAAAACAAAAAGCCTGTATAGCCAAAGGATTTCAGGAAGCAGTTGTGGAGGTCTTAGTAGCGAAATTATTACAGGCAGCTTTTAACCTCGGAGTCAAAAGGATATCTCTTTCCGGAGGGGTAGCTAATAACAGTTTTCTTAGAGAACAACTAAGCTCGGAAGCCAGTAAAGCCGGACTGGAAATTTATGTACCCTCTCCCATACTCTGCACTGATAATGCGGCAATGATAGCTGCAGCAGGAGATTTCCATCTTAGCAGGGGAGAAAAATCAACCCTTGAGCTGAACGCTTTTCCCCGGCTGCCCCTTTAGACCCACCCGTAGAATTTTTTATCAGAATGTCGATAAGATAAATATAATATTCAGTAACCTGACCAAACACCTGAGAATCATCAGCAGGACTTTTAATATAGAGGATTTTTGTGTTCATTTTCTCTGAAAAAGAACAGTCCCTTCTGGATTCTTTAGATGATGAAGTGCTGGTGCTTGACCTGAGCTACCAGATCCTCCATGCCAATGATAAGTTTTTGGAAAGAAGAGGAAAATCTTTATCCGAAGTAAGGGGAAAAACCTGCCATCAGTTTTTCCACAATTCAGATAAGCCCTGCCAAAAGAGTAATAAGATTTGCCCACTGAAGGAAGTGCTGGGTAACTCGAAGCCGATCAGAACAATCAACCAGGAAGGGGAAAGATATCTGGGGGTTTATGCCTCACCTTTAAAAGATAAAAAGGGAAACGTTACTGGTTTAATAAAGGTATTTAAGGATATTACGGAAACGGAAAAAGATAAGAAGATGTCCGAAGATAGGTACAAAGATATTATTGAAAAATCGCATGATGCCATCGCCATCATTCAAGATGGTAAAATCAAATTATCAAATCAAAAACTTGTGGATTTGTTAGGTTATACCCGCGAGGAGCTGGATGGATCTGATTTCATAACAGGGATTGCCCCGGAACATAGCGAGATGGTTGGAGGCAGACACAGGAAAAGGCTGAATGGGGAGCAAGTGCCGGACCATTATGAATTTACCGTTGTTACCAAAAATAGTCAGAGAAAAGATGTGGAGATGAATGTTGTCCTGGTAGAATATAAGGGAAGAATTGGAACTTGCTGTTTTATGAGAGATATAACCGAGAAGAAAAAGAACGAAACGCAGATAAGAGAACTAAAAGATTATTTGAACAATATCATAAATACCTCTCAGGTGGCTATAACAGTAATAGATAATGAAGATAATTTCTCTATTTTCAATCAGGGAGCGGAGAGATTGTTGGGTTATAAGGCAGAGGAGGTCATTGGCAAGAAGAATGTTTCCGATTTTTATGCGGATAAAGAAAAGTATGAATATATGAAAAGAAAGCTATTAAAAGAAGGGCTGATTGAAAACTTTGAAACCTTCTTGATTAAAAAAGATGGAAGCCAGATACCCATCTGCATCTCAGTCTCGCAATTAAAAGGTCAGCATGGACAAACTATCGGGTCTATAGGGATTAGCACTGACTTAAGCGAGCGCAAGAAAGTGGAGAAGGCTTTGAGAGAAAGCGAGATAAGGTTAAACGCAGTAGTTAACAATACCCCGAACGTGGCAATCGAGAGTTTCGACATAGATGGAAAAATACTATATGTGAACAAAGCAGCAGAAGAGATGTTTGGCTGGACATCAGCTGAAATCCTGGGTAAAACTATAGGTCAACTGTCAGCGGATAAGGGCTTTACAGAAGAGTTCCTTTCCATCTTAAGGGATATAGATAAATCCAATAAGTCATATGGACCCTCTGAATGGAAATGCAAAAACAAGAAAAGGATGCCATTAACTGGTTACTCCACTATTTTTCCTATTCCTTCAACCGGTGGCAAGAAAGAGTTCATCTGTATGGATGTGGATATCACTGAGCGCAAAAAGGCAGAGGAGTTACTGCGGGAGAACGAAGAGAAATTCAGAAACCTTGCAGAGCAGTCTCCTAACATGATTTTCATTAACAAGAATGGCAAAATTATTTATGCCAATCAGAAATGCGAAGAGATTATGGGATATAAACGTGAGGAGTTTTATGCTCAGGATTTTGACTACCTGAAATTAATTGCACCAGAATGTAGAGACTCGGTAAATGAAAATTTCATCAAGCATCTGAAAAGCGAGGAGGTTCAGCCCTTAGAATACACACTTGTTGCTCAAAAAGGGGAAAAAGTAGATGCAATTCTCACTACTAAGTTAATAACCTATGAAGGTGAAAAAGCAATCCTCGGAACTATAACAGATATCACTCTGAGAAAAAAAACAGAGAAGAAGATAATCCAGACAAATGTTGAGCTTTCAGCTTTGAATGCTATTGCCTCGATCGTTAATCAGTCTTTAAACCTGGATATGATTTTGAAGGAATCTTTAGATAAAGTCCTGGAGGTAACTGGCTCCCCGGCCGGGGGGATATATATTATAAATCAACATAGCGAAAAGCTTGAATTGAAAGCCAGTAAGGGTCTTTCCAGAGAAGCAGTTAAAGAGATTGATAATTTGCAATGGGGAGAGGGCTTTTCCGGGAGGATAGTTATGACGGGTGAGTCTATGCTGGTAGATGATATAACCCAGGATTCAAGATTAACCCGCATGATAATGAAAAAGGCAGGACTACACTCCTTTTTAGGAGTTCCCTTAAAGTCAAAAGGGAGGATTCTGGGAACCCTTTTTGTTCACTCTCAAAAGAAGCGAGGCTATAACCCGGAGGATATAGAGCTTTTAAGCTCAATGGGAAATCAGATCGGCATAGCGGTGGAAAATGCCAATCTATTCAAAGAAGCTGAGCAATGGATTGTTCAGTTAGATGTCATAAGGAATATCACCAATAGACTGAATAGATTGAACGATGTCAAGACTGTTGCTCTGGCGGTTATGGATGAGATAAAGAAAGTGATCGAATTTGATAACTGCAGGGTTTTTCTTTTGAATGAGAATAGAGATGAGCTTGTCCCCATAGCCTTTGGCAGCGAGATTAAAGAATATCAGGGTGAGACGGAAGAGACCTTACGTCTCAAGATTGGGGAAGGTATAAG
>Ga0224495_10002198_pt1 | contig 12966 bp, 12 predicted proteins | sample SF_Jul11_sed_USG_FD_168128 | JGI IMG/M metagenome (GOLD analysis project Ga0224495, IMG submission 168128) | Sediment microbial communities from San Francisco Bay, California, United States - SF_Jul11_sed_USGS_4_1 | ecosystem: Environmental > Aquatic > Marine > Sediment | place: USA: California... | reverse complement strand
ATCTCGCACAGCTCGACTCAGCCGAAACAGATGCCTTGCCGCGTCTCGTGAAGTCCGGCCATCTCGAACGCACCTACTTCGTCGAGCGTCCGCGAGCGACCGCGTCCACCGAGCGCGTCGTCATGCTGTCGCCTGAGGCCCACTCCTTCTCGCCCCGACGTTCCGCCCACCGCCAGCGAGCGCTTCTCGACGCGCTGGCACTCGGACCGGTGACGGTCGGTGAGTTGCGCGCCGATCTCGGGAACGTCGATGCCGCGATTTCGCGTCTTGCCGCTGCGGGAGTCATCGATGTCCTCGAGCGCCGCCGTTACCGCACTCCCAGCGTCAGACCTCGTGTCGCTGAGAGGCACGAGCGTCTCTCCGACGGGCAGCGCAACGCGCTCGAGTTGATTCGCAGACCGGATTCCTCCGCCAATCGAGTCGTACTGATCGACGGCGTCACCGGGTCCGGCAAGACAGAGGTCTACATGCGCGCAGTCGAAGACGTTCTCGACGGAGACGGCGGCTGTATCGTACTCGTCCCCGAGATCGCGCTGACGCCGCAAACAGTCGGCCGCTTCCGCGCGAGATTCGGAGACAAGGTCGCCGTCCTGCACTCGCGGCTGTCCCTCGGCGAGCGGTTCGACGAGTGGGAGCGCCTCCGGTCGGGTGACGCTCGGGTCGTGGTAGGAGCGCGCTCGGCGGTCTTCGCACCCGTACCCCGTCTTCGGCTGATCGTCATCGACGAAGAGCACGACTCCTCGTACAAGCACGGCGCCTCGCCGCGCTACCACACCCGCGCCGTCGCACTGAAGCGGGCGTCCCTCGCCAGCGCGACGCTGGTACTCGGAAGCGCGACACCCGACATCGAGTCCAGGCATGCCTGCGAACACGGAGACTGGCATCTGGTTCGAATGCCGGAGAGAGTCTCGGGCGGTCAACTTCCGGAAGTGCGCGTCGTAGACATGGCGGCAGAATTCAACGCCGGACACAGGTCGATGTTCTCTCGTCCCTTGCTCGCAGCGTTGCAGGAGGTACGCGGCGACGGCGGCAAGGCAGTCTTGCTCCTGAACCGCCGAGGATACGCACCCTTTCTTCTGTGTCGCGAATGCGGCTTCGTCCCCACCTGCGAGGAATGCTCGGTCTCCCTCACCTACCACGAGACCGGCCGAAGACTCGAATGCCATCACTGTGCCGCGACGAAGAAAGTGCCGGGCGCGTGCCCCTCCTGCGGAAGTCCGTACCTTCGCATGTTCGGAGCCGGGACGCAGAGGGTCGAGGCCGAACTCACACAGGCCTTCCCGGACCTGCCGGTCGTTCGCATGGACGCCGACACCACCAAGGGAAAGGGCGGGCACGAACGCCGTCTGGCAGAGTTCGAGGAGCTCGAGGCCGGTATTCTTCTCGGCACTCAAATGGTCGCGAAGGGTCTCGACTATCCCGAAGTGCACCTCGTCGGAGTGCTGAATGCAGACACGGCACTCCACTTGCCGGACTACAGGTCCGCCGAACGCACGTTTCAGCTCGTCGCCCAAGTGGCTGGTCGCGCCGGTCGCGGCCCCTCGCGAGGTCTAGTGGTGGTTCAGACCTACTGGCCCGAACACGCCGCCATACAGGCGGCTGCGCGACACGACGCAGAATCCTTCTATCGCTCCGAATCCAAGGAGCGAGAATTGCTCGGCTATCCTCCAGCAATGCGTCTGGTCGATATCGAGGTCACTTCTCGCAGCGACGAGGGGGCCGCTCGGTCCGCAAGAGCTATCGCTGAAGGACTCCGCGACGCGCTCGATTCCGGATGGAGGGTGCTCGGTCCGAGCCATGCGTGCATCGCTCGCGTGAAGGGGAAGTGGCGTTGGCACGTGCTTCTCAAGGCTCCGCCGAAAGCGCGTATCTCCGAAGTGGTTGCGCGCACAACTGACAAGCTTCGGTTCCCAGACGATGTGACGGTGAGCGTCGACGTGGATCCCGCCGACATCCTCTAGGGACACCGAGGCGCTACAATGGCTCGAGAGCGGCGCGTTTCTTGCTCGAACGGTATCGGTCGGACCACGTAGCGAACAGCGGGGAACACGGCAAATGGAGATACTCAGCCACCCGAGTCCGGCCCTGCATTCAGGGGCGGATGATGTAGATCCACTAGAGGACGTCAACCTCCTCGAGCTGGTGAAGGTAATGGCGCGGACCATGTACGACGCCCCCGGTGTCGGCCTGGCTGCGCCGCAAATCGGCGTCCTGAAACGCGTCATTGTCTACGACGTCGAAGAAGGCAACCTCGTGGCGTTGTGCAATCCACACATCGTCCGCCGTTCCGAGGAGACGGTCATCGAGGACGAGGGCTGTCTTTCCGTACCCGGGATCACAATCCCGATCGAGCGGAGTGCCACCGTGACCTGCGAGGCGGTGGACCTTGGCGGCAACACAGTGACCATCGAGGCGTCAGAACTCCTGGCCCGAGTCCTCCAACACGAGGTCGACCATCTGGACGGCGTGCTCATCATCGACAGAGCCTCGCCAGAGGAGAAGAAGGCCGCTCTGCGTCGGTATGCGGAGGCGTCCGCGGCCGTCCGATAATCCGACCTACGAGGGGGGGAGACGTGCGCGTCGTCTTCATGGGGACGCCCGAGTTCGCGGTTGCACCGTTGAGCGCGCTCGCAGGCCGGCACGACGTGTTGGCTGTGTATACGCAGCCAGATCGTCCGCGCGGCCGAGGTCGGCGACTCACGCCGTCGCCGGTCAAGGAGCTGGCGCGCCAGCTTGAACTACCTGTTCGGCAGCCCGAGACCTTGAAGGACCCGGACGTGGTGTCCCAGTTGAGACAACTCCAGCCCGACATCGTTTGCGTCGCGGCGTATGGCCTCATCGTCCCCGGGGAGGTGCTCGCCGTACCGACTCACGGCTGTGTGAACGTGCACGCCTCGCTTCTGCCCCGGCACCGGGGGGCGGCGCCAGTGCACCGGGCCATTCTCGAGGGTGACAGCGTCACGGGAGTAGTCGTCATGCGGATGGAAGAAGGCCTGGACACGGGACCTTTCACGCACGCGGTTCGCGTTCCGGTGGACGAGCACGACGTCGCATCGCTTACCGCGATTCTCGCCGAAAAGGGCGCAACCGCGCTCGTCGAGACACTCGACGAGATAGAGGCCGGCATCGTTTCCTGGACCGATCAGAACGATGCAGATGCCACGTATGCGCACAAGGTGGGTGCCGCCGACGTCGCCCTTGAGCCTGCCATTGAAGCCGAAACGGCACTTCGTCGTGTGCGAGCCTCCACTCCCAGCGCGAGGTCCCGAGCGTGCGTCCACGGTGTTCCACTCGAGGTACTGGCCGCACAGCACACGGACCGACAGGTCGCCTCCGGGCGCGCGTACACGGACAAGCATTCTCTCGTTCTGGGCTTCCTCGACGGCGCGCTGCGCCTCGAGCGCGTCAAGCCTGCAGGCAAGGCTGAGATGGATGCTGCAGCGTATGCGCGAGGTGCACACATCCCTCCCGACGCGTTCTGGGAGCGCTGTCCATGAGTCTCGCGCCCGGTCGATCGATCGCGCTCGCGGCGCTGCGCAAGTCGCGGGCTCGAGACGCCTGGATCCGCGAGACTGTAGAGGCCCAATCCGCCTCGGCCGAAGCCACGGGTCCCGACGCAGCCTTCGCGCGCCGCCTGGCAATAGGGGTCACCGCAACGCGAGGAACGCTCGACCAAGCGATCGACAGCCACGTTCCGCGCCCTCGCGATGTCGCCCCTGCGGTCCGAGACGCACTGCGTCTCGGAGCCTTCGAGATGCTTTTCGAGAACGCCGAACCGAGAGTCGCCGTTCATCAGGGCGTGGAGGCGGTCAAGGCGGTACAAGAGCAGGCAGCTGGATTCGCAAACGCCGTTCTTCGGCGGATCGCCGAAGATGCGGAGGCATTCCCGTGGGGGGACCCTGACTCCGACGTCGCAGCGCTGGCGAGGGCAACCGGCCATCCCGAGTGGCTCGCCGGTCTCCTTGTCGAACAGTACGGGCATGACGCTGCCAGGACGATCCTGGACGCCAACAACACGGCGGCACCGTTGTACGTGGCGCACAATCCCTTCCGAGGAACGCGCGATGCGCTCGTCGAGGCGCTCCTTCAAGACGGAGCAGAGCCCGCGGATTGTGACGTGCCCGGCTGTCTTGTGTGTCGCAAGCCTGCTCGGGCCGTCCGCGGGCGCGCTTTGGCCGAAGGTCTCGCCGTCGTCTCGGACGCCGCTGCGCAACTCGTGGCGAGAATCGCATCTCTATCGCCTGAGGGAGACTACCTCGATGTCGGAGCGGGCCGAGGTACCAAGACGATGCTCATCCAGGCGGCGTTGAACGGGCACGCGACGGTTCTGGCGATCGATATTCACGAGTTCAAGATCGAGGTCCTCAGCGAGCGCATGGAGCATCTCGGCGTACCGGGTGTGAGCGGCTTGGTCTGCGACGCCCTCGACGCGGAAGCCATGCGCAGTGCGCTGCCCCATGGGGCAGACGTCGTCCTCATCGACGCACCGTGTTCCAACGTGGGGACCCTAAGACGGCATCCGGAGAAGCGCTGGGCGCTCGTGCCCGAAGACTGCTCTCGCCTTGCCGAACTGGGGTTGCGTCTGCTGACAACCGCATGCGGCCTTGTGAGGACCGGTGGGTTCGTGGTGTACTCGACATGCACCATCTTGCGCCGGGAGAACGAGGATGTCGTCGAGTCGTTCCTGTCTTCGGAGCAGGGGAGTCCGTTCGTGCCGTATGGCGCGGACGATCGTGTTCCAGGCTCCTGGGCGCGCTTCATCACTGACGAAGGCTGGTTCTGCTCGCTGCCGGAAGCTGGGGGGCCCGACGGGCACTTCGCCGCAGTTCTTGCTCGGCGCTGATGTCCGCGCGAGATTCAGGAGGGGACATGGCAAACACCAGAATCGTGGACATGCTTGAAGTGACTGAGGCCGCGGCACTCGCCGCGGGTCGCTGGATGGGGAAGGGTGACAAGCACGCTGCCGACGACGCTGCCGTGCAGGCGATGCGCAAGGCCCTGAACGATATCGACATCTCGGGGCGCATCGTCATCGGTGAAGGCGAGCGGGACGAGGCCCCTATGCTGTTCATCGGCGAAGAGGTCGGCAGCGGAGGTCACAAGATCGACATCGCCGTCGATCCACTGGAAGGAACCAACCTCACCGCCGACGGCCAGCCGAATTCCCTGGCGGTACTCGCTTTCGGCCCTGAGAACACCCTTCTCCATGCGCCCGACACCTACATGAACAAGATCGCGGTGGGCCCCGAAGCCGCGACCGCTATCCACATCGACGCCAGTCCCACAGAGAACCTGGCGAACATCGCGAAGGCCCTCAAGCGGCCGGTCGAGGACCTAGTCGTGTGCATCCTCGATCGGGACCGCCACGCCGACCTGATATCCGAGGTCCGCACAGCCGGTGCGCGAATCCGACTGATCACCGACGGCGACGTCTTCGGCGCCGTGGCAACTGCGATCGAAGGTACCGGCATTCACGTCTACATGGGAATCGGAGCAGCTCCGGAGGGCGTTCTTGCGTGCGCCGCGATGCTGTGCATCGGCGGGTGCTTCATGGGCCGCTTCGTGTGGCGCAACGAGGAGGAGCGCGGCCGCGCGAAGGTGATGGGCACATGCAACATCGACGACGTCCTGACGATGGACTGCCTCGTGGACACGGATGAGGTCGCGTTCATCGCAACGGGTGTCACCGACGGAGAGATGTTGCGCGGCGTGAAATACTTCGGCGCGGGAGCACGAACCCATTCGGTCACCATGGACGGAAAGACGGGCACGGTTCGCTTCGTCGAGACTGTCTATCGCACCGGTGACGAGAAGTTCTGGGTCAGGATGGACTGACGCCAAGCCCTATTCCGCAGCGGGGCAGTTCGAGCAAGCCGAAGAGTCCGAGTCCTTCTTGCTGCACGGCGCTGCCTCTCTTGGCTTGTCGGGAGATGGTTTCTCGTCCGAGGGCTTCGCGCGATAGTCGGTGTTGTGGAATCCCGACCCTTTGAACACCACGCCAAACGGGGAGAACACGCGCTTCGCGCGCGCGCTGCACGACGGGCAGTCGACGCTCAACTGCTCTCCTGCGGCGTGGCGAACTTCGAATACCTGCTCGCACTCCGTGCAACGGTAGTCGTACGCGGGCACTGCGGTCGACCCTTCTCACGATTATCGAACAGCGATGCAGGATATCGTGCTGCGACGGTCTGTGCAAGGAGCGCACCAAGCGGCCGAGAACGCTACACTTGTGCACATGACGAAGGAAGAGTCCCAGGTGGGCGGTTCGAACCGAAAGCAAGAGACGCCGGTATCGGGGCAGACCTCTTCGCAAGACGAGGTCGCCTTTGTGGACTCGCCGCACTTCGATCGCCCCTTGCGGAGGCGCCTGGTCCCGAGCTGGATCCCCATCGCAGCAGCCGGAATGATTCTCGTCGTGGCTGTGGTCGTGGTCGTCGCGATCCTCGTTGCCCGCGGCGATCGCGTTTCGGTTCCCGATGTGGTCGGCATGAACCAGGGGGACGCGCTGGCGGTCATCGCGCAGTCCGGTCTGAGGGGCGAGGTGGGGGAGACCCGCTTCGATCTGCAGCCATCCGGAACCGTGCTCGAACAGGATCCCTCTCCGGACACGATGCTCGAGCGCGACTCCATCGTCTCGATCGTCGTATCGGCCGGCGCCGAGCAGTTTGCGATGCCCGATGTGGTTGGAGAAAGCCTCTCCCTCGCGCGAGCACGACTCGAGACGCTGGGCTTGATCGTGGAAGTCGAGTACGTCGAGGACGCGACCGTCCCGAAGGACACGGTCCTCTACACGAACCCGCTCCAGGGAGCCACGGTACGCACGTCGGACAGGGTGCTGCTCGCGGTGGCAGCAGAACCCGGCTCCACTCCGACCTTGATGCCCTTCGACCTCACTGGCGTCCACATCGTCCTGGACCCCACTCCGCCGCCCGACGGCAGTACTGATGTCACGCTCAAGTCCTCACTGAGGCTCCAGTCGCTCCTTGAGGCCTCCGGCGCCGACGTCACCGTGACTCGGACCGGATCCGAAGAGGACGTTTCCGACGGCGCCCGAGCGAATCGGGCCGAAGAATCCACCGGTGCGATCCTCGCGATCGGGATGACGATTGCCGAGTCGGGGCCGGGGGGCGCCAGGGTCGTCACGGTAGTCAGCGAACGAACCTCCTCGGCGCGTCAGACTTCCGAAGCCGTGGCCGCGGAGATCGCCAACCTCTTGTCCGCGGACGGTCGAGCGGTCACCTCGGAGGTCGCAGAGGCCGACGCAGTGCTTGGAGATCTTCCCATGGCCGTGGTGCGTGTTGGGCTCGGCAGTCTTGCGGACGAAGAGGACGCTAGCCTGTTGCGCGACCCCACGTATTCGGACAGGATCGCCGAGAAGCTCTACAGGGCCATCGGCGAGAAACTCGGCACTCCCCGGTAGAGGAGAAGCGAGGTTGTGCGGCAACGTGATTGATCGACACTCCATTGCGGGCCGGTTGCTTGCGCTGATCGCAGCGGTGACGCTGCTTGCCGTCTTCACACACAGTCCCGGCCGCGCCCCGGGCGCGCCGAGCGTGGCCGATCTCGAACGCGACCTCGACGCCATTCGAGCGGAGCTGGGCGACGTGGGTGCGGACTACGACCGTGCCTACTGGCGTCTCGACGAGACCGAAACCCGTATCGAGAAGCTCGACGCGCGTATCGCCAAGACCGAGAAGGAACTTCAGGCATCCCAAGAGGCGCTGGGGCGAAGGCTGCAAGGGATGTACAGGATGGATGCGATCGATTACCTGACGATCATATTGGGGGCGTCGTCGTTTCAGGAACTCGTCACAACGCTCGACTTCATCAAGAGGGTGGGCGACGCCGATGCGGCCGCGATCTCCGAGTCCAAGAGGCTGGCCGCCGAACTCCAGCAGCAGCGTGCCGAAGCCGAGCGCGAACGAGAAGAACAGGCAGCTGCCTTCAAGCAGCTGGCCGCCGAACGCGAGAAGCTCAGGGCCCGCCTTTCGTCTGTGAGATCTCGCTATGACTCACTCAAGAAGGAACTCGATCGCCAACGTGGGACCACCGCGAGGCAAGTGCCCGGTGTGCCAGCCAAGAACGGCATGGTGTTCCCGGTCCAGGGCGTTCACTACTACAGCGATACCTGGGGCGCCTCTCGCGACGGTGGTCGACGCAGCCACAAAGGCACCGACATCATGGCGCCGCGTGGAACGTCCTGCGTTGCGGTGCTCTCAGGAAGCGTGAGCGCGACATACAGCGGCAAGGGGGGCAAGTCGATCTACCTCCACGCAGACAACGGCTGGGTCTTCTACTACGCGCATCTGGACGGCTATGCAATCAGCTCAGGTACGGTCCAGGCGGGTCAGGTCATCGGCTATGTCGGTTCTACCGGCAACGCGAGTGCCTCAGCTCCCCACCTGCATTTCGAGATACACCCTGGGGGCGGGGGAGCGGTAAACCCCTACCCGTACCTCAGAGCGATGGAGTAGGGTCTCGGCACCGCTTGGGAGTCTGAGGATCCATGTTCTCGACGTCACAGGCTCACGTTCTTGCACGAGACTTCTGCCTGTGACAGGATTGTCAGCAGGACCCATACCGTATCGGGAGCTGCCACTGAGGCGGCTGAGAGGCGGCATCGACCGCGACCGACGCGACGGCCCCGGTAATGCGGGGTACGGAACACGGTAGTCGTGCTTCTTCCTGGCAGACTCGGCGCACTCCCGGCCCGCACTCCGTGCGGCAACGTTCGGGAGGCAGCATGCGAAGCGAGCGCGTCAGAATCACCGTCGAGATCGGACTCACGATCGCCCTGGCGGCGGTGCTCAACACACTCAAGCTTTGGCATATGCCGCAGGGAGGCACCGTCTCGCTGGGCATGCTGCCGCTGTTCATACTGGCCGTCAGGCGAGGCCTGGGGGTAGGGATACTCGCGGGCGCCCTCTACGGCGTCCTGGACTACTTTGTCGACCCCTACGTCGTGCATTGGGTGCAAGCGCTGCTCGACTATCCCGTCGCGTACGCGGGCGTGGGCGTTGCGGGCGTGGCAGCCGGGGCCTGGATGAAGGCCGTTCGGCGCGGGACGGTGACGACCGCTCTGTGGACCGTCGCTTTGCCCGCTTTCCTGCTGGGTGCCGCGTGTCGCTATCTCGCGCACGTGGTGTCCGGATACGTCTTCTTCTCCGAGTTCGCCGGCGATCAACCGGTGCTGCTCTACTCGGCGCTGTACAACCTCTACGTCCCGATCTCAACTGCACTGTGCTTCTACGCAGCTCTGGTTCTGCTGCCCGTTCTGTCGCTCGCCGAAGCGGCACCGACCACCTCTTCTGCGCGATGAAGCCGCTCTACACACTCGTCGTGGGTGCGGCACCCACGAGGCGAGTCGACGATGCCTTCTACCGTAGGTTGATGGAAGGTGCGTCGCGCGTGGTGGCTGTCGACGGAGGCGCCGGTCTGTGCCTCAGATGCGACCGCACTCCCGACATCGTCATCGGCGACATGGATTCCATACAAACCGAGGTTCTCGAGCGCCTGGAATCCGAGGGTGTCCCGCTTCGGCGCTTCCCCAAAGACAAGGACATCACGGACCTGGACCTAGCCCTCGCCGAAGTCGCTCGCACTTCCCTCACCCAAGTCGTTCTCACCGCCTGCCTGGGCGCCAGGGTCGAGCACACTTTGGCCACCCTCGGAAGCATGGCTCGCCATGCAGATCTCTCTCCTGTCGCAAGGGAACCCGACCAGACTTGTTGGGTCCTCGCATCGTCCGGCCGGGATAGCATCGCGCTTCCGGCACCGGGAACCACGTTCTCCGTTATGGCCCTGCAGGCGCGAGCTCTTGTCTCCCTCAACGGAGTCCGCTACCCCTTGACGCAGTACCTCATGGATCCGCTGTCGTCGTTGGGTATCAGCAATGTCGTCACCGAGGAGCATGCGACGGCCCAGGTAGACATGGGTGTGCTGCTGGTCACCGTGCCGGTTCCGCTGGGCTTCCACGAGTCCCCATCAACGCCCCCCGACTGCGATGGCAATGCCGACGAGGCGGTATAATCGCGCCGACAACACCACAAGCGATCGGTATCCCGTGAAGAGAACAACCGCCATCGTGGTTGCCGCCAGCGCACTTGGTGCCGGCGCGCTCACATACGACATGAAGTCGTCATCCGCTGCCGCTGCAACCACCGCCTTCGTGGTGGTTGCGGGCATGGCCCTGGGGTTGCGTCTCGAGCGAGGTCGCTCACCCAGCCGAAAGAGTCCCAGCGACGCAGACGCCAGTGGCACGCAGGACGGATCGGATGCCCTGCTCCGCCAAGTGGCGCAACCCTCGGTCATGGATGCCGACTCAGTCGTGGCGGCGCTACTCGAGAACGCCGGATCGGCCGGCGAAGCTGTTGCCGCCCACGTCTGGCTCGAAGACGCTCCCACGGGTACGCTTCGACCCGTTGCCCGCCAAGGCACACTCGCTCCGGCGAGCACACCCGTCGCAATCCAGGGCACGACTCTCGGTGCCGCTCTGGTTCAGGATAGAGCGATCTTCGAGATGCAGAGTCGCGTTTCTGGTGCCGAAGGGTCGCGCACGCTTTGGCGCTACGCCGCTCCCATCGGCACTGCGGACGTCCGCGGCGTAGCGGCCGTGGACATCGCCTCAGACACTCAGCCTTCCGGCGCGTCTCTGCGGCAAGTCTTCCTGGTCATGAGAACCGCTCTCACCGGTGCACTCGCTCTTCACCTTGGGAAACGCGAGCATCTGGCAGCGACGCGTCTGATGAAAGCGGCACGTGTGCTCGCGCGCACGTTGGACGAGGAAGGCGTCATCCGCGAGTCCCTCGCCGCCGCGGTTCGTTTGGCGGACGCTGCTACCGCCAGCATCATGCTCTTGTCGGAGGACGACCGCCTGAGGATGGCTGCCGCTCACGGGCTCCCCGACGACGTCATCTCGTCCACCGTCGTCTCCCTCGGCGAGGGGATAGCGGGTTGGGTCGCGGCTACCAACCAGCCCGTGCTGGTAGAGGACCTGCCTGGCAAGCCCAGTCGCGGGGAGCGGCACGGAGTCCGGTCCGCTGTGTCGGTCCCGATATCCGACGAAGACGGTCTCCTCGGCGTCCTGAACGTAGGTAGTCGAAGGTATCCAGCCCACTTCACGAAGTCCCTACTCGACACCCTTGAGTTGCTCGGGCGCCAAACCGCGGTCGCCTTGAGAAACGCTCGTGCCATCCACTCGGCAGAGGAGCTCTACCTCTCTTCGCTGCGCGCTCTCGCGCTGGCACTCGAGACCAAAGACCCGTACGCACATGGTGGGACCGATCGCGTGGCCGAGCTCACGATGGACTTGGGGAGTTCGCTGGGCCTGGACGACGAAAGTCTTCGTGCGCTGCAGATAGCGGCCATTCTCCACGACATAGGCATGGCAGGAGCGGGGAGCCTATACGCGGCATCCAGCAGACCGCTCACGACCATCGAACGAGGTCTGGTGAAGATGCACCCGGAGGTCGCTGCCGACATACTCCAACAGGTCCCGGCCTTGCGCAAGGTCGCGCCCATCGTCTACCACCACCACGAGCGCTTCGACGGCTCCGGCTACGTCGCGGGAGTTGCCGGCGAAGACATCCCGCTCGAGGCGCGCATACTCGCTGTCGCGGACGCCTACGTTGCCATGACGTCGGAACGCCCGTATCGAAAGGCCTTCCCGCCCAAAGAGGCGCGCCGGGAGATCGAGAAGAGCTCGGGGACGCAGTTCGACCCCGAGGTAGTCCGTGCTTTCATGGGCATGGAGTGGATCGATCGAGACAGGAGTGAAAAAGGTAGCGGGTAGGGCGGTGCGAACGGCTAGGCGCGAACCACCTTGCCGGCCTTCATGCACTTGGTGCATACATTGACCTTCTTCACAGAACCATCGATGACCGCCGTCACCTTCTGGATGTTCGGCCTGAACATACGATTGGTGACTCGATGTGAATGGCTAACGTTCCTACCTGCAGAAGGCTTCTTGCCGCAGACGGCGCACACCTTGGACATTGCTGGGACTCCCATCTGTATTCGTGCGACCGCAGGGACCGCACGAAGAAGTAGCGCAAAGCGCGTGGATGATACCACAGCGCTCTTCCTACGACAACAAAGGTGGCAGGTCGAGCCGCACGTTCCGCCCATCGCAATCGGATATACTGGCGTGTGATGTAGGGTCGCACGCGTTTGAAGGGGCTGACCATATGAGCGGGGCTGACCATATGAGCGCCGACGCGAGTGGAGAGATTCAGATCGCCAACGATGTCCTCGCTGATCTCGCTGGCTTCGCGGCTCTCGAGTGCTATGGGATCGTGGGCATGGCAAGCCCTTCTTTGCGCGATGGCGTCGCCCAGCTCTTGACCCGCGACCGTCTCCGCAAGGGCGTCGCGATATCGACCCTGGATGAGGGTGTCCGTGTCGACCTGTACGTCGTGATCGAGCACGGCACGAATCTGACCGAGGTTTCTCACAATCTCGCCGAGCGCGTGCGCTACGTGCTGACAAGCATGGCTGATGTCAACGTCGTGGACGTCGATGTCCACGTCCAAGGAATAAAGGTCCGTAGCTGACGAGAGAGGACGCATGTCCCCCGAACCCGCATTCCTGACGCTCGTCTCTGCGGCAGCCGGTGCGCTCAGGGAGAGGCAAGACGACGTCGACAAGTTGAACGTCTTTCCCGTCCCGGACGGCGACACAGGAACCAACATGTCGCTGACAATGGACGCCGTTCTGTCCGAGCTCCGGTCGTTACCGTACGACTCCGATGTCTCTGCGGTCTGCAGCGCGATCACCCACGGGTCGCTTATGGGAGCGCGCGGGAACTCGGGCGTTATCTTGAGCCAGGTAGTTCGGGGCGTCTGCGACATCCTGGGCAACGCTCCCGCACTGGAGCCGGCGACGATCGCTGAGGCCTTGGAGCGTGCGCAGGTGGTCGCATTCCAGGCTGTTCGAAAGCCCGTCGAGGGCACGATGCTCACAGTTCTC
>Ga0224495_10002197_pt1 | contig 12971 bp, 15 predicted proteins | sample SF_Jul11_sed_USG_FD_168128 | JGI IMG/M metagenome (GOLD analysis project Ga0224495, IMG submission 168128) | Sediment microbial communities from San Francisco Bay, California, United States - SF_Jul11_sed_USGS_4_1 | ecosystem: Environmental > Aquatic > Marine > Sediment | place: USA: California... | reverse complement strand
CATTGCCGGGTTTGTTCTTGCCGGGATCAGCTCATTTTTCACTATGAAAGGATTCGAATTCACAAAGGAGCTGTCATTAACTCAGGTTATAATTTTTATCTGGATTTATGCAAGCGTGAGCGAGGAATTTTTAACGCGTGGATTGATTCTCGGATTCCTCGCACCGTTGAGTAAACGCGGTATTCAGATATTTAAGTTCCGTATCAGTGTTCCGGTAATTGTATCAGCTTTATTTTTTGGATTTATGCACATGGGATTGATTACTATGGGTGCTAACACGATAACTATGCTTATTGTTATCCTCTCTGCGGTTATACTCGGGATTATAGCGGGATATTACAGGGAAAAAACGGAAAGCATTATACCAGCGATTATTATTCATATGCTGTTCAACGTATGGGGAACAATAATTGGATAAAAAGCAAAATCATTAGATTGTGGGTTAAGAATATGGTAAGCCTAATGGTTAGATGAGCCAATGGTACAGGAAGGATTATGTTTATTAAAGATTGGAAGGAGTGCAAGGAAATAACCGCAGGCGATAACACTCTCTTAAGAGAGCTGTTGAATCCAAACAAGGAGAATCTTAAATTAAGATACAGCCTGGCTTATGCAATGGTTAAATCAGGAGAGATAACTTTAGCCCACAGGTTAAAAAGCTCAGAGGTATATTATATCCTGGAAGGCGAAGGGGAAATGTATATTGATGATGAAAAGGGAAAAGTTACTTCCGGACAGGCAGTTTACATCCCTCCGGATTCTATTCAGAGGATTAAAAATGTTGGGGAAAATGATTTAACATTTTTGTGTATTGTTGACCCAGCCTGGAGGCCTGAAGTTGAGGAAATCATAGAATAAATGAATTTTGAGACACTTAGCTTAAGAGTTAATGGGAACTGAGAGGATAAAGTTCGTTCAGGTTAAAACTCGAGAGGAACTTAACCATATTCGGGAGCTTTTTCATGAATATGCAGAATCATTGGGTTTTGACCTTAGTTTTCAGGATTTCGAAAAAGAATTGGCTGAACTTCCCGGGGATTATGCTCCGCCAGAAGGCTGTTTGATCTTGGCAATATTTGAAAATAAAGTTGCTGGTTGTGTTGCCTTGAGAAAACTCTCTGAAGGTATTTGTGAAATGAAAAGGCTTTATGTGAAACCAGCTTATCGCGGAAAAGGTATTGGGAAAAAGTTAGCGGTGAAAATCTTAGAAAAAGGAAGAAAGATCGGTTATGAGAAAATGAGACTGGATACTATCCCTGCAATGAAAGAGGCAATTGAACTCTATCGCTCCTCAGGTTTCAAAGAAATCGAGCCTTACCGGTATAATCCCATAAAAGGAGCGATGTATATGGAACTGAAGCTGAAAGAGAAAGAAAATTCTTGATTTCCGATTTGGTTTTTAATAAAGTTTAATGCATCAAGAGCGGTTCCACTTTATATAACTCAAAATAAGTTCAGGTAGAGGAGATATATAGATGAAGGTTAACGAACTATTTCTCTCTGAATTTATGAAGAACGTGGATATACGCCTCTTCACCCCTTCGCTTTATCAATACTTCAAGGATTTTCTGGAAATAGAGAAAGTCAGGCGATACGATAAGCAGTTTGTCATTAACACATTTATCCCTCCATTCCCCGGACCTGCATTTGATAGATTTATAACCTCCTATTTCGGGACAGGCAAGAAAACTCCCGTCCAGTCTGTTGACCTAGCGCTCACCAACGGATGTATTTTTAACTGCTGGCATTGTTATAATGCAGGACGTTTACTCTTAGACCTTCCCACAGAGGTGTTACGGAAAATAGTCCGGCGACTGCAGGAGCTGGGGGCTATAGTGATCAACTTCACCGGAGGCGAGCCCTGCCTCAGGCACGATGTCGTGGAGGTATGTTCTTCTCTGAGAGATGATTCCTGTGGTATTCTTGCCACCACAGGGTATGGATTTACAGATGAGATAGCTAACAGACTTCGAGAGACTAAAGTCTATTCTGTTTCCATCAGTCTGGATAGTGCAGATGAGAAGGAACACGATAAAAAGCGCGGAGTCAGGGGTGCATTGAAAATCGCCCTGAAAGGAATTGAAACAGCAAAAAAATGGGGTTTTTACACTTATACCTGTATGGTTCCCACAAAAAAGATACTTGAGCCGGAGAACTTCGAAAAACTGGTACAACTTAATGAGGAACTCGGGGTGAACGAATTACAGGTGATCGAACCAGCACCTGCCGGGAAAATTGTATCCTCAAAACTCGATTTCGGGATAGAAGAATTCGAAAAAATATTTCAGTATATGAGGGAATACAATCAGAAAGAGAAGGGGGTAGCTATCTCCTCATTTGCGCATATGGAATCACCAGAGTTTTTTGGATGCGGTGCCGGGCAATCACACATCTATATCGACGGTAGCGGGGAGGTCTCACCTTGCAACATGATACCTGTCTCCTATGGAAATGTATCCAGAGAGGACCTGGGTTGCATTCTATCCAGGATGCAATCGGATTTCCAGCAACCCTGTCAGGAGTGTCTTGCTCATCTGCTTCAGGATTTCTTTAGTCAATACTCTAAAATAACCAAACCTGTATCTGCAGAATCTATACCCAGGATACCCCTACCAGAACAAAAGCTTCCCAGATTTTTCCAGATTCTGGAGAACAAAGATAGGGAGATAGCAGGTGAAGAAGAAGTTATCAAGGGATATAATGAAGCAAGCTCCACCTATGAGGATTACTGGTTATCGGTGGCTTCTGAACCTATCGACGAGCTCTTCGAGAATCTCAAGATAGAAGATAACTGGAGTGCGATTGACTGCGGGTGTGGGACTTCTTATTCCACAGCTATTCTGGCAAAGAGAGTGGGGAAAGGGGGTAGGGTAATAGGGATCGATTTATCGGCAGGTATGATAGAAAAGGCGAAAAGAAGAATCCAGCAAAAAGGTTTCTACAATGTGGAATTCAAGATAGGCGATGTATTAGAGGAGTTAAGTAAATTGCCGGACGAGTCATTTGATGTGGCAACTCTGACCTGGCTCATTGGTTATGTGGGATGCGGGGAGATATTTCCTTTGCTTAAAAAGGTCTTAAAGCCTGACGGATTAGTAGGATTTGTAGCTCATCTCGATAGGTCACCTTTAATCCCAATTGAAGTATTTGAAGAGATCACGCGTGAAGAGCCACAATCATTTACGAAGGCAGTTAAGTTGAAATTTCCCAGAGATGGAGAGGATGTGGAAAAACATCTTAGAGCGTCTGGATTTGAAACAAAGTTTATAAAACAGAGCAGTTTTAATTTTGTCTGCCAAACCGGGCAGGAGGTATATGACCATGTGATGAAATCAGGTGCAGGAACGACATTCTACTATTCTTTAAAATCCTCAGAGCGAGAGCGATTAGCAGGGGAGTTCGTTCGTCGGATAGGCAATAGATTTAAAGCGGCCAGCAAAATCAAAATAGTACACGAATATGTTTTGGGAATAGGAATTGCCTGAACATAAAGCATTATATGAATTAAGGATTTTAAAGGCACCCAGAAGAATAGCTTCAAATAAAATCAAGATATTATGATGATATTCTTCTTAAAGAAGATAAGCTGAGTTAACTTCAGGATAAAAATGGAAAAAAAACAGACAAAAGGTTCTCATCCCGATAAAATTTCCTTCTGGCTTTTACTCTACGCATTCAGCTATGCCTGCTTTCATATCATTCCTGTTTTTTTAAATTATGAAATCGTAAATAAATTGTTAATAGCAGACTTATTGGATATGCTTACCCCATTTGTTATGATTTTTCTGATTTACATACTATATCGGATTCTTTCACCTTATGTTATGGGAAATTCTGATTCCACTGTAAAATCTAAGGTCAAAATCCTTCTTATATTCGGAGCGATAACTTTTGTGGAAGGTCACGGAATGCACCTTTCATCAAATGCTTTATCCCGGCACCTGATGGGGATGAAAGATTTCCCAGTTTATAACCTTAATTATTTCTTTGACGAAATCTTGAGCCACATCTTTTGGGATGGGGGGATTGTGCTTCTATCTATCGGTCTCATACTGTTGGGGTTTAATCTTAACCAAAAGGAAGAGCTAAATCCGAAACCCGTGCTGATTGTATTTGCCTTTCTTTTATACGGATTCACTTTCTTCGTTAATGCCGTGGAAGGGCAAACGATTGTTTTCACATTTCCACTGGCTATTATTCTCCCCTTGAGCATCTGGTTGGTTTCATCTCATAAGGGTAACTTGTTTACCAGAAATGCAGTGCTGTCTTTTTATTTTTTTGCCTATATCTTAGCTTTAGGTCTTTTCATTTTTTGGGGGATATCGCAAAATGGGTTTCCTCAGTTCAGTGAATTAGGCTGGATTTGAGGATATTTTTAATAGATATCAGGAGATGCGACTTTGATGAGATCGGTTTGAGATTCAATAAAAAAAGGATTTAGTGTAAAAAAGTTTTAGAGCATAGAATCTAAACGGAGAAACAGCCATAAAGGAGGAAGTATGCTAAAAGAGTTCAAAGAATTTGCTATGCGGGGGAATATGCTGGATATGGCAGTGGGTATCATCATTGGTGCGGCTTTCGGGAAGATCATATCTTCACTGGTGGGTGATGTCTTGATGCCGCCTATTGGGTTACTTCTCGGGAAAATAGATTTCTCCAACCTGTTTATCAATCTTTCCGGTCAGCAATTTACCTCGCTAGCAGATGCAAAAGCAGTCGGTGCCGCTACTATCAATTATGGCACATTCATAAACACAGTCATTGATTTTGTTATCGTCGCCTTTGCCATCTTCTTATTAATAAAACAGGTGAACAGACTCAAACGCCAGCCGGAGCCGGCTCCAGCAGTTCCCACAACCAAAGAATGTTCCTTTTGTCTTTCGGTTATTCCGATTAAAGCTACCCGCTGTCCGCACTGCACATCTGAATTAAGGGTAGCATAGAAATATGTAGGGGCAATTCATGGATTGCCCCTACAAAATCACCAATCAACCCTGGGCAGGCGAACCTGAAGGATTTATCCTGCGGAAAAATCTGAGACTGTTTGGGGAATTGGGTTTTTACGTCTGGGGCGGAATACTGATGACCTGACCCGAATTTTCATTCTACCCAGACCCTGCTTAACTTCCAGGTATGTTGTTCCTCATTATAGGTTAGGTGGAAAAGATTAGAAGCAGAGTCGGAAACGGAAAAATTCCAGATGTATTTTTCTCCCGAATCGCTTTTCCACTTGTTTTCCAGGCGAGAGATCCTGTAAGTTCTTCCCTTCCATTTAAACCTTAGCGGCAGGATTTTCCCCTGTTGAAATAAAGCTAAGACCTCTATTTTCTCTTCTATATCCTGATACATGATTTTTTTGATTAGACGTTTGCTGTATGGCGACTTGGAGGGTTACCTCTACCTTTCTTCCCCAGAGGGAAAGGGAGTAGACTTCACCCCCGCCTGTGGCGGGATTTTCAACCCCGCTTATAGCGGGATTTTCAACCTGACCCTCTCCTTGAAAAGGAGAGGGGGTGAAGCTACCGGTATTTTCTCAAAAGTCCGATTACCCTGCCGGCGATGAAGAAATCCGGGGTCTTCTTCTCCACCACTATGGGACCATAATCGGGGTTGGCTGGCTCCAATCTGACTTTGTTTTTCTCGGGGAAATATCTTTTCACTGTTGCCTCATCCCCGATTATGGCTACTACTATCTCCCCTTTTTGGGCAGTCTTCTGCTGCTGTGCCAGGACATAATCGCCGTCAAATATACCATCATCTCTCATACTGTCTCCTGCCACTTTAAGGAAGAAAACCCCTTCGCCGGGGAAAAGGGATTTGTCTATCCCTATAGTACCCTCGATATTCTCCACTGCTAAAACCGGCAATCCTGCGGATATTCTTCCAACTAATGGCACCGAAACTAAATTAGTCCTGACAGATCTGAAAAGCTCTATTCCCCTGGATACCAGCGGTTTTCTGCGGATATAACCTTTGTGGCTCAAGGCGGAAAGAATAGCCCTTACACCGTTGGTGGATTTGATACGGAACTTCTTGCCTATCTCCCGGATAGTAGGCGGCAACCCGTTTTCCTCAATGGTCTTACTGATAAAACCCAGAACTTCTTTCTGTCTTGCGGTTAATTCTTTCATTTTACCTCCGTTGAAAAAGGCTATAGTTATGAGGCTAAAGGTTTCGTGGACTTTAGACTCCTGCCTTTAGCCGGTTGCCTTTTTTATTATACTGCACATTAGTGCAGTTGTCAAGAGAAAAATCAAATTATTTTTAGCTAAGCGTATCTGTTATTCATAAAATGGTTGCAAACTATCTGCTATCCACTTGCTCTAATTCAGAAATAACTTGATTTCTAAAATATAAAGGAATAATATGAGCAAGTTAATCCAACGATAAGGAGATCTTCTTTGATTGATTCTGTAAAAGTCAAAGATATTATTAAAAGTATGGGGGTGGATCTTTGCGGTATCGCATCGGTTGAAAGATTTAAAGAAGCTCCAGAAGGTTTTCGCCCTACTGACATTTATAAAGATTGTAAAGCTGTAGTCGTATTTGCCAAAAAACTTCCTTCGGGTTCTCTTTTTGCCTCCAGCTCTGTTCCTTATACTCTGGTAAACAGCTATTTCGCGAACGAGATTGATAAACTCGGAATCAGGCTTTCCCTTAAATTGGAGAAGCTGGGGGTAAGAGCTGTTCCTATACCCTCAGATGACCCCTATGAACACTGGGAACCTCAACGCTCATATGGGCAGGGCGATACTCTCGCTGCGCCATGCTGGTTATCTTGCTGGTCTGGGGGTACTTGGCAAAAACACACTTTTAATGAATAAGGATTACGGAAATATGATTCAGATTGGTTCTGTGCTGATGGATATTGAGCTGGAAGAGGATAAGCTTGTTACCTATGAGGGATGTCCGGAGAACTGTCAGATATGTCTGGACTCCTGCCCCCAAAAAGCACTTGACGGTATTACCGTTAATCAAGAACTCTGCAGGACTTTGTCAAATTTTAAAACTGGAAAAGGATACATTCTAAAAAAATGCAATTTATGTCGAAGATTATGCCCAAATTGTTTGGGTATCCTGCCTGGACCTGAAACGTCTTAGCAAACTTGAAAAACAGGAGGTTCGTTTCAACTGTCATGGATTTTGGTTATTGACTTGTATAAGTGCAATGATTATTTAAAAAGAAAAAGTGATTTCAGATGCAAAAAAGGTAGAACTATACAAAAGGTTAGCTCATAGTTGATTAAAATCAAAAAAGATTAAGGAGGATTAAAGTGGTAAAAAGGAAGCTGGTTATTTCTCACCGGATTGGAAATCACATCTGTTTTCTTCTGGTTTTCTGCCTGTTTTTATTTATAGCACAGTGTTGTTCTCAGGATAAAAGGAGAACCGCCCTGATGTATGCATTTGACCAGGAGGGGATTCTTTTAAGGAGTAAATTAGATTTAGAGGATAGTCTTTTTATCAAGGGGAGAGTCTTCTGGGTCGGTAAATTGAACGACAAGGAGGTCGTTATAATCAACTCCGGGATGGGGATGACAAATGCGGCTATGTCTACTCAGCTTCTCATAGACAGGTTCAATCCCAAAGAGATAATTTTCACCGGAATATGCGGCGGAATCGATTCCTCCAATCATATAGGTGATATAGTTATTCCGGATGTGTGGGCAACTCACGATTACGGGTATTTCGGAAAGGATGGTTTTATACCTGATTCAGTATATGTGACTTTACCGGGCAGGGAGAAAGAGACCGGAGTGCTGTTTTTTGAGGTGGATAAGACTTTGCTCGAAAAAGCCCTATCTGCTATTACGGACCTCGAATTAAAACCGATCGGTGAGCAGGTTCCCCGTGTCAAAGTGGGGGGAAAAGGAGTTTCGGGGAATACCTTTATCGACCAGAAAGAAAAAAGGGAGTTCCTGAAAGAAAAGTTCGATGCCCAGATAGTGGATATGGAATCCGCCGCAGTGGTGCAGGTGGCAAGTGTAAACGGGGTTCCGGTTCTGGTGGTGAGGAGCTGTTCGGATTTAGCCGGAGGGTCAGGCTCTGAAACCGCAGGTGCCGAGCTGAATGAATTTTTCAAGGTGGCGGCGAATAACTCGGCCGAGTTTGTCCTGGAATTTCTAAAAAGATAAACCTGATCGAGCTGCCCTTTGATTTTCTTATTATTTTAATCCCTTCTAATGCAGGTTTATCTCCTGCGTATAGACAATTAAAGTGTAAATTTTCGGTGAAAAGTTAAGACAAGGAGGAAGAGATGAAGGTGAGAATTGATCCTGAATTATGCACGGGGGATGAGGTCTGCGTGCAGATGTGTCCGGAGGTTTATGAGATGAAGGGGGACAAGGCTGTTCCCAAAATGGAAGAGGTCCCTGCGGATCTGCAGAATTGTGCCAGGGAGGGGGCTGATTCCTGTCCCTCTGCAGCCATAATCATAGAGGAGTAGGCTCGATATAAATATTCCCACCTTGCACTCAAGTTTGGGGGCTTAAGATATCAAAACCGTGAAACAGGCATCCTTGTCTGCTCAGTCAGAAGGGATTCCTGATCAGCCAAGATGGCTAAACGCCCCCCAAAAGGTCTATCCGAAAAAAATTATAGATCTCTGGACTGGCTCAAATATACCATAGGGGGGTATCGTATAAATATATAAAGAGGAGGTTTGGATGAGTGATCATACAACAACTCATTCGGAGGAATTGTCTGCCCTGAAAAAGATCGAGGGGCAGATCCAGGGAATTCAAAGGATGATTGAGAGCAAAAGATACTGCATCGATATCCTGACCCAGCTTTCCGCGGTGGCGGGTGCTATTATGCGTGTGGAGGATAATATCCTGACCCGACATCTGGAGGGCTGTGTCAACCGGAGTCTCTCCAGGGGACGTCAGGAGCGTGAAGAAAAAATAAAAGAAATAATTTCACTATTAAAGAAATTTAGAAAATATTAAAAAAGGAGGAAAAAACGATGTGGGGAGAGCACTATATGTACGGAGGATTTATGTGGATATTTTGGATTATAGTCCTTGTGGTCTTGGTTCTCTTAGTCAAATGGATTTTTGAGCAAAGCAGATCCGGGTCTTCAGACTCAAAAGAGAAGGAAAGCCCACTTGAGATACTCAAAAAAAGATATGCCAGAGGAGAGATCAACCAAGAGGAGTACGAACAGAAGAAAAAAGACCTGCTGGAATAAAAAGTTCAGAAGAGGATGAAAAATGGTTCAAAAAGTTATACTCTATTCAGCACCAGCCTGAGCGGATTGCCAGATAGCGAAAAGGTTCTTTTCGCAGAATAATATAGATTACCAGGATAAGAGTATTGAGGAATCCAGAAACAGAGAGGAGCTGGTTAAAAAATATGGCAGGATGCTGACCCCTACTATAGTTGTAGATGAGGAGGTTTTCTTAGGGTTTGGGGTAAATCAAGACAAGATTAGAAAAAAATTGAATCTATAAAAGGAGCGAAAAATGAACAGGTTATCTAAAAAAGTTTTGGTTTTCAGTTTTGTTCTTCTTCTCGGTTCTCTCTTTGCAAATCCAGGCTTTTCTGAACAGGAGAAAGAAGAAATGTCTACCTCAGTTGCGCCAAGCGGAAAAGAGGCTGTTGCCAATATAGATTCACTTATGGAGAGCTTTAACCAGATGAGCCATAAGTTTATGGGAATGAAAATAAAAAAGGAATCAGCCGCCAGACAGAATATGCAGAGTATGATGACCTCCACGCAAAATTTGATGAGAGACATGAAATATCTTCTTCGCAACATAGATTCCGCCACTCAGGACCAGAAGATAATGAAAGATGAAGAATACAGTAAACATCTTCAGGAGATGCAGGGAACTATGGAACAAATGATAGAGCATCTGCCAGCTCTTATGGAGAATATGCAGGCAGCAATAAAGAGAATGATAGATATGCAAAAATAGAAAGGAGAAATTTTTATGAGTTACTACTTTACCAAAATATTAGATATCTCTTACTCTGAGGCGATCGAAAAAGTAACGGATGAGCTTAAAAAAGAAGGGTTTGGTATCCTCACGGAAATCGACGTTAAGGAAACCCTGAAGAGGAAGCTGAATGTGGATTTCAGGAAATATAAGATACTGGGTGCCTGCAATCCGCCCTTTGCCTATCAGGCTTTGCAGGCGGAGGATAAAATCGGGCTTATGCTTCCCTGCAATATCATAGTTCAGGAAACACTTGAGGGAATGACAGAAGTTTCGGCTATTGACCCCTTTGCCTCGATGCAGGCGATTGAGAATCGGAAGTTAAAAGAGACAGCAGAACAGATAAGAACGAAATTGAAAAAAGTGATCGACAGTTTGTAACCCTGGTCAAGTGGAACTTAACCTCAAACTTAAGGGAGTACAGAGTGATGCGCTATTTGAAGGTAACAGGGATGATTTTGATGGTGGCATTGTTACTATCAGCTAATACTGTTTTTGCCCGTTTTGAGACCCAGGAACAGGGGACGATCGTGCAGGAGGAACATTCCGAGATATGGGAGGTGATTTCCTGGATATCAGGACTGATAACTTTAATTCTGCTGATAAGCACGATTTTAGCGGCAAGGGGGATGAAGAAAAGAAAAATAAAGCCCAGCACTCATCATCTCTTAGCCTACCTCACTCTGGGGATGGCACTGGCTCACGGGACTTACAATTTCGTGTTCATCGTTCTTCTGGGCTCAAGTTGAATTTTAATTTTATATTGGTATTATGTTAGTATCTTAAAAAAATTTAAGGAGAATTAAATGTTTTTAGACCCGGTTTGCGGGATGGAAGTCCAGAAAGAGGACTCCGCAGGCAGCTCTACCTATAAAGGTGAGACATATTATTTCTGCTCTATGCACTGCAAGGAGAAATTTGATAATAATCCTGAAAAATATCTCAAAGAAAAACCTATAGCTGAACCAGAGATGGATATGCCAGAAACTCCAGCAAAGGAAAAGGCTGATTCGGAGAAGGCTGAAAGGGTTGACCTGTCTATTTTAGGGATGACCTGTGCTTCCTGCGTGCAGAAAATCGAAAAAGCTTTGCTTGAAACAGGTGGTGTAACCAAAGCGGTGGTGAATTTAGCCACGGAAAAGGCTAAGGTGGAATATCTTCCCTCAGAGATGAATTTATCTGAGCTGAAAAAGGTTATCGAATCTACCGGATATAAGATCCTGGAGATCGAGAAGGGGGAAGTTGAGGATTACGAGAGGATAATTCGGGAGAAAGAATATAGAAAGCTTAAAAAGAAATTTATTTTCGGGCTGGTCACAGGCATTATCGTCCTGATAGGGAGCCTGGAATGGCTTCCCGGTGTCCCGGAGTTTCTTAAGAATTATTACCTTCTCTGGATTCTGGCTACGCCGGTTCAGTTCTGGGCAGGCTGGCAGTTCTACCGCGGTGCCTGGGGTGCGTTCGTGCACAGAAATGCGGATATGAACACCCTGATAGCGGTGGGAACCTCTGCCGCCTATCTTTACAGTGTCACGGCAACACTTTTCCCTTCTCTGTTCAGAGCTTCCGGTATCGAGCCGAAGGTCTATTTCGATACTTCAGTTGTAATAATCACTTTAATACTCTTAGGCAGGGTACTGGAAGCACGTGCCAAAGGTCAGACCTCTGAGGCTATAAGGAAACTGATCGGCTTGCAGCCGAAAACAGCAAGGGTAATAAGAAAGGGAAAAGAGATCGGTCTTCCAGTTAAAGAAGTTTTGGTCGGAGATATAATTATAGTTCGTCCGGGAGAAAAGATTCCGGTGGATGGAATAGTAAGAGAAGGTAAATCATACGTTGACGAGTCGATGATAACCGGTGAAAGCATACCGGTGGAGAAAAAGAGAGGGGATGAGGTTATCGGTGCTACCATAAATAAAAGCGGGAGTTTCAAATTCGAAGCCACCAAGGTGGGTAAGGATACTGCTCTTGCTCAGATTATAAAGTTAGTGCAGGAGGCACAAGGTTCCAAAGCCCCCATTCAAAGATTAGCTGATGTTATCGCCGGATATTTTGTGCCGGTTGTAATCTCCCTTGCACTTCTGACCTTTGTCATCTGGTTTGTCTTCGGACCGGAGCCGGCTTTAACTTTAGCGCTTCTCAATTTCGTGGCAGTGATGATAATCGCCTGTCCCTGTGCTCTTGGTCTTGCCACCCCCACTGCCATTATGGTCGGCACTGGCAAGGGAGCAGAAAAAGGGGTTCTGATAAAGGGTGGAGAAAGCTTGGAAACCGCTCACAGGATAAATACTATCGTCTTCGATAAGACCGGGACTTTAACCAAAGGTGAGCCGGAGGTTACGGATATTGTTCCATCTGATAAATACTCCTTAAAAGAAATTTTATTCTACTCAGGATGTGCAGAGAAAAATTCAGAGCATCCCTTAGGTGAGGCTATCGTTCGCAAGGCTGCTGCAGAAAAAGTTGAGCTAAAAGACCCCAGGGAATTCAATTCCATCTCTGGTTCTGGAATAGAAGCCAGGATCGATGATAAAAATGTCCTTCTGGGAAATCAGAAGCTTTTAGAGGAAAGAAAAGTAGAGATAAAAAGTTATTTGGCTAAAGCCGGGGAATTAGCCCAGGATGGTAAGACTCCAATTTATTTAGCTATAGATGGAAAAGTCTCAGCGATAATCGCAGTGGCTGATACCTTAAAGGAAAATTCAAAAGAAGCAGTGGAGGAGCTTCATAAATTGGGATTGAAAGTGGTAATGCTCACCGGCGATAACAGAAGGACTGCTGAGGCAATTGCCAGAAAAGCGGGAATCGACAGGGTCCTCTCAGAAGTTCTGCCTGAGGATAAAGTCGCAGAAATTAAGAAATTGCAGGGGGAAGGAAAAATCGTAGCAATGGTGGGTGACGGGATAAACGATGCTCCAGCCTTAGCCCAGGCAGATGTGGGGATTGCCATCGGAACCGGAACGGATATTGCGATGGAGGCATCTGATATCACCCTGATCAAGGGAGACCTTGCCGGGGTGGTCAGCGCAA
>Ga0224495_10002196_pt1 | contig 12974 bp, 14 predicted proteins | sample SF_Jul11_sed_USG_FD_168128 | JGI IMG/M metagenome (GOLD analysis project Ga0224495, IMG submission 168128) | Sediment microbial communities from San Francisco Bay, California, United States - SF_Jul11_sed_USGS_4_1 | ecosystem: Environmental > Aquatic > Marine > Sediment | place: USA: California... | reverse complement strand
AGCGAAGAGCTCGTTAGCCCAGCACTGGAGGTGGCTAAATTTTCCCCAGCGACACACCATCATTCGCAAAAGAAGCGCTCATGAGCCACGCTAGGCCAACTTAAACTGAGAGACGGATGTCGTGAGGCCTTCAGCTAACTTTGCCAACTCTTCAACCGTTACTCGAGCTGAATCGGTAGCTTTCTGTGTCGCGATCGCACCCCCTGTAAAGTCTTTGATGGAACGTCCGACCTGATCGGTTGAGGACGTTTGATTGGAGGCCGCTGACGCGATGCTCTGTGCAAGCTCTGAAGAGCGTTGGGCAATCGCGGAAATTTCTTTAAACACATCACCGGTTCGGAGCGCCGAGGCTGATCCAGCTTCAACCGCCTGCGTTTCATGTTCCATCGCCACCACGGCATGCTGTGTCTCGCCCTGAATCACCTTCACGAGATCAGCAATTTCACGCGTCGCGTGCGTCGAGCTTTCAGCAAGCTTTCGAACCTGATCGGCCACGACGCCAAATCGAGCCCCGGCTTCACCAGCACCGGCAGCCTCAATCGCTGCGTTCAGCGCCAGGAGGTTTGTCTGATTTGCAATTTCACGAATAGTCGAAACGATTTGCGAAATTTCCAAGGAACGATCACCCAGTGCTTTCACTTGTTTTGACATCCGTTGGACCGCCGATCGAATCCGCTGCATATCCTGCACTGTTTCTTGCACCGCGACTCGTCCGTCTTCCGTCGCCTTCAACACTTGACGAGCTGATTCAGATGACGCTCCAGCAGTTTCCGCAACCTGTCTCATTGACATCGCGAGTTGTTCGACCGCACTGAGCGTCTTCATCGATTCGTCAGCTTGATGCCTGGCTGTACTCGCCATTTGGCCGGCGTTATCACGCAGCGCACCAGCCGATCGATTAACTCGCTCTGCTGACTCTCGCACTTGTTTCATCAACTGTGCGAATCGTTGAATCATGAGATTGAAACCATCGGCCAGGTTCCCGAACATATCGGCGGTCACCTCGCCTCGTTTCGTCAAGTCTCCCTTCCCTACGTCGGATACCAATACCAGAAATTGCACCAGACGTTTCTGCATGGCATCTCGCTCTTCTTCGGTCGAAACCAAGACGGTGATTCGATCCAACATGGTATTGAACGCTCTCGCCATATGGCCGACCTCGTCCTCGCTCTGCAATCTGGCGCGAGCCTGTAGGTTCCCTGCGGCGGCTTGTGTCGCGACATCCGCGACATGAATGATATTATTCACAATACTGCGAGCCAGGAAGTATCCGATCAGCAAAGCCAAGGCCAAGGCCAGCGCCGCCCCACCCAACATAATTTGCGTCAACAATTCGGCTTTTTGTTGTCCGCTTTCGTTCATCTCCCTGGCAAAATCTTGAATGAGCTGCGCCAGCCATTGAAATCGCCAGATCGCTCGACCGTGCCAAATCGTGGTTTCCTCGGACAGAAGGGTCATGCCAAGTTCTCGCATGGCCTGTCGTTGTTCAGGTGAAAGCGACGGGTCGAAACTGTCATTGAAGGCGCCGACTGCGCTTTCCGCCGATCTGAAATACTCTTTGAGATTGAAGAGCAGGACGTCCAGGTCTTGGCCGTCACGGCGACCATCATCGGTTTCATGTACGGCAAACGGTCGGTAGCGTTCCAGTGGCGTCAAGACCCTAGATTTCAATGCGGCAAGCGGAATAATGGACTCGTCAAAACCATCCTTCTGCGTTTGAGTCGCCACGCTCAACAGCGCGCTGTGATACAGACTGAGATTGCTGCTACTGACGGCAGTATTGGAAATACCAACGGTTGACTCATCGTAGATGGACTGCAGTTGGACCTTCAGCTGATTGAGCCCCATCAATCCGATAAACCCAATGGCCAACATGGCCGTGATGATGACTGCAAAGCCGACGAGGAGTTTCGTCCTTGTTCGCAAATTTCTAAACCAACCTTGTACGGACCACTTCGAGACGTGACTAAGCTTCACCATGACGTTCCTCCTTACCGTCCGAAACAAGGGGTTCGATGACGCGACTCATCTGATGTGGCATCGTTCCTTCCGTCTTTAGGACTTCCCGCTTTCAGCTCCCCCTTCAACCATGGCCAATAACCGGGATACCTCAAATAGTCCGATCGGCCTGGTGTCAGTTTTGAAGAAGGAGGAAATGAATGACGCACCCTGAGTCCTATGATGAGCCGAGGGGGCCACCAGATCGTCAGCATGGATGGTGCGAATTTCCGGCACATCGTCGATCAACAGACCAATCTGTTGAAGACCGTGCGACACGACAAGAGCATAGTGGTACGCATCAGAACGTGGTAACCGCAGAAACGGTCGCACATCGGCAAGCGGGACGATGACGCCACGAAGATTGGCAACCCCCACTAAATGGTCCGGCATGCCCGGCACCGGGGTGACCGAGCTGAGCTTGAACACTTCACGGACTTGCCGAAGATCAACGGCAAACAGTTCATCAGCCAACGTGATCACGCAGACCTTCCAGGAACTGGATGTTTTGCGCTGTTCTGGCTCTCCGTCTGAAAGGAGCGCAGGGAACTCTTGCAGAGAGTTGATCATCATCACTCCCTTGGCATTACGGCATTCATCCCAAGGCAACTTTGACTGCCTGGAGAAGATCTTCTGACTTAAAGGGTTTCACCACATGCCCATTGGCCCCCTGTTGCTGCCCCCAAAATTTGTCGCTTTCCTGTCCCTTTGACGTACACAGGACGATGGGGACGTCCTTGAATCGCGCATCGCCTTTCAAGTCCCGGCAGACCTGGAATCCATTGCGGCCTGGCATGACCACATCCAATACAATGAGGTCGGGCTTCTCGACGGCAATTTTATCTTCCAATCCGTCTGCAGTTGAAAACGATAGGACCGTATGGTGAGCCGTCTTTAGATACGACTCGATCAGTTGTAACTCTGCATATGAGTCATCGACGACCACAATTTTGCTCATGGACACCATCCTTCCATTTGTTTCAATAGGCAGCACTCTCGTACTAAACCAGCCTAACGCCCATCTCACCCCTCGGCGTGCGACATTCGCTGGTTCAGGCCCATCATGCTCAACCACCTTGCGTTTATTCAGTCCGCGCACCACTTCTTAGCTGCAATACGACGCCAGGACAGTTCGACCATTGCACACCGTCAGGTTGTTCCTGGCTCCCCTGCTAAGCGGTGCTCCCAAAGCGAGCACAGCCCCATCCATCCACAGGCAGTGAGGTCATCGTCAGATAGAGGACAAATCTCTGGACCGACACGACCGATTCGTGCTGCTCCCATGCAGTGTATCGCCTTACCGGTGATTGGCAAGAAAACGGTGAATATCCGCAGGGTTAAAATAGGAGAGCCCGTCCGGAACAAACCAAACGGGTTCCGAAGCAGGAAGGGAACAGATGTCGGCACCGCAGATCAGTTAGAGGACTTGTGCTGCCGGTCACATCTCGTCAAGAGGCATGATAGATCAACGAATCGGGACAGATGGTCAGCCCAGCGATCAAGCTCACCCTGCAGTCGAGCGGTGACCGCTGTTGAGAGATGACTGTCAAGCGGTAGAAGCCCCTTCCTGACTCGGGCACGATTGAGCCAGGCCCGACGAAAATGAGGCTCATCAAATACGGCGTGAATATAGGTACCCCAAACAAGACCATCATCCCGAATCGCTCCATCCCAATCCGGCTCTCTGACGTCCGCCAACGAATAATCGCTCTCAGTTGACGGAATAGTGCGTCGAATGCAAAAACATGGACGTTCTTGCCCAATCTCAGTAACTCCCATATGAACCTGATAGCCCCGAACCGTACTTCGGCTAGGGACTAATGTACCGGTCGAGGTGGCCTCCACCTGTGTGGTGCACTTTGTCTGCGTGAGTTCGGTCTCCACACGCAAATAACCGAGCCCCTCACTGACTCCACCCCGTTCAACTCGATAGGGATCCGAGATCGTTCGCCCCAGCATTTGATAGCCACCGCAGATCCCCACGAGCTCCCTCCCACGAGACACATGGCGATCGAGGGCACATTCATACTCCTGTTCTCGCAGAGAGAACAGGTCAACCAGCGTATTCTTACTCCCAGGAATGATCACGACATCAGCATCGGCCAACTCCGATGGCTTGGTGATGTATTTCAAGGCCACATCCGGTTCAGCACTCAGTGAATTGAAATCCGTAAAGTTGCTCATATGGGGCACGAGGATGACGGCGATGTTGATCCGTTCGGAGGAGAACCCTGCCTGTCGATGCACGTCTCGATCTAGTCCGTCCTCTTGGTCCAACATAAGATCTCGAAGAAACGGGACGACACCCAATACGGGAATCCCGCTCCGAGACTCCAGGAACGCGACTCCATCGGCAAAGAGCTTCGCATCCCCTCGAAACTTGTTGATGATGACACCACAGACCCTGGCCCGCTCGTCCCACTGCAATAAGTCCAATGTTCCAAGAACTTGGGCAAAGACACCACCTCGATCAATGTCAGCGACCAGCAGCACCGGAGCATTAGCCAGTTTGACGACCGGCCAATTGACCAGATCCCGCTCTCGCAAATTCATCTCCGCTGCGCTTCCAGCCCCCTCGATAACGATCACCTCATACTGCCTCGCCAGCCGAATGTAGCTTTCCTGGACGATCGACCACAGCTGCGGTCTCTGTTCATAATAGGTAACCGCCTCCTGCCTAGACCATACGGTTCCCCGCACAACGACTTGGGAGCGATTGTCCGACTCTGGCTTGAGCAAGATCGGATTCATATCAACATGCGGAGGAATGCCGCATGCCTCGGCTTGGAGAGCCTGCGCTCGACCGATCTCCCCACCCTCGGGAGTCACGAAGGAATTCAGCGACATATTCTGTGCTTTGAAGGGAGCCACGCGCGTCCCTGTACGATGAAGAAGTCGACAGATTCCTGCTGTGATGAGACTTTTGCCGACATCCGATCCTGTCCCCAATACGGCAAGTGCCCTCGCCGTCATCGATACAACTCCTGCCACGCGTTCGCCTTGGCTAAACCACGCGTGACACAGTCGGTGACGACTTGTCCCAGCAATGCTCCAATCATGGTATGCGTGCCGCTATAGAGATGGAACGGACCCTGTCCGCGCAACGAGCAGGCCAGCACGACCGCATCGGTCCCGGTTCCGGTAGCTGGAGCACTGCTCCGGCAACTTGACACATCGTGATCGCGCAGAACACTGCTCTTGGCCTCAGTCACAACTTGTACAGCACCGACCATTGCGGCCTGAGACAGGCTGCCGTTCGTGATGAGAATGAGGTTGATCGTCCCTGGTTTGTCTACTCGCTCGCCAGCGCCAACTGCGAGTGGCCATTCTCCAGCTCGAACGGCATTCGTGACACCAACCGTCGCAAAACACTCCACCCATAGCCCATCCGTCTCGGCTCTCGCGGTCACCAGTTGCGTCATCGGAACCGCAGTCATGAGCCCAACAGTCGCTGCACGGATTCCTAGGCGAGCGGCCAACTCCCGCAAACTGCGTGCTGGATCACGAAAGCTCATGGCCCCACTCGAAATCGACGTAGGATTGGCCTCCACCTGATGATTGAGGACATAGGAGGCCAGCCGGAGCCCTCCCCCTTGGGGAGCAGATGACAGTAGGCGCTTTCGTCCTTCAAGGTTGATCACCAGCGTGTGCCCTGTTACATGATAATGGGTACGAACCCGAAGGGACGGTATCTTCATCGTGAGCCCCTATCAGGGAGTAATCGAGAAAGCTCACGAAGAAGCCGGTCATTCTCTGATCTCGTTCGCACCGCAAGTCGGATCGATCGTGAGTTTGCACCAGGCACAGATGAACAGTCTCGAATCAGTAATCCTTTTCCTCGTAAGTGTTCAGCGAGAGCACGTGCATGCTGGCCACGAGGCAACTCGACAAAACAATAGTTGGCATGGGTCGGTAGCACCGTACAACCAGGTAACGCTGCGAGTCTTGTCCGAAACCGTTCACGCTCTTGTGTCATGAATTTCAGGCTCTTTCGGGCATGGGTCTTATCATTGAGAGCCGCCAGGGCTGCAACTTGTCCCATCACACTGACTGACCAAGGAGGCAACTGTCGCCGGAGTCGTTCAGCGGTTGTGCGTGCTGACACGGCATATCCTACTCGAAGTCCAGGCAAGGCATAGAACTTGGTCATGCTGCGAAGGACGACTACATATGGCCATGAGGATAGGGAAGGAAGTACCGCTTTCTCTGAGCAATAGTCGGCAAATGATTCATCGACGATCAACCAGAGGCCTCGCCGATGAGCAACCTTTGCGAGTTGGATCAGATCGTCGGCAGTACAGGCCTGCCCTGTCGGGCTATTGGGATGACACAGGACCACACCGTCAAAAGAGCGACCCTCGTTTCGTCCTGTCTCCATAACCCGCCAAAGACGATCAACCGGAATGGCGTAGTGGTTGGTTCGCTCGGCGTAGAGTGCTGTCGTCTCTCCGCCCGATCGCCCCATCGCCGAGGCATATTCAGAAAAGGTGGGCTGCACGACCAGAAGGCGATGAATCTTCAATGCACGAGGCAACGCATCAATCAACTCCGTGGAACCATTTCCAACGACAATCTGATCTGGATCCATCCGCCAGAAAGTCGCTAAGGCCCGACGTAAATCCCGACAGTCCGGGTCTGGATAATGACCTAAGAGATTCCTGGATGACGCAATAGCTCTCCAAACATGGGGTGAAGGGCCCAATGGATTGATGCTCGCACTGAAATCGATAATCTTACCCGGATCACAGTCCAGTGCTCGTGCGGCATCATAGATATTCCCACCATGCAGCGGTGATTTCACATGAGCCATCTGATTCCTACCGCCAGAAACACGCCCAGTACAGTGGCCATTGCCATTACCGTGGCTGCCGACGCGACATCCCAAGGTTCAGGCTCCCGTCCCTCTGTGCCGAGAACTGGACGGTCCTGAGGAACACCGTCGTAGAAGTTGGTGCCACCTAATCTCACTCCCAAAATCCCAGCCATCGCTGCCTCAGGTCTTCCGCTGTTTGGACTAGGGTGTTTCCCTCCGTCTCGTCTGAGTACTCGCCACCCACGAAGGATTGGTTCCAGTTGTCGGCTCATCAAGCCGGCACCACCAATGAGCAGGAGTGCTGCAAGACGGGCTGGAATCCAATTGGCGAGATCATCGAGTCGGGCCGATGCCCATCCCAAATCGACATAGCGGTCATTGCGGTGACCAATCATTGAATCCAGTGTATTGATTGCCTTGTACGCCAACGCCAAGGGAGCTCCACCGATTGCCAAATAGAGGAGCGGCGCAATGATCCCATCTGCCGAGCTCTCCGCGACCGTTTCGACCGTTGCGCGAGCCACCTCGGATTCGGAAAGACCAGCTGTGTCTCTCCCAACAATCATCCCCACCGCTCGGCGCGCAGCAGGAAGATCCCCGGCCTGGAGTGGGCCCTCCACGGCACGGACATGATCCCACAGGTCCCGCGTGGCAAGCGTCATGGACGCCAGGACGATTGAAACAGCAGACCCAAGCGATTCCATAAACCGTTCGGCCTCTTCGATGAGGATTAATGTGATGGTAAAGATCACAATCGGCAGGCCTATCGCGAGACAGATCCCGGCGAGGCGAAGGCTGATCGCACTCCGACAGATCCTCCGTATTCCCTGGTCATACCAGGCGATACCAGACCCCATCACACGAACGGGATGCGGCAACCAATGGGGATCGCCGACCAACACATCCACCAACGCGGTTACAAGGAGTTCACCGCCGGTCATGACAACCGAAATAAGAGGGGGACGAATAGGAGGAACACAATCTCAACAATCTCGTTGGTTGCCCCAAGGGTATCCCCGGTGATGCCCCCAAACCAGCTGCGGCACCCCCACCGGCCCATCAACAGCACACTTCCACCGGCCATCAGGATAAGGAACGCGCTGAGGGGGCCAAGCCCAAGAGCCAGGCCAATGGCCACAACGAAACTGGAGAGGGCGACATGCCACAAAGATAGATGGGTGAGAAACGGTGCCGCTAATCCTCCTTCAGCCCTCGCGTAGGGGGAGATCCATGCCGAGGTCACCATGGCCCAACGACCAACCGCCGGCATACAACATAATGCGGGCAAACGAATCTCCTGTGGCAGCGCCAACAATCCTGCGTACCGAAGTATGAGCGAGAGAAAGAGCCCGGTTGCCCCCAATGCACCGATACGCGGGTCTCGCATGATCGACAACCGCTCAGCTGGTGTCTGGCCACCGGCCACCCCGTCCAAGGTGTCGGCCAATCCATCCTGATGAAGGCCACGTGTCAGCAGCACCAAGAGCACGATCAACAGCGCGTTGACGACCGCACTGTCAAAGATCATGTGTAACACGAGGTCAGCGGCAACCAATCCACTGCCGATCAGCAAACCGATAACGGGATACCAGGCCATCGAAGCCGCGAGCTCAGGTGCCGTTGGTGCATGATGCACTCGGCTCAAGGGAATGGTCGTGAGAAAATGCCAGGCGAAGATGAATGGACGAGCGACGGTTCCCATGGATGTCACAACTTATTGGCGACCCCGGCTTCCTCGAATGTTGCCATCTCCGTGTAGATCTTGACCGCGGCGCAGACGAGATCCATTCCTAAACAGGCTCCCGTTCCCTCGCCAAGTCGAAAGTCGAGGTCAAATAACGGGGTCAATTCAAGATGGCTCAGAATCGCACGATGCCCCTTCTCAACTGACCGATGCGCGGCAATCAGATAGTCACGACACAGGGGCTGTAGCCCCACAGCGATCAATGCCGCAGCCCCGGCGATGAATCCATCCAACACCACGGGCACGCGGGAGGCCGCCGCTCCAAGGATCAGCCCGGCCAGCCCGGCGATTTCCAGCCCCCCGATCTTAGCCAATACACCGATCGGATCAGCCTGTTTCGGACGATGCAGATCGAGGGCCCACTGAATCACCTTCACTTTGTGCAAACGATCGGACTCCTCAATACCGGTGCCATGCCCCGTCACCTCCTCCACAGGTCGGCCGGTCATGACAGCGGTAATGGCCGCGCTGGAGGTGGTATTCCCAATACCCATCTCCCCCGTGCCGATCAGACCAATGCCTTCCCGTACGGCCTCCGTCGCCAGCTCGACACCAACCATAACGGCTTGCTCTGCCTCTTCTCTGGTCATGGCCGGCTCACGTGTCATATTCCGCGTCCCATTCATGATTTTGCGATGAATCAACCCAGGAACAGCCTTAAACTCATAATCAACCCCGATGTCGACCACGCGGACAACCACCCCTGCATGCCGAGCAAGGACGTTGATACCAGCGCCACCCCGAAGGAAATTCAGCACCATTTGCGGTGTCACCTCACGGGGATACGCACTCACACCTTCTGCAGTGACACCATGATCCGCCGCGAACGTGAAGACCATTCCACGGGGAATACTTGGCTTCAATTCACCGGTCATGGTGACGTAGGCTGTAGCTAACTCCTCGAGCTTGCCAAGGCTGCCGAGCGGTTTGGTCAGCCGGCTTAAATGAGTCTGGGCTTTGTTGTGCAGAGCCGGATCCAGCGGTTGAATCTGACGACAGATATCCGTAATCGACATAAGGCTCCTTTCCTCACTTCAGGCGAAGCGGAAGTCCACTGACCACCAGATAGGCCTTATCCGCCCCTGCGGCCAGGCATTGATTCACTCGTCCGGATAGCTCGCGAAAGGCCCGCACCGATGGTTCAGCGGGAACAAGGCCACATCCTAACTCATTACTGACCATGATGACATTAGCTCCAGTAAGCCGCATGGCCTCAAGAAGGCCGTCAACCCGAGCAAGAATCGTTGACTCCATAAGACCACTTCCGAGCAGATTACTTAACCAGAGTGTCACACAGTCGAACACGATAGTCCGATACTCTGGCCCCTGCTTGGTAAACCAGGCCTCCACGTCGAGAGGCTCTTCGACAGTCTCCCACTCAGGCGAACGAGTCGCCTGATGCCGCGCAATTCGTTTCGCCATTTCATCATCCAGCCCCTGCCCCGTCGCCACGAATGCACGCGGCCCGCGCGACTCGGCACACTGAAGGGCGAATTCGCTTTTTCCTGACGATGCACCACCCAGCACAAACACAAGACGCCCCTTGGTTCGTCCGGCCGGACTCTTACTCCGCTTTCTTGGCGACATTCCGTTCCCATAAGAATTCAGGTTCGTTCTGTGTCTTGGCCACCCACCGAGCGAAGACGAACAAGGCATCACTCAGGCGATTCACAAACTTGATGATCATCGGGTCAACCGGCTCGGATTTGGAGAGCGCCACACATAATCGCTCAGCTCGACGGCAAATCGTCCTCGCCTGATGCAGAAAGCTGGAGACTTTGCCACCACCGGGAAGAATGAACTCTTTCAGCGGTTCCAAAATCTTCTGGCATCGATCGATCATTTTCTCGAGCCTGGTCACATCGCTTGCTGACACCTGAGGCATATTCTTGAATGTCTGCCCCGGTGCCGTCGCCAGAATGCTCCCGACATCAAAAAGCTTGTTCTGTACCCATCGAAGCTCATCCTCAAACTGGCGAGCTTGTTTGTTGTGTGCCGCAACGTCCTGATTGAGCACTCGAACAATCCCGAGGGAGGAATTGAGTTCATCGATGGTGCCGTAAGCCTCGACCCGCAGACTGTCCTTCCATACCGGTTGCCCGCCGGCGAGCCTCGTTTTTCCCGCGTCTCCCGTTCTGGTGTACACTTTTGTGATTCTCATGCTCGCTCCGCTCCTCCTCATGAGCTCGATTGCCCCATGCATCATAATGAATTAGCCGATCGACCGGAATGCGGCTCCGCCACCCCGCGGTTTCCAAGTCTGGAACCGGTTCAAACTTCGAGACATAGCCGACACAGAGATAGGCCAGAACGGTCACCGATTTGGGAATACCTACCACTCGCTTCAACGCCTCGTGATCAAGAATACTGACCCAACCGACACCGATCCCCTCAGCCCTCGCGGCCAACCAGAGATTTTGAACGGCACAACAGGTACTATACAAGTCCGTTGCGCGTACCATAGAGCGGCCAAGCACATCTGGGCCACCCCGCCGTCGGCTGCATGTTATGCATAGATTGATCGGTGCTTCTTCGATTCCCTCGAGTTTCAGGCGCCGATACAGTTCCCCTTTTGTACCCGTATAATGGCGCGCCGCCTCGGCATTGGCTTCAACGAATAAACGTTTCACCGCGCGCTTCGTCGCGGGCTTGCGAACCACCACAAAATCCCATGGCTGCATGAAGCCGACCGATCCGGCGTGATGGGCTGCCGTCAGCAGTCGCATCATCACCGGTTCAGGGATTGGCGTCGGCAGAAAGTTTCGACGCACATCACGGCGTTCAAAAATCGCTCGATAGACGGCCTCTCGCTCTGTATCTGAAAAACGACCGTCGGTCCACATCATGGCCTCGTTTCGTTGTCCTGTCTGTCGCCTGCCGAATTAGGCTGAGGCCCCAGCTCACCGATTGCGATTTTCCCCAAACACAGAGAACAGAGACAATCCTGATATCTCGCTGCGATCCAATCCATCTGTGACTCGGTAATACCCAGCTTGCCACACCAGCACTGGTACCCACCACACTCGAAACTGTGGCCGCAGCGTTCGCAGGTTTTCTGAACAGGCCCTTTCAAAACTCTACTCCTGGCTGCGCCTTGACACCTTTTCGGAAGGGGTGTTTGACTTGTTTCATCTCCGTCACCAGATCAGCCTCTTCCAACAATGCCGCTGGTGCTCCCCGACCCGTGATCACCACATGCTGCATCGGCGGACGATTGCGAAGCACCGGCAGCACCTCATTGAGCCCGACACAATTGTGCTGCAGCGCGATATTGAACTCGTCCAGAATCACCATCGCATAGGAGGGATCGGTGAGAAACCCGGAGACCTTTGCCCAGGCCTGTTGAGCAAAGTGAATATCTCGCTCCCGATCCTGCGTCTCCCAGGTATAGCCCTCGCCCGTGCGGAGAAAGACCACCTGCTCTCCAAACGATTTCAGGACCCGCTCTTCCGCAGTGTCGATGGCTCCTTTGATAAACTGGACCACAGCCACCTTCATCCCATGGCCGATACATCGAAGCACCATCCCTAATGCAGCGGTCGTTTTCCCCTTTCCCGCACCGGTGTAGACAATCAACAATCCCTTTTCTTCTTGGGCCGCCTCGATGCGCCGATCCACTGAGGCCTTCAGCCTGGCCATCTTGATTTGATGCTCGTCCTGTCCTGTCATCACACCATTCCCCGGGAAACCGACTGAGACCATTGCTCCTGACGTGCTGAAGCCACCAATGAAGTGGCCATCTGCGGCTGGCTACGAAAGTGGAGATGAGTATAGAGAGCCACCACATTACCATGAGCAAGTCCGTCGAACCCCTTCGATATTCCTTGGGCATCAGTGAGTCCACATGTATAGGCCATGGAATCTTTGGCAAGGAGCGAAGAATAGTGAAATTCATGCCCACGCACCGTCATGCCGGCAGGACCAAGGATGCAGCTGCGTGTCAATTCCACCGTTCGATACCCGAGCGTCGCTCTGTGTGAGTGCATGACTGCCTCAGCAGGGAATATGCCGACCATCTCGTGCGAAACACCGGAGAAATCACGGATCGCTTGAGTGAGATACATCATGCCTCCACATTCCGCATAAATAACTCCACCCTGTTCGGCAAAACGCTTAATGGCACGCCTGAATGAACCATTCGCCGTCAAGGCGGCGCCGTACAGCTCCGGATATCCTCCGCCAAGATACAACATGCCCACATCGCCAGGGAGGTCGTGGTCCGTCAATGGAGAGAAGGGGACCAGCTCTGCCCCTTCGGCTTCGAGTCCTTCCAGATTGTCGGGATAGTAAAAACAAAATGCTTGATCCTGTGCGACACCGACACGAACTCTCTTAGAACGCGTAGCCACGACCGGAGATGATGACGTTCTCAGTGGGTCACAGGATCGTGCAAGTGCTTCGATCCGATCCAGATCAATG
>Ga0224495_10002195_pt1 | contig 12978 bp, 9 predicted proteins | sample SF_Jul11_sed_USG_FD_168128 | JGI IMG/M metagenome (GOLD analysis project Ga0224495, IMG submission 168128) | Sediment microbial communities from San Francisco Bay, California, United States - SF_Jul11_sed_USGS_4_1 | ecosystem: Environmental > Aquatic > Marine > Sediment | place: USA: California... | reverse complement strand
TTTTCCTGTGTTGCTCTGCTTTTCCCTCCAGGAGGACAATCTCATATCTCCTCTTCCCGAAACCCAGAAAAAGCGCTAAAAGTGTAGTGCAGACTATAAGCCAGGAGGATATCTCTACATTTACAATAACTGCTCCAGCCACAGCTCTCAATACAAATCCCAGAGAAATTGCCATGACATCAATTATAACCAGATGTTTCAAGTACCAGGAATAAGCCAGGTTCAAGCCAAGATAGCATAGTATTATCAACCCGAAGAGGAGATCCAGGTAAAAGGAGATTATCAGGGCTACCGAAATAAAAAAAATGGAAAAAAATAAGGCGTAAGAAATTTTAAGTTTACCTGTGGCTATGGGTCTTTTGCTTTTAAGTGGATGAGCTCTATCGCTGTCGAGATCCATAATATCATTCAAGATATATACTCCGCTGGTTAGTATACAGAATAGGAAGAACCCGATTAAACTTTTTAAAAACAAGTTAAGTTGAAAGAGATTGAAGGAGAAAATCAGACCGGCAAAGAGGACCGTGTTTTTAATCCATTGATGGGGTCGCATTGAAAGAACCAATGCTTTAATCATCTATAGCTCCCGATTTAGAAAAAGAAGTGAATTCAAAATCTTTCAATAACCTTTTCAACTTTTGTTTCATTATGTCCAGATTGGTATAATGTCTGAATCTTTTTGAAAAACTCACCATCTCTCTGGGTTGACCGGGGTCTATTTCCCAGGGATGAAAATATACCACTGCTGTTCTGCCTTCGGAATTCAGGCGTTTTATCCCCCATCTGTTATAGCAATAGGGTAATATACGCAGATAGGCACCGCCAGCTACTGGAAAGTTTAAGCCAAACACTTGCACGGTGGATAAGGGAAACTCTATTAATTTCATTCCGTTTTTAAGCTTAATCTCAAAGGGAAACCTGGGAGCAGAGGGAATACCATACTCCGGATGTTTTATCGGGAAAATGCTGGAATCATATTTTATCCCCAGGCCAGAGAGGATTTCGAAAGCCCAGAAACTATTTTGATTGATGGAAAAGGAAGGAGCTCTGTACCCCAGAACCTGTTTGCCGGTCAGTTCTTCCAGGATATCAATCGATTTTATGACGTCCTCCCTGAATTCATCCTCCGTCTGCGTAAAAACCATCTTGTGTGCGTATCCATGCGAGCCAATCTCGTGTCCTCTGCGATCTATGGCTGCCACTATCTCAGGATACTTTTCGGCAATCCACCCTAATATGAAAAATGTAGCCTTTGCCTCATATCTTTCCAGAAGAAACAGGATTTCGGAGATATTGATATTCAGTCTTTTTTCACAATAAGCCCAGCCCTCCTGACTTATAACTTCCTTGAGGTTCTCCACCTGAAACCACTCTTCCACATCTATGCTCAAGATGTTTTTTATCTGCATAATAATTTTTTGGCTTACCTTTTTTCCCTGGAAGAATGATACTCGTAACCATAATATTTATAGCTGTAATAATAGGGAAGAACCTCTTTCATATTATTCATTATCACCCCGAGCAATCTGACCTGTGCATTGTTTAAAATCTCGGTTGCTCTTTTTACTATCTCCTTCTGGATAAACCCGGCTTTGATGACCAGAATCACCCCATCCATCAGAGGACCTATGATCATGGGATCGCTTACCGGAATCACCGGAGCACAATCAGCAATCAATAGATCGGAGCAATGTCTTACCTCGGTTAAAACCTCTTTAAAATAGGAAGTCTCTAAAAGCTCAGTGGAATTATCGACCTTCTCTCCACTGGTTATGATCTTTAAATTTTCTAAGGGGGATTTCTTCAGGCAATCTGACAGATTTATCTTCCCCTGTAATAGCTCGGATAACCCACTTCTCTGATCCAATCCAAAAAGACGATGTATATTGGGTCTTCTAAGGTCGCAATCCATAAGAACTATCTTTTTATTGTGCCTGTGCGAAACTACTGTAGCCAGAAGGCTGGCAAGAGTGCTTTTTCCTTCACCTAATGAGGAGCTGGTAATCAGAATCGATTTGATATCCACCCCGGAGTTATAATATTTCAGGTTTGAATATATCCTTCTGAACTCGGTTACTATTGGAGATTCCTCTTCATAAAAACTAAAAATCCCCATGCCTAACTGTTTTCCATCCTGCATAATAAAAATTATCCTCTATTTTAAGCTTCTGCTCCTATCAGTCTTTCCCAGTTGTTCAATCCGGGGAACCGTTCCCAGAACTTTTAGACCTAAATATTCCTCCACCTCTTCGACCTTCTTGAAGGAATTGTCAAAGAACTCAGTCAGGATTACACCCCCACCACCCACGATTAATCCTAAGAGACAGCCAAGAAGAGTGATTTTAATCCTGTTTGGTTTTACTGGTTTTAAGGGAACAGTAGCCGGCTCTATGATCCTGAATTTATTCTGGGCATCTGCCTGCTGAACCTGCTGGGAGATCTGGGAACCTTGCAGCTGGGAAACAAACATCTCATAGATACTTCTGTAGGTCTCGACATCTTGTTCCAGGTTCCTTAGTGTCTGCTCCTGATAAGGTATGCGAGCTAATCTGTCCTTTATCCCTTCTACAACCTGGTTTAGAACTCTGAGTTTTTCACTTAAAAAACTCAGATTTATCTCATTAAAGGTATACTCTTCTAAAAGACTCGAAACCTCAGAGCTTAGCTTATCTTTTTGAGATCCAGAAATAGTTTTAACCTCTTCTTTGATCTGATCAATTATATTTCTGCTCCTCTGGGACAGGGTAAGAACCTTGGCATCCCTCCAGGAATATTTGGTCAAAATGGAAATATACGCATCTACTGAGGCAAGAAGTTGATCTTTTAAATCTTTCAGTCTGGCAGTATTGGGTAAACTCAAATTCTCCGCTTTTAGTGAAGACAGTTTATTCTTCAGGAAATCATTGCCATCTTTTAGTTCATTGATCTCCAGTTTTGTTGCATCAATGACTGATACGATAATGCTAACATTTGTATCAGATATAATGCTCTGGTCCACATTATTTTTTAGAGTTTTCTCCTTATATTCTCTCAGCCGGTTTTCTGCCTCATCTAATCTATTCTTATAAATGGTTAATTGCTCATCCGAGAAATCAAGTGCACCTCTAACCCCTAAAAGTTCATACCTTAGGCTCTCATCTATAAAAATCTGAGCTAGATTCTTAGCCATGTCCGCTGTTTCTTTAGGTTTTTCTCCATAAACAGTTACCTCGATTAAATTCTCTCCCTTGAAATTTACCCGGATTTTTTTCCTCAAGTCATCTATCAATATCTTTTCAACCAGTTCTTCCTGGCTTATCTCGGGAAAATTAGGTTTTATTTTGCGAGCTTTGCTTACCATCCCTGGATTCTGATGTAAGTTTAGATTATAGATCAGCCTGCGTAAAAAGCTGGTGGAGATTATCTGGTTTGTTATAGTGGCTAATCGTTGCTGTCTTTCCTCGCTTGAAGTTCTGGTTTGCGATACTCCTGGAACCAGATTCTCCAGAGGACGGGATAGGAGCTGGCTTCTGCTCATGAGTACTATGGTGGAGGATTTATATTGGGGCGTTATGAGGAAGCTCCCGGCGAAACTGATCAGCGTTACAGTCAAAAAGGGTAAAATAAGCACCCATTTTCTTCTCAATACCAGATTCCAGTACTCCCTCAGATCAAATCCTCTTTCAGTTTTCTGGTTCATCAGGATTTCCTTCCTACTCGGAAAGTCTATCAACTAAAAGGTAAAGACCTATGATGGCAGTTGAAAGAGGAACAATATCACGACCAAATCCCCATAACCTGGATAGAAATGAGCTTTTTCGCTCAGGTATGATTATGGTATCCTCGGAATGTATTTCCAGGCGAGAAGGTCTTCCACTGGAACTGTATTTTTCTATATCCACTTTAACCACGCTTGAATAGACTGCACCTTTGATTAAGACCTTAACGTCTTTCAGGTTAGCTGCAGAGGTTGGTCCTCCTGCCAGCACAATGGCATCTAAGATATCGAGTTTCTCCTCTAAAGCAAAAACGCCTGGTCTTAGTACCTGACCATAGATATAATATATATTCCTGCCGGTATATCCTGGTGCAATTCCTTCTGCTCCATAGCTCATAATCGACCGGGGGATTTCTATGGTATCCCCGATTTTCAACGGCGGAAGTTTGCTCAGGTCCCCTTTTTCCAGCATCTTTGCTAGATTTACCATTATAGTCTTGCCTGATTCTTCCCCTCCGCGTATTATCTTGACTGCACTTAAATCCGCAGCCTCAGTTGGTCCTCCGGCTTCCCTGATCACTTCCCACAGATCTGGTATGAATTCAAAGCTATACTTTCCTGGTTGATTTACCTGTCCCTGAACAAATACTTTCCGGCTGTTATATTCCATTATCACCACAGTTGACTGGGAGATATTTTTGTTGTAAAAGGAGATATTCTCCACAATTTTTCTGGATAGATCCGAGGTAGTCAAACCTACAGCCATTATCTCGCCAATCACCGGCAGAGAGATCCTTCCATCCAGCCTGACCTTGACTATGCTATTCAAATCCGGTTGCTGCCAGAAGTTTATGCTTATTAGGTCCCCCGGCCCTATGGTGTATTCCTGAGAAAAGAGGAAAACCCCCGTAATCAAAAACAGAGCTATGAAAAAGAATCCTGATTTGAGCATAACTTTTTTCACCTTGAACATAACCCTCTCCTGTTATTTTTGTCCGGAAATTAATATACGGAAAATAATAGGGATGTAAAGTGAAAATTAAACCACTTCATTTTTAAATATGCCTACCTAAAGGGAGACTGAATCCCTTAAACCGATAGTTTCTCCACTATACATGTTGGTTTTATTCCTGCCAGACTTTTTAGCCTTAAGCAAAGCCATATCCGCACAATAGATAAGTTTTTCAGAAAATCGGGCATGCTGGGGATAAATAGCCGCACCAGCACTTAAAGTCAGATGATGCTTGATTTGAAGTAACTCGTTATCAAAGATATGTTGCTGGATATGCCTCCTCAGTCTCTCTAAAAATTTGGAACACTCCTCCTGGTTTGTCTCCGGTATTATTATGCAAAACTCATCACCGCCGTAACGACAGACTACATCGATCGACCTGACTACCTTTATGATCTCCTCCCCTAACTGTTTTATGATCTGATCGCCCGACTGATGTCCAAAAGAATCGTTATAGGTTTTGAATTCATCGATATCAAATATAACCAGGGCTAAATTTCTCTGATACCTTTTAGCTCTGAAGATCTCCTCGTTCAGTCGTTTGAGGAAATATTGACGATTGTATAGGCCGCTCAGGCTGTCGGTATAGGAAAGCTCTTCCAGTTTTTTATATTGATCGATATTTTTAAGACTTGAACTCAGCACGTCTTCAAGAAAACTCAATATCATAAAGTCGTTTTCCCTGTATTTTAGACCCTCAACTTTTCCACCCAGGAAAACCAAACCCAGCTTGTTATCTGGAAGTTTCAGAGGATAACAGAGTTGTAGCTCCTGAGAAATTAAAAGAGCCAGGAGTTCGTTATCCTGGTTTTCTTCAACCGCGGAGTATAGATAAAAAGGGAACTGCTCTTTTTTGAATTTTCCATATAAAGGATCGTTCTTCCTTAATCCTATCTCTGTAAATTGAGTAAAATCAACACCTTTTGAGAATCTTGCTTTTAAATTCTCCCCATCCGAGTCGGGTAAAAATATTAAAACCGACTTGGAGTTAAGCTGTTTCTGAATTGACTGGGTAAAATTGTAAAATAGACGGTTTTGGTTCAAGGATAGATAAAGCTGATTTGCCACTTGAGTGAGGGAGTGTAAATCGAAGATTTTCTTCTTCATCTCAACCTCATTTAAGGAGACTTTGTTTTTATCCTGGTCTGATTTTCTCAGATATTTTTTCCTCTCCTTCTGAAATTCCCCCTTGAGCTTTCTATTCTCTTCCAGCCAGAGAAGTTTATTCGAAATCAAATATAAAAACATTTCTTCTTCGCGGTTAAGTTTTCGTTTACCCGAGGAAAAGAATACCAGCCCGGCTAAATCATATTTAACTTTCAGGGGAACAACAGCTCGATAGCGGAATTGTTTTAGGGCTGAAATTGGAGCTGCTGAATATCCATTTTTTACCGAGAGGTCTATAATCTGATTTTTTGAAAATCTTCGTAGAAAATTATCCAACTCCCCGTCAATTTTTATAGTTCTTTTTTTATATTCCACATTTTCTGACTTAAGATCAAAAAACCTATAGGAATTATCTTGTTTTAAAAACAGTATAAACTCCTGGGTTTCTAAAAAGCTGCTGAAAAACTTTTTCAAATAACCGATATCCCTTTCCTTATTTTTACCTTCCATAAAATATGGGCCGGTTTCCTCTATATCTTCCACCAGAGAGAAAAGCTGATGAGTCCTTTGAGGATTTTTATAACTGTTTTGCTTTATTGAGCCTCTTAAAAATAAAAGATAAAAAAAAGTTGCCAGTGCTCCCACCATCCCAGGGAATTTGAAATACGGATTAAAAGAAAAAAAGGCAAGCCAAAGGAAAATGGCTAGGATTAAAGCCCAGAATCCCTGAAGTATTCTCCCTCTATTGAAAAAATGGTTCCGGATTAAGCTTTTTAAAGGATTTTCCGTTTCCTTTAACTGTATCAAGCTCCCCCCTAAAACTTTACAGTTTCCATTAAATTATATATTTCCTTTTTCTTTATATCCAGAAGACTTTTTGATTTTGATGCTGTTTTAAATTCTGCATCTAAAATCAATATCTGCTGCAGCTGCTCATCTGCTGATTTAACCAGACTAACAAAGAAAATCAAATACAGACACCCTAAATGATTTAATCTTTCAAGGGAGAGCGAAGAGGATTTCATTTTCTCTTCCAGCTCGTCGATCTGGTTTTTTACTTCTTCCAAATCCAATTTTTCGGGCTCAAAATAAAAAGAAATTAACAGTTTATGAAATCTGGAAAACCCTGTTTTATCCTTCATATGCCTTTGTATAACTTTATGGAAAAACTCAAGGGCATTTTTATAACTGCCTTGAGATAAAAGCTCTTCCCCTTTGCGGAAATCATCCATGACCAGCTCTGGATTTAACTCCTTGAACCTCTTGAGCTCTTGCTGTATTTCCGAAATATCAGGTATGCCGTTATCATGGTTTGACCCTTGTTCCTGATGAAGGGCTATTCTGTTTAAGGCTAAATATAATAAGTTAATTCCATCTGTTGAATCCAGCTCTGCGCTTCTTATCAGGTAACCTTTTGCCTGTTCGTATTTATTTTCTGTATAATAGAGCTTACCCAGGTTACTCAATACCTTGGGATTCTCCGGAAAGCTCGTATGTGTGATTAAAAGCTCCTTTACCGCTTGGTCTGTTTTTCTTGCTTCGATTGAGAGGGAAACCAGCAGGTCGTAAAGCTCCCATTTATCTCGAGCTTTTCTTATCCCCGAGAGCAGAAGAGAGAAACTTTTTTCTTCAAGCCCACGATATTTATAATACAAAACCAGTAATGCCAAAACCTCAGGCGAGTAACTTTCTGCCAGAATATTAAAATCCTCTGAATCCAAAATCTTATTGTTTTGTATTTTTACCTGTTCCAGAAGCTCCATAATTAATTCTTTACCTCCACTTCTTCTAGGAACCCGTCGATATTCTTTTCCAGTTCTTTAGTAATTTTCAGATTAACCTCTCCTGAACTTTTTCCTTTTGCCAGGCAAACAACCTCTTGAAATTTATTCTCCGCCAGTTTGAGAAAATAACGGGAGTAGAAAATATAGGTCAGGGCTAGATCAAATCTCAAATCTGGATAATTTTTACCCTCTACTATCTCCTGTATCAGTTGAATAAGATACTCCTCTAATTCTTTTTTCTCTATGGCTTTAGGTTCGTATTTAAATCGTAATTTAAAATATTCACAAAGAGATTCTATCTCCAGACTGCTTTCCTCGTTCAGAAGATTCCTTAAAAGTATATAGATACGGGATAAATCCTCCCAGGTGTATGCTTTTTCAAATAGCTCCTCTATCCTCGACGCTTTTTTAAAACAGAATTGATACGCTTTTTTAAAATTATCCAGGGTTTCTACTAATGCTGGTTCTGTGCTTAAATCTGCATCCTCCTTCAAACGTTCCAGCTGTCTATATCCTAAATTAATATAAGCATCACTGTATCGAGGGTTGATCCTTAAAGCTTCCCTGAATTCTTTTTCTGCTTCTTCATAGTTTTTATCCTCTAAATATGCATTTCCTAAATTATGATGAAAATCCGCAAATCCGGGATCGATCTTCAAGGCAGTTTTAAAACTTTTTATCCCTTCCTTGATCATACCTGACTTAAGATGGACTATTCCCAGATGATTATAAGCCAGAGAATATTCTGGAGATTTATCCAGGGCAGTTAAAAACTCATTCTTGGCTTCAATTAAAAGATCCCGGGCTAAAAAGACCAGCCCCAGACTATGATGTGCCGGTCCATCGCCTGAATATTTTATCTTCTGGGAGAGTTCAAAAAGTGAAAGCAAAAGGGCATACTCCTCCCGGTGGTAGTAAGCGAGCTTCTCTTTTAACTTTTCCACTTTAACCGAGGAAGAGTCTCCCTCTGAAAAATTCATTCTGATTTTAACCGATCTGGAGGAAACCAATCTCATATTCTTAAAAAGTCTTATGGTTATCCGATTCATCAATGAATCATATTCAGTCTCCACCATATAGGTGTTTCCGCGATAACCTATTTTTTCTTTATGTTTGGGTAATCTGAGACCATCCATAGGTTAAATATCCTATATAGTATTTTAACACCCTCCTGTTGGAAGGTATTTTCTCTATTCTAATTATCGGCTTGGACTAAGAAAGATGAAGTTTCCAGCCAGGGTATTTGTAAAAGTTCAGAACCTATCTGGGATTGAATCAGAAGTAACGGAGGGAATTAGGGGTAAGATCTGGTCTTCAGGTTTATATTTCAGGAAAAGTTCATATTCTTTTTCTGCCTTTAATTTCTCCCCTATTTTCGAGTATAATAGACTTAAATAATAGTGAGCAATATGGTAGTCTTCTTTAAGCTGGATTGATTTCAGAAATGCTTTCTCTGCTTTATTTAACTTTCCGGATTTAAATAAAATATCCCCCAAGCTGAAATGTAAGACGTGAGAATCCGGTTGTAAGGTTAATGCTTTCTCAATAAAAGGCTTAGCCTTTGAGAGTTTATTCTCTTTTAGATAGAGGACTCCTAAATTGTAATAAACCTCAAAATTCTCTGCTTTCAACCTAACAGCCTTCTCGTAGTTTTTTATAGCCTTTTTATAATCTTTCTTTTTAGCGTAAAGGTGACCCAGGTTGATATAACTATCTTGGAAGCCTGGTCGGAGTTCAATCGCTCGACTATATTCTGCTTCTGCTTCTGATATCCTATCTTTGTTGTAATAGGCTAAGCCCAGAAAATTGTGTGACTCAGCAAAACCTGGTTCTATCTGAATTGCTTTTTGAAGAAGTTGAATCGATTTCTCTACTTCACCCTCTCGATAATAGCTTAATGCCAAGTCTGTTAAGGATACCTCTGGCAATTTTTCCTGAAATGCTTGAGTCACCCTCTCCTCTTCTTCTCTCATACCTAATTTTGAGAAATATTGCCCTAAAATAAACCTTCCATTCCGACTCTTCTTAATATCTAAATCCAAAAGATTCTCAAATCTTTGGATCGACATCTGGGGATTATGGTTTATGAGTATCCAGGGAAAGGTGAACAAGAATGAAGTTAAGATAAGAACTACAAATATATATCTTAAATCTTTTCTGATTTTCACAGATTTGAGAAGGAAAAAGATTCCTAATATGGTGTATCCCAAGGAAGTTGAAGAGAAAAGATCCCAATCTCGAGCCATCCCCAACCCAGGATTGATTAGGAAGTTATAACCTACTTGAAACAATGACACAATTATCAAGAAAAAGAACAAATTCTTATTTGCTGAAAATATCTCTTTACTCTTTTTACTCCAGCCAACTAAAAAAACTAGAAGTAAGAACAAACCTGTGGGTGAAAGTAAAAGCTGCAAGGAGATAACATCTAACAAATGAGAGGATGAAAAATGAGTATAATCCGGTGCATAATAATTTCCAGGATTTAATGGAACAAAGATCTGACCTAACATCCACATATTTTTAATATAGTAATATAGAAATCCGCAAAGAAAAACCATACTTGCACTTAGAAAACCCCACCGGTAATACCTTTTGTTCTTTTTATTTTTGAATTCAAATCCTATCCAGAGTAAAAATGCCAGAGAGGGAAAAAGGTAAAAGGCTGAAAAGTGGGAAAAGATAGAGAGAAAGAAGAAAATTACCACAGGTATAAAACTGCTTTTCCTCTTCACAAACCGAATAGAAAAATAAAGATAGGAAACCAGAAACACATATAGCATGGTATAATGCTCCACATATCCAAAGAATAGTTGAAGCGAGCCCGTGGTACCCAGAATCATAAACATCAAAAGTCCCTCTTCCCTGTCCCTACCCAAAAGCTCAGCCAAGAGAAATAGAAGAAAAATAAAAATTGCACCACCAATAAAACTAATCAAGTAATAGAGAGTCACTGCATTAATTTTAAAGAAACCATTTAAGAACTGATAAGCATAAAGATGAAGAAGGATCTCCAGGGGTTCAGTCCATTTTATATATAGTTTCCCTTTTTCTAAAAGGCTGATAATCTGAGCTCCATCCCCTAAGAAGTGAGTTTGATCTCTGAATAGATAAAAAATGATTATAGATGCAAGGCTGAAGACAAAATACCATAGATATCTTCGTCCAGAAAAACTTTTGTGAAGAAAATCAAGAAATTTTCTCAAGAGAAGATTAATTTTCTGGTTTATCCAGGGGAGAAGAACCAAAAGTCCGATAAGGGTAAAAAGAATTTTTACCCACAGCGGAAAATAAGCCAGATGGTTAATCCCCCACAGCCGTGCACCGGGGAAAAAGGAGGAGATAAAATGAGCTAAAATCAAAGCGGCGCAGAAAAACGCTATGAACAGGTTAAATCTCAGAATTGATTTATCATCTGAATTTTTCTGCAGTGATTCTTTTTTCATAGATTTACAATAAAATTTACCTCAGGAAGTAAATCAAGCAAATAATTTTTACCGTAGTGCAAGGCTTTCAGCCTCGTCTGAGCAACCCTAAAATGTCGCACTACGAAAACTGTCTTGACACAGTCAATACACACTACAAAAAACAAAAAAGCCCTTCAACCCATTTGGAGAATTGAGGGCTCTTGTCAAATCTGTTTTCCCTATTTCATCAAAACCATTTTCCTGGTCTCTGAGGTATTCCCACTTTTTAACTGATAGAAATAAACCCCGCTGGGTACACCCTCTCCTCTATCATCCTTGCCCTCCCACATAACCTGATAACTTCCAGGAAGCATCTCCTCCTCCACCAGGGTCCTTATCTTCTGCCCCAGAATATTGTAAATAACCAGGGTGGTGTGAAGGTGGTCTCCAAACTCCAAACTCTCAACTCTAAACTGTATTTTTGTGGCTGGGTTAAAAGGATTGGGATAATTCTGCCCGAGGTTAAAATGCCCAGGCAGGATAAGGTTCTCATCATCAAAAACTCCGGTTGAGATAACTCTCAGTACGCCGTCACTGACTGTAGCCGAAGGTGTTTCCTCGTTGAAAAACATTTTCGTAAAATGGACAATTGAACTATCTCCCGGAGAAGCAGAGGAGAGGATTTTAAACCCTATATAGACTAAAGCACCACTCCCACTCATAGCAGTATCCCCCGCCAGAGCAATATTCAACGACGAGTCATCAGGGGAATAAGACATCTTAACCCATTTTTGGGGAACTATGGTCCCTTCAAAAAATACACTGTCCTTATTAACTTCAATTAGAGTCGGGTCAATAGTTAAATTGAATTCCGCAGAGAAAACGAAGTCCTCAGGCAGGATAGAATCTACCAGAACAGGAATTCTTATATATTCCCCGGGGGTTCCCGAGGTATCCGGTATACTAACTGATACCATATTTCCCACAGCCAGACCGGAGAAGAGCAGAAGGCACAAAAAGCTCCCGCATAAGACTCTTGAGATTTTTCTCTTCTCCATTAACTTTTCTCCTGTTTTTGCAGGGGCAGGTTTCAAACCTGCCCCTACAGGTCAAAATTACTTCATTAACATCATCTTCTTAACTTCAGAGAAATTATCTGCCTTCAAACGGTAGAAATAAACGCCGCTGGAAACAGGATTACCTTCTTTATCCATTCCATCCCAGGTAATCTGATGCACGCCGGCTTCCTTCTCCTCATTTACCAGGATAATCACCTTCTGACCCAGCAGATTATAAACCTCAAGCACCACAAAAGATCTGGCTGGCAGTGTGTACTCCATAATAGTTGATGGATTGAAGGGATTGGGATGGTTCTGGGATAAGGAGAACTTACCGGGTAAAAGTGTTCCCACTGTTACCCTGTAGCTTAAGTTCAGTTCCACCTTCTGGCTCTCGTTCAACCTCATATTAACTAACCTTATCTCTGCCTTATCTGTTTCTCTGGCATTCTCTGAAACCTTGAAAGATATTCTTACCAAAACACCATCACCTGAAACAGGTTTGGAACCGGCTAATGCAATCTTTATATGACTGCCCTCTACCCTATCCTCAAATATAAATCCCGAGGTTAACTCGGACAGGGACACCTTCTTGACTTCTAACCAGCTTGCGTTACAATCTAAACTGAACTCGGCTGAATAGGTCTCGGGTAATGCTGAGAGCTCAATAGGAAGAACGAATTCCTCCCCTGGCTTTACGCTGAACTCTTTCGAATTTACCTTGGGAACGAAGTTTTCTTTCTTAACATACAGGGGGATATCCCCTCTCCAGTTTCCAGATACATCTCCGTACATAATTCCCTTGAAATCCTGGTTGAACATATCAGAGGAAAGATCTGGATAGTAAAGGTAATCTGGAATATCCACACATAGCTCTGAGCCTAAAACATAATCTGCCGGGAAGAATTTCCAG
>Ga0224495_10002194_pt1 | contig 12986 bp, 14 predicted proteins | sample SF_Jul11_sed_USG_FD_168128 | JGI IMG/M metagenome (GOLD analysis project Ga0224495, IMG submission 168128) | Sediment microbial communities from San Francisco Bay, California, United States - SF_Jul11_sed_USGS_4_1 | ecosystem: Environmental > Aquatic > Marine > Sediment | place: USA: California... | reverse complement strand
GCAGCACGGTGACCCACGCATATTTAAGCTTGCCGGATTTGACCAGGATGCCGGTCGCCACGCATAGCGCAATTGCGGCGAGTATCTGGTTGGAAATACCGAACAGCGGCCACAGGATATTCACCCCGCCATTCGGGTCGATCACGCCGATATACAAAAAGTATCCCCACGCCGCCACCACAATTCCGCTGCTGAGCAACACCGAGGGATACCACGAGGTACGCCCCATCGCCGGCCAGATATTGCCGAGCATGTCCTGCAACATGAAGCGGCCGACGCGTGTGCCGGCGTCCAGCGTAGTGAGGATGAAAATCGCCTCGAACATGATCGCAAAGTGGTACCACATCGCCAGCATCCCCTGGCCGAATGCGCTGCCGAAGATGCTCGCCATGCCCACCGCCAGCGAAGGCGCGCCGCCGGTGCGCGCGAACAGCGTCGCCTCGCCCATCTGCCGCGCGAGCAGGCTCATTTGCTCGACCGTAACCGGGAATCCCCACGCGGAAATGGTTGCGACCGCCTCGGCTGCGGTCTTGCCAACCACACCTGCCGGAGAATTGATCGCGAAATACACGCCGGGATCCAGCACCGTGGCCGCGATCATCGCCATGATCGCAACCATCGATTCGAGCGCCATGCCACCATAGCCGATCATGCGGATGTCGCGTTCATTGGATAGCAGTTTGGGTGTAGTGCCCGACGCGATCAGCGAGTGGAAGCCGGAAATCGCACCGCAGGCTATCGTGATGAACACGAACGGAAATAACGCGCCGCCGAATATCGGCCCGCTGCCGTCGACGAACTGGGTCAGCGCGGGCATCTTGATCTCGGGGCGCAGCCACACAATTGCGAGCGCCAGCAAAATCACGGTGCCTAGCTTCACGAAGGTGGAAAGATAATCGCGCGGCGCCAGCAGCAGCCACACCGGCAGGATTGCGGCAGCGAAACCGTAAGCGATCACCGCAAACGCCAGCGGCAGACCGGGATGATCAAACAACTCGCGCAGCCCGGCTTGCTGATCTATCCAGCCGCCTCCGGCAACCGACAGCAGCAGCAGGATGACACCGAGCGCCGAGCCCTCCAGAACCCGGCCCGGGCGCAACTTGTACATATACAGTCCGACCAGCATCGCAATCGGGATCGTCGCGGCCACCGTCGAAGTCGCCCACGGGCTGTGTTTCATCGCGTTGACGACAACCAGCCCGAGCACCGCGATCAGGATGACCATGATCAGGAACGTGGCGATCAGCGCGGCAACGCCGCCGATTGCGCCGAGCTCATCGCGCGCCATCTGGCCGAGACTGCGTCCATCGCGGCGCGTGGAAAAAAACAGCGTCACCATGTCCTGCACGCAACCGCCGAGCACCGCGCCGAACAATATCCACAGCGTGCCGGGCAAATAGCCGAACTGCGCAGCCAGCGTCGGCCCGACCAAAGGGCCGGGGCCTGCGATCGCGGCAAAGTGGTGGCCGAACACGATCCAGCGATTCGTCGGCACATAGTCGCGCCCATTGTTAAGCCGCTCGGCAGGTGTGGCGCGCGTCGCATCCAGGGACAGCACTGTCGCCGCGATCCAAGCCGCATAAAAGCGATAGGCAATCGCGTAAACGCACAGCGCTGCGGCGATGAACCACAGCGCGTTGACGGATTCGCCGCGATGCAGCGCAATGCCGCCGATTGCCGATGCGCCCAGCAGCGCGACACCCAGCCAGATCAAAAGGGAGAGAAAATTTGTTTTCATGCGGAGGCCACTCGATGAACGGAAATTTTAAGCGGCAATGTTACCTTAAACCCAGCGAGCGTAGGGCGGGTCACACCCGCCCTACGCTCGCTACATTTGGTTCCGGCTCGTCCGGATTTAGGATTAAAGAACACTGGTAAAAACAAGCACAGACTACAGGCTACGCTCCCGTTTCTTGTGTTGCAAAAAAACAACAATTCCTGTGTGCGCCTGAGGTTTTTCTTGCCCTCCAAGGCCTGATATGGATAATGCCCTCTTGAATTCTCTGAACATTGGGGATTTTCAATGAGTCGGCGGACGGGTCTGCCGATATAACCGGAAAACTTATCAAGGAGTTCTACATGCAAAAGAAAATTATCGCTCTGGCAATCGCCTCCGCTCTGACAGTGCCAGCACTGGCTCAAGCTGAAGCCACCGTGTATGGTCAGGCTAACGTGTCTTTCGACAGGGTAGCTACGGGAGAATCTACTACTGCTGGTGTTGTTACTAAAAGCGCCACGCAAAACCAGTTGGTCAGCAACAACTCGCGCCTCGGCCTGAAGGGCTCCGATGATCTGGGCGGCGGTCTGTCCGCAGTCTGGCAGATGGAAGGCACAATCGGTATGGATGACGGCACTTCTGCACTGTTCAATCGCAACACCTATGTTGGCGTGAAGAGCGCAGACTTGGGCAGCGTGCTGTTGGGCAACTATGACACGCCTTACAAAGTCGCCTTCCGCAAACTTGACGTCTTTGCTGACTCTGCCGTTGCCGATAACCGCACCCGAATATTTATGGCCGATGCACGCAGGAAAAACTCCATCAATTACATCAGCCCGTCTTTCAGTGGCGTCACTGTAGCATTCGCCAGCGTGTTTGGCGCTGAAGGCGCTTCTGGCGCAGTCGGTGCTGGAACTGAACCAAAGAAGGGTAGCGCTACTTCGCTGTCCGGTACTTTCGAGCAAGGCCCGATCTACGCGGCTCTAGCTATCGACAATGTCAAGGTCGGCAATGCTACTGGTGATCTGAGCGCTGCTTCGCTTAGCGCAGGCACAGGGTATTTGGGTTACACCGGTTGGGCAGTTGATGACAAAGTCCGCGGCATGAAGCTGGGCGGCGGCTACACGATGGACAAGTTCGTGGTGAATGCGATTATCGAAAAAGCAAAAATTACAATTGCGGCAACAGTTGTAAATCCTGAAGTAGAAGTGACTGGTACCAACATCTACGTCGGCGGCAAGTTCAACATCAGCAGCACCGATGCAGTCAAGCTGGCTTACGGCAAGGTGGGTGAATCCACGAGTAAATGCACTGGTTGTACAGGGAAGAATGAGGACTCTGTCAAGCAAATCACAGTTGGCTATGATCACAGCATGAGCAAAGCTACTTCGGTATATGCTTTGTACACCAAGGTAACGAACCAAGATACAGCAGCAGCAAAGACAGCCGATCCTTCGGCTCTGTCGCTTGGTATGAAGCACGCTTTCTAATTTGGCTTGATCGCCCGCAAGGGTAGAAAGTCAGTTAGAGCAACAATCAACGGGCATCCCCCAGTAAGCCGGGGGATGCCCGTTTTTTATGGCTCCCTGCGCTATATCCTTAATGCATGCCATCCATGCGCTGCGCGAACAACATCCGGACAAAACGGTGCGGATCATTCATGCCACGCTCCATTTGAGCGGGCGTGGGCGTGTAGTCCTCGCGTTCGGCAAAGGTATACCTGACGCTGCTTTCCGGGTCGGTTAAGCCGCGTTCGATTTGTGCGGCGGTCGGCGTGTAGTCCTTGCGGTCGGCGAATCTCGCCCTGACTTCACTGTTTTCATCGGTCAAGCCGCGTTCTATCTGCGCGGCAGTCGGCGTGTAATCCCTGCGTTCGGCAAATGCTCTCCTGACTTGGGCATCCTTGTCTGTCAGGCCGAGTTCTATTTGTTCCGGTGATGGTTTTTGCATATTCATGGTTCCTGGTATGTGGCGGCGTGTCTTTAAGATGGTGAATTTGGCAGATGATGAATTCGGGCGGGTCGCTATGTTAAACTGCGCGGCTTGTTTGCGCATCTTTATTGCAGGGTGCGTCATAAGGACCATTGTTGTTTTAACGTAACGCTGTTTTACGTAACGTTGTTTGATGTAAATTGGAATTCCTGCTCAGGACGAAAAGTGTTTATAGAAAATCTCAAGCAATTGCTCGCGGCGGACATGGCTGCGGTGGATCAGGTGATACGCACGCGGCTGCGCTCGGAAGTGCTGCTGATCAATCAGGTCGGCGAATACATCATCAACAGCGGCGGCAAGCGGCTGCGTCCGGCGCTGGCGGTGCTGTCTGCCGACGCCTTCGGCTATAAGGGCAAGCAGCATTACGATCTGGCGGCGGTGGTGGAGTTCATTCATACCGCCACGCTGCTGCACGATGATGTGGTGGACGAATCCGAATTGCGGCGCGGGCGCGAGACGGCCAATGCCCTGTTCGGCAATTCCGCCAGTGTGCTGGTCGGTGACTTCCTTTATTCGCGCGCTTTTCAAATGATGGTCGAGGTGGGCGAGATGCGCGTGATGCAGACGCTGGCCGACGCCACCAACATCATCGCCGAGGGCGAAGTGCTGCAGTTATTGAATTGCCACGATGCCGATGTGGATGCCGCCAACTACATGCGCGTGATCCATTACAAGACGGCCAAACTGTTCGAAGCCGCGATGCGCCTCGGCGCGATCCTGGGCAAGGCGACTGCCGCCGATGAAGAAGCGGTGGCTAAATATGGCATGCACCTCGGAACGGCCTTTCAGCTGGTGGACGATGTGCTGGATTACTCCGCAGAAGAGGTGCAGACCGGCAAGCATCTCGGCGACGACCTCGCCGAAGGCAAGCCGACACTGCCGTTGATATATGCGTTGCGGCACGGTACACCGGCACAGACCGCCGTTGTGCGTGGCGCGATCGAACAGGGCGATGTGGGAAAGTTTGCCGAGGTGCTGGAAATCATTCACGTCACCGGCGCGCTGGATTTCACCCGCCAGCAAGCCCTGCGCGAAGCCGATCTGGCGTGCGCCGCCATCACGGGGCTGGCGGATTCAAAATACAAGCAATGTTTGTTAGAATTGGCGCGGTTTGCCGCGACACGTGAGTTTTAGCCGGGCATTACGCAAACGTCTGAATGTAGCCTGGATGGAACGTAGTGGAATCCGGGTTTGCAGCCAGGAACCCCGGACGCGCTTCCTTCTCCGGGCTACAAAAGGAATTTGCGTAAGCCCAATTAATGTTTGATTCTGATCGGAACGGGGTGTAGCTCAGCCTGGTAGAGTACTGCGTTCGGGACGCAGGAGTCGGAGGTTCGAATCCTCTCACCCCGACCAGGCAACCTAGATAAATCTTACATGGACGCTCTTTGTTAATTGTGCGAACTTGTCTTTAAGTTTTGCGTCTCAATCCCCCGATCACCTTGAGAAAGCAGCGGTTACCGTGGCTAAAATGGCGGGTGCAGTCAGACTTGCATTTTGTTCCGGCCCGCCCGGCTTATGGAGAGTTGCATGAAGATGTTCCGCATTTGCGGTTATGGCGGCGGACGCAGCGCGCTGCTTTCCAGGCTTGTCGAAGAGTTGAGCTTCAGGCAGATCGAACTCGCGGTGATCAAGCACGCGCACAAGCCGTTCGACATGGATAAACCGGGTTCTGAAACCAGCAACCTGCGCCAGGGCGGATGCAGGCAAACGCTGATCGCCAACCGCGACCGATGGGGATTGTTGTGTGAAACACCAGAACGCCCCGAGCCTGATCCGGTCTTGCTGGCCGGACATCTCGCCAAATGTGATCTGGTTCTGGCGGTGGGGTTTGATAATGTGGCCTTGCCGGGGCTTGAGGTGATGCGTGTAGAGAATTCTGCCGAGCCGTTATACAAGCGCGATAAGCATTTACAGGGTGTCGTTACGGACGGCGCTACTCCGCAGGATGTGCTTTTCAGCTTTACGCATGGCGACATCGAAAACATCGCCACGCACATACTGGATCGGGCGGTATCGATTTCCCCCATGAATATATAACACGTGCAGATGACAGATTCGTTCTTGAGCCTTAACATGCACCATGGATAATAAATTCAAAACCATTCCGATTGCATCCGCCGCTGCGCCGCAAGCCGCTGCCGCACAAGGTTGCGGCAGTCAAGGGGATCGGCGTATCGTCACCGATATCATGCAGCGGCCGTTGCGCGACTTGCGCATCTCGGTCACCGACCGATGCAACCTGCGTTGCACCTACTGCATGCCGCGTGCAGTGTTCGACGAAAACCACCCTTTCCTGCCGCGCACCGAGCTTCTTAGTTTTGAGGAAATCGAGAGGCTGGCGAGATTGTTTGTCCATCTGGGTGTGCAGAAAATCCGGCTGACCGGCGGCGAACCGCTGTTGCGCCGCGGCATCGAACGGTTGGTCGAATCGCTTGCAAAACTGAATACGCTGGATGACAAACCCGTTGAAATCGCGCTGACTACCAATGCCGTGCTGTTGTCACAAAAAGCGCAGTCGCTAAAGGATGCGGGTCTGGCGCGCGTTACTGCCAGCCTCGACGGGCTGACCGAAGAAACTTTCCGTCGCATGAGTGATTCAAATGTGCCTGTCAAGACCGTGCTGGACGGCATCGAGGCCGCGCTGCGCGTCGGCCTTGTGCCGGTCAAGGCCAACATGGTGGTCAAGCGCGGTGTGAACGATCACGAAATCACCCCGATGGCCGGGCATTTCCGCAACAGCGGCGTCGTGCTGCGCTTTATCGAATTCATGGATGTGGGCTCCACCAACGGCTGGCGCATGGACGATGTGGTGCCGGCGCGGGAAATTTTGCAGCAGGTCAACAGCACTTATCCGATCGTGCAAGTTGACCCTAACTACACCGGCGAGGTAGCAGAGCGCTGGCGCTATGCGGACGGCAGCGGCGAAGTCGGCGTGATTGCCTCGGTCACGCAGGCATTTTGCCACGAATGCACACGCGCCAGGCTTTCCACCGATGGCAAGCTCTATACTTGTCTGTTTGCCGGCAGCGGCGTGGATTTGCGCGGGCCGTTGCGCGCCAGCGCAACCGGTGAGGTGCTGAGTGCCATGATCGGCGGCGCGTGGAAACTGCGTTTTGATCGCTATTCCCAATTGCGCCACGCCGCAACAGATATTCCCAAAGAAAAGATAGAAATGTCCTATATTGGCGGGTAAGATTTTCATCGCTTATTTATTCATATAACTTTAAAAATTTCCGACTGCCCGCATGAACGACCAACAGCTGCTGCGCTATAGCCGGCATATCCTGCTGAATGAGATCGGCATCGAGGGGCAGCAACGCCTGCTAGATGCCAGGGTGCTCATCATCGGTCTGGGCGGACTCGGTTCGCCAGCTGCGCTGTACCTGGCCGCCAGCGGGGTCGGGCATCTGACGCTGTGCGATCACGACACTGTGGATTTCAGCAACCTGCAACGCCAGATCATCCATCGCACTTCCTCGGTCGGACAGCCCAAGGTTGCATCCGCACAGGCCACGTTGCGCGACATCAATCCCGAAGTCGAGTGCATTACCCTGCAAGTGCGCGCCGACGAAGCGCAACTGCGCAATCTGGTCTCACAGGCTGATGTGGTGCTGGATTGCAGCGATAATTTCGCGACGCGCTATGCCGTCAACCGCGCGTGCCTGGCATTGCGCAAACCGCTGGTCTCGGGTGCGGCGATTCAATTCGACGGACAGGTTTCGGTATTCGACTTTCGCTGTCTGGATGTTTCTGAACAAATAGACGCGCCTTGTTACAACTGCCTGTTCCCCGAAGACAGTCAGGCTGCCGATTTGCGCTGCGCAACTACCGGGGTGTTCGCCCCTCTGGTAGGAATCATCGGCTCACTGCAGGCGGCAGAAGCCCTCAAGTTGCTGATGGGCGTGGAGCGCGGCTTGTGCGGCAAGCTGCTGACGATCAACGCGCTGGATATGAACATCATGCGCAGTTCGTTGAGCAAAGACCCCGCTTGCCGCGCTTGCGGCGGTTCGCTTCAATAGATCGGATAGGAATTCACATGGACGAGTTAACTCATTTTTCTGAAGCGGGCCGGGCGCGCATGGTGGATGTTTCTGCAAAGTCGGAAACCCGGCGCGTCGCGATTGCAAGCGGCGTTCTGCGCATGCAGCCCGCAACGTTGGAGCGGATCAGGGCAGGGCGGATCGCCAAAGGTGATGTGCTGACGGTCGCCGATGTCGGCGCGGTCATGGCGGCGAAGCGCACCTCCGACCTGATTCCGATGTGCCACCCCATCGCGCTGACCGGCGTGGATGTCAAGTTTAGCGAGATTACCGATCAAGATGAAAGCGGTTGCGTGGGCATCAAGGTTGTCACCACGGCAAGCTGCGTCGGCCAGACCGGCGTCGAGATGGAGGCGCTGTGCGCCGCCAATGTGGCGCTGCTGACCATCTACGACATGTGTAAGGCGATAGACCGGGGGATGCGTATTGAGTTTGTGCAACTTGATGAAAAGCGCGGCGGCAAGAGCGGGGTTTGGCTGCGCGAGGAAGCAAAATGATAAGAGTGCTGTTCTTCGGCCCCATCGCAGCTGCGACGGGCGAGAGGGAAGTCCCGGTAGCACACGTGCCCGGGATGACGCTGGGTAACCTGAAGGAATCGCTGGCGGCGCGGTATCCCGACGCCATGCATCTCGCGACGATGATGGCGGTCAACGGCGAACATGTGCGCGACCTGTCGCTGCTGCTCGCGGACAACAGTGAAGTGGCTTTCATGGCCAAGTTTTCGGGAGGATAGGATGAAACCGTCAGTCAGAATCCAGCAGGAAGATTTTTCTCAGGACGAGGAAATCAAGGCGTTGCAAGCCAGCTCGAAACGCATGGGCGGCATCGCTACGTTTCTCGGCTGCGCGCGCGATTTTTCGGAAGGCCGCGAGGTCTCGGAAATCACCTTCGATGCCTACGGCAGCATGGCACTGTCGGAACTGAACAGATTGCGCAGCGATGCGATTGCGAAATACGCCTTGCTGGATGCGCGCATCGTGCATCGCATTGGCACGGTCAAAGGCGGTGAAAACATCGTGTTCATCGCGGCAGGCGCGGAGCATCGCGTCGCCGCACTAGAAGCCTGCCGCTGGATGATAGACGAGCTGAAGCAGCGCGTGCCGATCTGGAAAAAAGAAATTACGCCGCAGGGCGAGTCATGGGTCACGCCGCATCCATGAGTGTTGCATCCGCAAAGCCATCTGTATTTACCGTCGTCGGCCATTCCGGTTCCGGCAAGACCACGCTGGTCGAAAAACTCCTGCGTGAGCTGAGCGACAGGGGGCTGCGCGTTGCGACCATCAAACATGCGCATCACAAAGTAGTGCTGGACACACCTGGCAAGGACAGCTACCGCTACAAGCATGCGGGCGCGGTGATGAGCATGCTGGTCACGTCCAGCGAATTGCAGCTGGTTGCCGATGCGGTTGACCGGCGCGAGCCGGAGCAACTGGCTCAACGCTTTCTGGGCGAGGCCGATCTGGTGCTGGCGGAAGGTTTTTCCCACTGCGCCGGGGTGAAGATCGAAGTGCTGCGCCGCGAGTGCGCCAAGCCGCCGCGCTGCACAATTGAGGATGGCCTGATCGCCATCGTCACCGACATGGACGAGGTCTACCCGCAGTTGCCGCATTTCGCGCTCGACGATGTAACCGGTATCGTCCAGTTCATGCTCGATCGATCAGCGTAATGGTTTGCAAATGATTGAAGATTGCACGGCGATAATCATGGCAGGCGGCGACTCGCAGCGCATGGGGCGCGACAAGGCGAACGTGGTGCTTGACGGCCAAACGCTGCTACAAAGCGTGGTAAAAACCATGCAGCAGATATTTCCCGAGGTTATTGTCAGTGTGCGCCAGCCGCGCACCGGAATCGACTTGCCGCAGGTCTGCGATGAACAAGCCGATGGTGGGCCGCTGGCTGGGCTGGTCGCCTGTCTGGGGCAGATCACGACGCCGTGGGCGTTCATGGTGGCTTGCGATATGCCTTTTGTAATGCCGGAGGTGGTCGAGCTGCTTGGCAGCTATCGTTCTAAACATCAGGCAGTAGTGCCCGTCGTTCATGGTCATCCTCAACCGCTTGCAGCTTTCTATGCGACCAGTTGCCTTGCCCCGATGAAGGCAAGCCTGGCGGTGCAACAAAAAGGTTTGCGCGGCGTATTGAAACAACTGGATGTGCGTTATGTGGACGAGACCGAAATGCTGGAAGCTGATCCGCAACTACGCAGTTTTTTTGATCTGGATACGCCGCAGGATGTCGAGGCGGCAATGAATGGAGTGAGGTAATGGAGCATTTGAAGGTAAACGAAGCGCAGCGCGTCATACTCGAATCGGTACCAACATTGGGGGCCGAGCCGGTGAAACTCGAACAATCGCTGGGCCGCGTGATTGCCGAGGAAGTGCGTGCCAACCGCGACCAGCCGCCCTATGACATCTCGGCGATGGACGGCTATGCGTTGCGCAGCGACGATCTGGCGAGTATTCCCGCGACGCTGGAAATCGTCGAAGACATCAAGGCCGGCGATATGCCGACCAAAACGCTGGCGCCCGCCCAATGCGCGCGCATCATGACCGGCGCACCGATGCCGCAGGGCGCCGATGCGGTGATCCGGGTCGAGGATACCGAAGCACTTGCGGACAACAGAGTGCAGATCAATCAGGCAGTCAAACTGGGCAACGACATCCGCCGCCTCGGCGAGAACATGCGCAATGGTGAGGTGGTGTTGACACCTGGCACTTCAATCACACCCGGTGTGATCGGCGTGCTGGCGACGGTAAAGCGCGCGCAGGTGCAGGTGTACCGGCGGCCGCGCGTCGCGATCCTGTCCACCGGCAACGAACTGGAAGGCCTCGACGAACCCGTCGACCCAAACAAGATACCCAATTCCAACAGCTACGCGCTGATGGCGCAGGTGCAGGCGCTCGGCATCGAGCCGGTGCTGCTGGGCATCGCGCGCGACGACCCCGAAGAGCTGGCGCGCTATCTGAAGCGCGGGCTGGAATACGACGTGCTGCTGGTTTCCGGCGGAACCTCGGTCGGCGTGCATGATTATGTCCGCCCGACCATTGAGGCCTTGGGCGCGCAGATGCTGTTCTGGCGCGTCGCGATGAAGCCGGGGCATCCGGTCGCGTTCGGCAAGGTCGGCGAAAAAATAATCTTCGGGTTACCCGGCAATCCGGTCTCCAGCATGGTGTGCTTCGAGGAGTTCGTCGCCCCGGCATTGCGCCGCATGATGGGTCATGCGCGTACCCACCGCCGCACGATAGCGGCAAGGCTGACGCATAACGTGAAGCATCAGCCGGGGCGCACCGAATTCATCCGCGTGCTGCTGGCGAAAGAGCAGGGCGGTTACGCTGCAACATCCACAGGTGCGCAGGGTAGCGGTATGCTGTTGTCGATGGCGAGAGCGGATGGCTTGGCGGTAGTGCCGAGCGACAGCGCAGGACTTGCTGCGGGCAGTATGGTGACAGTGCAGTTGCTCGACGGCACGGTTTTTCAGGATGACGCAGGTTTCAAGGAATGACTATGACAATCGCACGTATCGGCATCCTGACTATTTCCGACCGCGCCAGCCGCGGCGAATACGAAGACAAAGGTGGCCCGGCCATCCACGCGTGGTTCTCGCGCGTGCTGACGTCGCCGTGGGAGGCGGTAGCAAAAGTCATCCCCGACGAACAACCGGAAATCGAAGCCGCGCTACGCCAGCTAAGCGACGTGGAGAACTGCTGCCTGATCGTCACCACCGGCGGCACCGGCCCGGCGTTGCGCGACGTCACACCAGAAGCCACTGAGGCGGTATGCGAAAAGATGATGCCGGGCTTCGGCGAACTGATGCGCAGTGCGTCGCTGAAGTTCGTGCCGACTGCTATTTTGTCAAGGCAGGCCGCCGGGATACGCGGCAAGAGCCTGATCGTCAACCTGCCCGGCAAGCCTTCCGCGATTGACGACTGCCTGAACGCGGTGTTCCCGGCCATCCCGTACTGCATCGACCTGATCGAAGGCGCGTACCTGGAATCCGATCCGGAACAATGCAAGGCGTTTCGCCCGGCGCATGCCAAACCGAAGCCATAAAATGTCTTTCGAGTGGTTCGCACGGATGCTGCTGTTTAGCCTGCTTATCGCAGGGCAAACGGCGCAGGCGGGCGAGAAAATCACCATCGCTGCCGCCGCCGATCTCAAGTTTGCGCTGGATGAGATCGTCGTGCAGTTCAGCAAGGCGCATCCTGCCGACCAAGTGGAAACCATCTACGGCTCGTCCGGCAAATTCCAGACGCAGATCCGGCAGGGTGCGCCTTTCGATCTGTATTTTTCCGCCGACATCGCCTATCCGCGCGCGCTCAAGGCTGATGGTTTTGCAGCCTTTGAAGTGCAACCCTATGCGGTTGGGCGCATCGTGCTGTGGAGCCTCGTGCGCGATGCCCGCAAGATGACGCTCGTCGATCTTGCCGACCCGGCTATCCGGAAAATCGCCATCGCCAACCCGAAGCATGCGCCTTACGGCAAGCGCGCGGAAGAAGCGCTCAGGGCTGCAGGCGTGTGGGAGAAAGTGGAGACTAAGCTGGTCTATGGCGAAAACGTCGCGCAGGCGGCGCAGTTCGTGCAAACCGGCAATGCGCAGGCCGGCATCATCGCGTTGTCGCTGGCGCTCAGTCCGGAACTGGCGAAACACGGGGGCTATGCGCCGATCTCTGACAAACTGCACCAGCTGCTCGAGCAGGGCTTTATCGTTACCAAGCGTGCTGCTGACAATCCGCTGGCGCAGGCATTCGCAAGTTTCATGGCGGGCGAGGAGGCGCGTGCGGTGATGACTCGTTATGGGTTTGCGTTGCCGGGCGAAGTAGAATAGCGCGATGGAATCCGCTTTCTCTGACGCCGACCTGTCCGCGATATGGCTTACCTTCAAGCTGGCTGCGGTTGTGACTGTCATTCTGCTGCTGATTGGTACACCTCTCGCGTGGTGGCTGGCGCGCACCTGTTCATGGTGGAAAGGGCCGGTCGGTGCGGTGGTGGCGCTGCCCATCGTTTTGCCGCCGACGGTGATCGGTTTTTATCTGCTGGCGGCGATGGGGCCATCCGGCCCGCTCGGGCAGCTCACGCAATCTTTGGGTATCGGCCTGTTGCCTTTCACGTTTGCCGGGCTGGTCATTGGCTCGGTATTTTATTCGCTGCCGTTCGTGGTGCAGCCGCTACAAAACTCCTTTGAGTCCATTCCGGATCGGGCGCTGGAAACTGCCGCGACGCTGCGCGCTTCCGCGACG
>Ga0224495_10002193_pt1 | contig 12997 bp, 8 predicted proteins | sample SF_Jul11_sed_USG_FD_168128 | JGI IMG/M metagenome (GOLD analysis project Ga0224495, IMG submission 168128) | Sediment microbial communities from San Francisco Bay, California, United States - SF_Jul11_sed_USGS_4_1 | ecosystem: Environmental > Aquatic > Marine > Sediment | place: USA: California... | reverse complement strand
GTTTCCGCTTGCATCGAAGACTGTGGCTATGTTCAAGTCCCCTCACACAGGGAATCTAGGTGAGAGTCACGCGGGGGGTAGAAGCGCGGCTGCTATTAGGTTAGCTGGTTATGGTGCGATAGTCATTAAGGGCTCCAGCAAGACGCCTGTCTATCTGGCTGTCCATGGTAAGGATGTCCGCTTCAGAGATGCATCCGGTATTTGGGGCATAGTTACCTCCGTCACAGTGGGCAGGGTCGTCAGGGAACTGGAGAGTGGCGCAGGGATGAGGACGATCATGAGGATTGGTGGGGCTGGGGAGAATCTCGTTTCGTATGCCTGTGTGACAACTGAGACATATCGGCATTTTGGGAGACTCGGTTTAGGGGCTGTCTTTGGGAGCAAGAAGCTAAAGGCCTTAGTGGTCTCGGGCCACGAATCCATCAAGGTAGAGAGAAAAAAGAGGTACAGGGAGGTATATAATGAAATCTACAAGGCGGCCGTCGAGTCTCCTCTGATGAAGAAGTATCATGATATTGGGACGGCCTCAAACGTATTACCGTTGAACGCATTGAAAGGGCTTCCCGTAATGAATCTAAAAATGGCCTCATCTCCTGATGTGGAGGAGATCTCCGGTGAGAAGCTGGTAGAGGGCTACCTAGGAAGAAGAGTGGCTTGTACCCATTGCCCTGTGGCATGCGTCCACATCGCAGCTCTACGAGAGCCATATGAGCGAGAGCCCTACTTCTACAAGACGTCGATGATCTCATACGACTATGAGCCAATTTACTCTCTTGGGGCAATGCTTGGGATCTTCAAGATTGAAGGCTTCCTTAAGTTGATGGATGTTGTCGAGGCCATGGGTCTCGACGCGATGAGTGTAGGCGTGGTGTTGGCATGGGCTACAGAAGCATTTGAAAGGGGTCTGATTGGTGAAAAGGAGACACTGGGATTAGAGTTCGAGTGGGGAGAACATAAAACCTATGTGAGAGCCGTGGAGCTGATATCTCGTCCACCAAACGAGTTCTACGAGGCCTTGGCCAAGGGGGTCGAATATGCCTCCTCAAAATATGGTGGAGAGGACTTCGCCCTATCCTTCGGATCTAATGAGATGCCCGGGTATCACACCGGGCCAATATGTTATGTGGGATATCTAACTAGTTCGAGACACAGCCACCTAGACAGCGCAGGCTACAGCCTCGACCAAGAGATGTTGGCAGCAGAAACACCACCGGATCCAAATAAAACAGCAGAAAAATTATTGGATGAGGAAGCGTGGAGGCAGATTCTTTCAAGCTTGGTAGTGTGCTTCTTTTCTAGGAGGATCTATGATAAGCGGGTCGTTCTAAAGGCTCTGGGGGTAAACGGAATCAATTTGAACAGCGAAGATTTGGATAGGATAGGTCTTGAGATACTTCGTAATAAGTTTAAGTTCAAGTTGAGAGAGGGATTCGATCCAAAAAATCTCAGAGTGCCCCATAGAATCTTAGAAACTGAAACACCACTTGGATTAATTGATAAGGCATACTTAAAGAAATCAGTTCAACGATACTTCACATTATTACAGGGAGATAATTATATACACAATTAACTTTTTTTTGGTGGAGTGTTTATACTACTAGGATGCAGGTCAACAACAGATGTACTAAGAGTAAAATTATAAGCTTTAGATCTCTGAGATTTTCATTGCTTATTATCTTGTTGTTCGTGAATTGCGCGAGCGCACGCGAGAACAGGAAAAAATTTAATATTAGAACTGAATGAAGCTTCTTAGTGAATAATCAAATGAATTTGAAAATAATTTTACTCACTGCATTATCAGCATTGCTGGGAAGCATCGGCCAAATTGAATTCAAACGAGGGGCTGAAACTTTAAAAATTAGCATTTATGATTTACTATCAAACTATCATTTGTTTTATGGAATGTTTCTTTATACTTTATCCACAATAATTTATATCTATGCCTTAAGTAAAGGCAGACTATCCTTAATTTACCCTATTATTGCTACATCCTATATTTGGACAACAATTTTCGCAAGAATATTTCTCAAAGAACCCGTGAACCTTACAAACTGGTCAGGAATAATTTTCATTATCATAGGAGTAACGCTCGTATTATGGAAATAAAAGGTTCAATTTTCATTTTTTATGCGTATTTGATACAATGAGAGTAATAAAATTATTTTATTTTAAGAAAAATTATGGATGTGAGAGCCACTGTTGGTTTATCTTATAGCGCCAGCACAAGGATCCACTGAATATGCCATTACTTTTATACTGTAGATTTCAAAGAATGCATTTTTATAAAGAGACATCGTTAAGAATTTTGTATGAAGGAAAATTGATGAATGAGACAATGGAGGGGAATTTAGGCAAGTTTGTTAAAATCTTTACACGTCTATTAAAACTGATATTGCTCCTTTCCATCTTCATAGTAATAACTCTATACCTTTTTGCCATACCCTTGGGTTTAGAGCTCTTCCTATTCGAAAAACTCTCAACGACGTATTCCCCGAGCCACACGATTTCAGTCAATTTACTTAATACCCAATTAGATGTCAGCCTGAACCACCTTTTCATATCTTTGATCTCGTTCTACGCCATATGTCTCGCTTTATCCTGGAGGAAAAACATCAACTTTCATGAGGTGATCCAACGATTTTTCTCTGAGCCTGTAAGTTTTCACATGAAAAACTTCCTGTTTGCACTGCCCATCCTTTCAAGTCTAACCTACATCGCCGCAACGAGCGGACATTTCCTTCAAGGATCTTATAGAATGCCGTTGGTTGATACCCCTCTACCCGAAGACACCCCGCTAGCATTTTTCGGGCTATGCGTCTCGCCACTGACAGAAGAGGTGATCTATCGAATTCTCCCCATAGGCGTCTTTTTAGTCATCCGCTTGTTAACCCTGAGCAAAAAGAGAGCGTCTTCGTTCCGGAAGGAGCGTCTGAAAATCTGCTTTCTGGCCTTCACGAGTCCCGATGACGCAAAAGGGATGTTGGGCCTCAAGACGGTGGATGGGTCAGGGTTCTGGGATGGTATCAGCCTTGATGAGTGGATGATGGTTCTTTTCACATCGGTTTTTTCCGCTTTCTCCCAATACCTTATCACGAGCACATGGAGTGTTGGCTGGGTCGTATCCGGTTTTATTCAGGGTTTGGTCTTAGGTTCGTCGTATCTAGTCTATGGTGTTCAAGCGCCCATCCTTCTACGCTGGTTATCTAACTATTCCCTCTACACCTACAGCCTCACCACGGTGATCCATCCCAATTTGGCGGTTCTGAATTTCCTTAATGAAAAATTAACTTTAGGCCTAGGAGGATTTGTGCTGCTTTTAACCGCCTATTCAGGAGTGAGAGAATTAGCTAATACTTGGAGGTTTAGATTAGAAACAGTTACTTGTACAGCTGAAAAAGCCAAAGACCAAATTCGATCAAAAGGCGACGAACTATTATCACATCTTCGCCGACTTGGTTTCTTCGATCTCGCATCGTTGATCTTGATGTTGCTCATTTTTTCTAGCAGATTGGCGATCGTGAACTCTCCGAAACCCGTAATTGGCGAGGCATATTACGATACGGGTTTCGTCTTCGATGAATCATATTACGTCAAGGCGGCCAGGAAAATGCTCGTCGGCGAACCTGCCAACGATGAACACCCCCCACTGTCAAAGGCGTTCATCATGCTAGGGATGATGTTGTTTGGGGACAAACCGTTAGGTTGGCGCATCTTTCCCATATTAGCGAGTTCGATTTCTATAGTTTTGGTTTACGGGATTACGCTACTCATTACCGAGAAGAAATCTTCTTCTTTCATAGCCGCGATGCTCTTCGCAACAGACATAATGGCTTTCAATATCGGACAGATCGCCATGCTTGACGCTCCTTCGATGATGTTTGTTCTTGCGGGAAGCATACTACTGCTAAGAAAAAGGCACGATCTCGGTTCCATGTTTTTTGGATTGGCGTCTCTGTGCAAACTGAACTCCGTCTTGCCTGTGGCAGGGATAATCATATTCTTGTTATTGGCTAGATTCACCAAACACGTAAAAAAATTGGAATATCTGAAAGAGAATGCCTACTTCATTGGAAGGGTCTTCCTTATTGGGTTTGTTTCGTTTATGATCGGCTTATGGGTTTATGACGCTGGATACGGAGTCTTCGATAATAATCCTATAGGGCATCTCAGTTACATGTATAATTACCATACAAGTCTCAGGTATCAGAATGCGGAAGATGTCGTTCTGCCATTAGAGTGGATTAACCCGTTGGACCCCTTCTCTCCGGTTGAATATCATGTTACTTCGGTAAGAGAAATATCAAACAGCGGGATTTTGCGAGAGTATCACCCTATTGCCTACTATGGAATTTACTCTCCCTTATGGTGGAGCATATGGATCGTAGTGCCGATCAGCCTGATGGAAATCGTTAGGAAAATCTCTGAGAATGAGGAACAAGGAACGGGCCTTTTCACACTTTTATGGGTCGTGGTGAATTTCTTTCCCTATGTTTTATTTGCCTATGTCATGAAGAGGTGGGTGTACCAGTTCTATTTTTATGCGTCTCTACTGGGACTGTACATTGGTTTGTCTTGTTACTTGAACCGCTCCAGGCTTCCAAAAATGCTTCTTTCATTGTTGATACTTACACAGTTATTCTGGTTTATCATGTGGTTCCCTGTCAAACCGAAGGTCGTTATCGATCTTCTACTATTGTTAGGTTTGCCCGCTTAGATCCTGAAAAAGAGTTCCCTATTCATCGATAATTGGGTTTGTTCTGTTTCTTGAAGCTCTTAATCGCCAAATCACTACTACTAGGGCTATTGAAGTGAATGTTAACAGGAAGAGGCTATAAGAGAACTCGAATTTCCATGGCGTTGAAGAGAGGTAGATCACTGATATAATCTCCAGCAGCAATCCCCATACGAGAATCGTCAAGACTCCTCTTTCACTCATGGAGGTCGCCTCCAACAGATCTAGATTAACAATAAAAAAAAGGGAGATATTTATCAGGTTTTTCGTGATGCGTAAAGCAAGCCGACTGCGACTCCTATGATGAGTGCGACGATTCCGGCGCCTGCTAGGGTCGTGTAATTCGTCGTTGACACGGTTTCTGTAACCACATTTGTGGTTGTTTCCGTTACGACTTCTGTCTGCGTCACTGTCTCAGCGGCTTGTGTTTCAGTCAAAGTAACTGTGATGCGGATTGGGGCCTTCGCTAAGTCTGCGAATATTTTGTCTGTTGTGAACTTTGTGTTGGTGATCCAGCTTGGTTCGGTAGGCGTTTCGCCTTTATGGGCTAGGCTGAAGAGCATGGGCATGTTGTTGGGCCAGGTGTCATCAAAGAAGTCTGCGAACCAGAAGCCGTTCTCCTCGTTTGGCCAGCCGACCCAGTTTGCCTCCGAGTACTCGTACCAGACGGCGCCGTAGAACAGAGGTATAGCAGGTAGATCGGTGAGCCAGGTCTCCTGAAGTTGAGTGTAGATGGCCTTGAGCGCCACAGCGTCGCTCTCCTTTGGAATGGCATCTATTAGAGATAGGACATCGGGATTATCGTAGTTCCCCCAGTTACCGGCTGGATGGCTTAGCCTGTTATCCATAAGATCTCTAAAGCCATTCCATGGATGGTCGTATCCCACATTAGCACCCGACCAGCCTACGACGAAGTCCCAGTCGCTCTCACCTAGGCGAGCCCACCAGACTGAGAAGTCTGGGAAGTCGGTTTCGACGCCTATGCCTATCTCTCCCAAGTTCGTCGAGATCATGTCGCATATCATCATCCAGTCGGTCCAGCCATAGGGAACTTGTATTGTGAAGCCGGTAAGAGGGGTTCCGTCGAGCTCTCTAATATCGTCGCCGTCGGTATCGACTATTCCAGCATCGTCTAGGATCTGCCTGGCCGTGTCCAGGTCGAATTCCCATCCGTACTGAGCTAGTAATTCCTCATCTATGAGTGGAGCAGCTGGGCCTAGATGCATGATAGGCACCGCGGCAGCTTGAACGCTGTAGTTGTAGTAAGCTTTGCTTAACATGTCGTCGTATGGTATTGCGTGGGCGACAGCTCTTCTAAGCGTGGCGCTGGTCAGTAGCGGCTTATCAAAATTGAGATAGAGAAGTATAACGTTGCCACCTCTATAATAGGGCTTGTTCGCATAGTAAGTTCTCACAGGTAGTCCTTTGACTTCCCACATCTCCCAGATTTCCGGTGTGAAGTGCGTCATCACGTCGAGCTCGCCTTCTTCGAAGGCCAATGCCGCAGCCGGGTTGTCCAAGTAGGTTGTATGAGATAGGTACTTAGGAGTAGGTAGACCGAAGATGTCCTTGCCCCACCAGTCGTCCACTCTTTCGTAGAACATGCTCGCTTCGGTCCAGCTCATCAACTTGTATGGTCCAGCTCCCACTACTTCTTCGGGTACATCGTTCCTGAAGTCGGTCACGAGAGTAGCTCCATATTCAGCCTCCAAGCCTACCCAAATGTGCTTGGGCAATATTACCACGTTTTGAAGTAATTCAAGCATCTGGAAATAGTTCAGCTTTGCCTCGCTTGTGGCGATCTGCACGGTCTTTTCATCTAAGGCCTCAACGCTCTCGATATAGTCCCAAGGAGGGGTATAAAACTGTGAAACATATTTTTTACCTAGCTCCATTGAGTACTTATAGTCTTCAGCTGTTACAGGCTGACCGTCCCACCAATTCGCCTCATCCCTGATCTTGACGTGCAACGTGTACTTGTCAAACCATTCGTAGCTCTCAGCAGCGTAAGGTAACCATATATCCATATCGTCGCTGTACATGTATAGCGTAGGGTACATGATGCCCCATGCCCAGCTCCGGGCACCAAGCAAAGGATTCCAGCCTTCCGGAGGTCCCCAATCGGTGGAATGGAAATAGACGTCTTCCCTGGATATTTCCTGGGCTTGCACTGGAGAGAACGCGGCAGCCGTAAACATCAATAGGACAGCTATGATTATCATGCTCGCTTTTATCTTCAATTTTTTCATAGCATTTACATAATCTGCATGAATCACTATAAATCATTAACGATTAATACTAAAAGTCGCTTCATACGCAGTACTCGAGGATATAGTAGACTGGTTCAAGTCATTTCATTGCTGGAGGCTAGAACCCGGGCCATTTCCTGTAGAAGAGAGGGATGTCTTCTCTAAGCTTCTTGGTGTAGGCGTGTTGAGGACGGTTCATTATATCATCGGGCGAGCCCTTTTCTACGATCGAGCCTTTGCTCATTATCAGCACCTCATCGCTCACGTAATAGGCAAGACCCAGATCGTGAGTTATGAAAATGACCGAAGTCTCGTACTCGTCTCTGAGCTTCGAGAAAAGCCTGAGTATGCTCGCTTTCGTGGAGGCGTCTATCATCGAGATGGGTTCGTCGGCCAGTATGAGCTTGGGTCTGAGTATGTAGCACCGGGCTACCATGATCCTCTGTCTCTGTCCTCCGCTGAGTTCGTGAGGGTACTTGCCGAGGACGTCCTCGTGCCTGAGCCCGACCTCCTTAAGAGCCTCTTTGATCACGCCGTCTCTTTCGGCGGCCGAGTGCCCTGTCAGATTGAAGACCTGATTTAGAACTCTGTCGATCTTATGGAGGGGATTGTAAGCTGCGTACGGATCCTGGAATATGCCATGGACGCGCCTGTAGTACGACTTGGACTCATCGATCCCTTTGAGGCCGAACACGTCTCTGCCTTCGCAGATCACCTCGCCCGAGGTGGGCGCCAGCAAATTCAGTATCATCCTGGCGGTGGTTGTCTTGCCTGAGCCGCTCTCACCCACGAGCGATATGAACTTGGCCGGTTCAACATCAAAAGACACATCGTCTACGGCGACTATCTCCCTCCTCTTGAACAACCCCACGGTGAAGATCTTCGTAAGGTTCTTGACTTCAAGGAGCACGGAACATCCCCCCTAACCCCCTCCAGATACAATGTGACATGCGACCAGCTGAGTCCCCTCAGACTTCACGAGAGGCGGCTCAACGGATCTGCAGATACTCATGGCCTTGGTACACCTAGGATAGAAGCGGCAACCCTCGGGCGGATCCAGAAGGTCTGGCGGTTCACCGGGGATGGATGTGAGACCCCTCTCCCTAACTTCAGGTTCAGGAGTCACCACAGCGCTCGTCAGGCTGACTGTGTAAGGGTGTTTCGGATCGAAGAGCACGTCTTCGGTCGGGCCCGATTCCGCAATCTTACCCGCATACATGATGGTTATCCAGTTGGCTATCTGCCTGAGGATGGCTATGTCGTGAGTTACGAAGATCATGCTTTCGATGATACCAGTTTTCCTGAGATCCATGAGCATTCTGAGGACCTGCTTCTGCGTGGACACGTCGAGCGCAGATGTTGGTTCATCGACGATCAGAAGTTTGGGATTGAGGAGTGTTGACACAGCTATTACAGCTCTCTGTTTCATGCCGCCGCTGAGCTCGTGAGGATACAGGGAAAGGGAGTCCACCGGCAGGTTCAGCTCTTCGAACCTCTTCCTAGCCCTGGACACGATCTCGGAGTCTGAGACATCCATGTGGTGGTGGATCACGTCTTTTATAAAATCTATAATCCTCTTCGTGGGCATGAGGGCGTTGAGGGCCGATTGCGGAACAAGGGATACCCGTACGCCCCAGACGTCTTTCTTGAGCTCCGTTCTATCCATCTTCGATATGACATTGCCATCCAGGACTATCGTTCCTTCCATGAGGTGCAGCGGAGGCTTCACGTTCATCATCAAGGCGTTCATAAGCGTGGATTTGCCACAGCCAGATTCGCCGGCTAGCCCCAATGTCATGTCCTTATCTATGGTAAGATCTATGTTGTCTACTGCCTTAATGTAGCCCTGACGCGTAGAGTAGTAGGCTTTGAGAGCTTGAGCTTCCAGAAGAACCGTCCTTTTCATCCTCCTTTGAGTCTGGGGCTGAAGTACTCATCCAGCGCCGTAGATATGAGTAGAAGAGAAGCGGCTAAGATTACCAAGACTACACCCGGAGGGCCAAACCACCACCACATGCCTCTACGCACAGATTCGAGTATCTGGGCCCAGTACAGGATTATGCCCAACGATACCCCTTTGGTCACACCTAAACCGATCATGCTTAGCCCTGCTTCAGCTATCATGGCACCAGACATGAGTAGAACGAAAGCCATGGCTATGTAGGATGCCATGTTGGGTAACAGGTCCTCGACTATGATCCTCACGTCTCTAAGACCGGCCATTTTGGACAGGTACATGAACTCTCTGGATTTCAAGCTCATCATCTGCGATCTGATGGCCCTGGCAACCCAGGGCCACCCGGTCAATCCGATTATGAGGGATACGTAGTATGGATTCCTTTCCCTCATGTAAGCTGCCACAAGCATCATGATCAGTATCGAGGGCAACACTAGAATCACATCTGTCACAAGCATCAGGGCGCTGTCTATAATCCCGCCTTTGAACCCCGCGATCACTCCTATAACTACGCCTATTGTCAGCGATATCAAAGCGGCTGTGACCCCTATTCGGAGCGAGTTCTTTGTCCCCGTTAGAAGTAGAGCCAGTAGATCCCTGCCCCAGCTGTCTGTTCCTAGAGGAAATTCTGCTGAAGGAGACTGCTCAGCGGGGCCCACGATGGCCAAAGGTTTTACATTATACAGTATAGAACCGAACACGCTCGTGAGCATTATACCGACGAATATCGCTAAGCTCACATCCAGTTTCTTTATCCTGAGAAGATCCTTGATCACTTGAGGTATCAGGGCTATTCACCCACGTAGCTCGTTCTGACCCTGGGATCTATGTACACGTAAACCAGGTCGACTATGAAGTTCGCGAGCAGCAGAGTCGAGATCAAGAAGATGAAAGTGCCCTGGATCATGGGATAGTCGAGTGTGGAGAGCGCCCTGAAGATGAGGTATCCCGTGCCGGGATAGGAGAACACGAGCTCCGTTATGAGGGCGCCCCCCAACATGAGGCCGAGATTCAGGGCCAGACCCGTGACTTGGGGTAGCATCGAATTTCTGAATACATATCGCAGCACTTTGCTATCTGGGAGACCCAGTGAGTCTGCGTAGGTCACGTAATCCAGTCCCAGCTCGTATATGACCATCGAGCGCATCCCTATCGCCCATCCCCCTATAGCCCCTATGAGTATCGAGAAGAAAGGCAGGACATAATGGCGGAGCATATCAAGAATGAAGGGTATGGTCAACGCCGGGAACATAAGACGACTGTAAGCCCCCCCCAGAGGGAATATCCTATAGGTGACCGCAAATACGTACAGGAGGATCATGGCGAGCCAGTAATACGGTGTCTGGGATAACGTCAGGAAGACCGGCAGCAGGGCGTTATCCACGGCGGTCTTCCTTTTGTAAGCTGCCAGAGCCCCTAAAAGGTTACCAATTACCCAAGATACCAGGGTGGCTGGTATCAAAAGGCCTAGAGACCATGGCAAGTAAACGACCACTAATTCTGCAACTTTTCGAGGATAGAACGCTATGGATGTCCCGAGGTCGCCCTGAAGCAGTCTACCCATAAACTCGAAAAATTGGATGTGCATAGGTTTCCCGAGACCGAACTCCTTCATGAGCATCTTCTCAACAGTACTCACGAGCTCGGGTGTGGCTCGAGCTTCCTGGAATATCTGGTTGAGGATGACCGCCAGGGGATTTCCGGGTATAGCCCTGGGGAGGGCAAAAATCACGAGCAGAAAGATGATGAAGGTTGTAACCAGAAATCCTATCCGCCTAGCAATAAAACGGATGAATGGATTCATAGACTTCTCTACTCAACGGGTATGTAGTGTTTCTTATTTAACAATTAGCTAAGGGTATATATCGGCTCGGAACCGATGCGAGGTAAAGAGAAATTTCTGTTCGCCTATTGCCAACTTCCAGTTGCATTTTATTCTTATTGATCTCCCCTTTCCAATGATTCGTAGGCTGTTGTATAGCTGCCAAGCCCTTCTCTCATTCCTCGCCGTGGACTTGGAACTCTTAAAGGAATACAGGAAATGATGATGTTAGCCCTTCTGGTTGTGTTAACCTATCGTTTATGGGATGAACGCAGGGTTTTACGTCCGAGTCTTCTTCGCTTCTGTACTCCCCCTATTCAACGTACAAGCCATGGAAGCGATGCCGAGTTGATCCTCCAGAGACCGCCTGCATGCGCCATTTCATGTCACTTCGAAGCTGCCAGTCACCTTGATATCCTCCGAGGAGCCCCCGACCATAACCCTGAATGTTCCCGGTTCCACGACTCTCTTCATTCCACGGTTCACGAAGGCCAGCTGTTCTGGACCTACCACAAACTTCATAGTCGTCTTCTCTTCCGATTTCAGCGTAATTCTTTGGAATCCTTTGAGCTCTTTTACCGGCCTCGTCACGCTGCCAACCAAATCGCGCAGATATAGCTGGACAACCTCGTCGCCTTCGCGGTCGCCTACGTTCTTTACGTCTACACTTATCTCAACCTTGCCATCTGGCGTTATCTTCTTAGGAGATATTATGAGATTGTTGTAATCGAATTGTGTGTAGCTTAGGCCGTGCCCGAAAGGGAACAGCGGGGTTGACGGCAGATCGATGTACTTGGAAGTGAACTTAAGGGATGTGGGAGGTCTTCCCGTGTTCTTGTGGTTGTAATAGATTGGGACCTGCCCAACTGTACGAGGAAACGTTACGGGCAACCTACCGCCAGGGTTGAAATCCCCGAAAAGTAGATCTGCCACCGCGTTTCCTCCTTGTATCCCCGGATGCCAGGCCTCCAGGATAGCAGAGACGTGTTCGGCGGGCCAAGAGATCGACATTGGCCTCCCGTTCAAGAGCACCATGACGACCGGCACCCCCGTCGCGCAGATGTCTCTGACAAGTTTCTCTTGTGCCCCTGGCAGATCCAGCGTGGAACGGCAGCCTGCCTCACCGCTCATTTCCCTGCTCTCCCCGACGACAACGATGGCGACGTCAGCAGCCTTGGCCTTGTCCGCTGCGTCTTTGAGGCCTTCAGTTGAATTGCCTTGAATATCGCAACCCTTTGAATGGAGGACCTCGGTTTTCTCAGAGACCTTATTCCTAATGCCTTCAAGAACGGTTACCACATCTTCAGGTTTCCCCATGCACGGCCAGCAACCGAGCAGTACGTCTTGCTCGGCCGCCAGGGGACCTATGACTGCCACAATTTTGAGGGCCTTCTTCAGCGGCAGGAGACCATTTTCATTCTTGAGGAGAACCATCGAGCGGCGCGCGAAGTCGCGAGCTGCTTCTATGTGCTCCCTGCATTGTACGACTTCGGCTGCGAGGCTCGGGTTGACATAGGGACGCTCAAACAGGCCCATCCTGAACTTGATCCTGAGGATTCGCCTGACGGCGTCATCTACCGTTTCTTCCGAGATCGCTCCTTCCTCGACCAGCTGTGCGAGGGTCGTCTGATAGACATTGCCCTCCATGTCCATGTCGACACCGGCTTCGACGGCCTCCTTCCCGGCCTGCGCCCGGGTCCCGGCGATCCCGTGGCTGACGAGCTCTCCGATCGAGTTCCAGTCGCTGACGACGAACCCCTCGAATCCCCACTCCTCGCGTAGAACGGTCGTAAGGGTGAACCGGTTGGCGGACGCCGGGACTCCGTTCAGGTCGTTGAAGGCGCTCATCAACGTTCCCGCTCCCGCCTCGACCGCGGCCTTGAAGGGCGGCAGATAGACGTCCCTCAGGGTCCTTTCGGAGACCTCCACGGTGTTGTAGTCCCTCCCCCCTTCGGCGCCGCCGTAGGCCACGTAATGCTTCGGACAGGCGACGATGATGTCAGGATCAGCCAGGTTCTCCCCCTGGTAACCTTCAACCGAGGCTCTTGACATCGCTGAACCCAGATATGGGTCTTCACCGGCGCCCTCGGCTACTCTGCCCCACCTCGGATCGCGGGCGATGTCAACCATCGGCGCAAAGGTCCAGCGTATGCCCTCTGAAGACGCTTCCGCCGCTGCGATCGAGGCCGCCTTCTTGGCCATTTCGGGGTCCCAGCCGCTGGCCATCGCCAACGGGA
>Ga0224495_10002192_pt1 | contig 12998 bp, 10 predicted proteins | sample SF_Jul11_sed_USG_FD_168128 | JGI IMG/M metagenome (GOLD analysis project Ga0224495, IMG submission 168128) | Sediment microbial communities from San Francisco Bay, California, United States - SF_Jul11_sed_USGS_4_1 | ecosystem: Environmental > Aquatic > Marine > Sediment | place: USA: California... | reverse complement strand
CTACGTGTTACTCACCCGTTCGCCACTCGTACCATTGCTGGTTTACCGTTCGACTTGCATGTTTAAGACGCGCCGCCAGCGTTCGTTCTGAGCCAGGATCAAACTCTCCATTATAGAGAGCTTTAAAAGCTCAAAATTCAGTCAAACGACTAAATTATTCATTTTTTGTTTTGTTATTAGACCCAAGGGTCTGTTAACGGAAGCCTAAATTGCTATCTGTTTTTCAAAGAACAACTAACTTGTGGAAGCCTATACTTCCGCAAGAGATGGTAGAAATAAAAACCGACTCATCTCGTCAAGTATTATTTGCTTAAAAAGAGCAAACCTGGTTAAAAAGTTTGCTTTTAAATTGCCAATTCACAATAAGTGAAAAGGAATTTTTTTCGACGCTTTCCCGATAGCCGCCGACTGGAGATATAAAAAAAAACCTACTCCCCCCGTCAATCGGTATTGTATAAATACCATCAAATTTAGAAAAAACTTTGATATTTCCTGACAGATTCCTGTTTTTTCGTCATCAATTGCAATAATTTAAGCAAATAATTATAACCCGGCGAACATTCAGGATTTCCGGGCAGAGCAACCGATACGGCAGTAAGGTTGCAATGGTCTGCCGAATTGAACGAACGACAACTCGGCCAAAGCGCGCGCAGTCGCGCCGCATCCCTCACGTTTGGGCATCTGGATTGGAATGTTAAAACCGCACCCCGGCGTTTATACCTGCCCTTTGCCATACATTGTAGCCGCAAAGGTAATCTGCGCTGACCACAAAAACATCGCGGGCGTCAATGACCCGGTAATCGCATCTCAAGGAAAGTGTTATTTGGGTCTGCAAAAAAATCAAATATTTTTTCTTTATGTTCCTGAAAAACCGCCTTTGGTTTTTCTGTTAATATGTTCCCGGTTCTAAGGAGAATAATTTTAGGCGAATCAGCTACACCCATGCTTAGATCAATAAAAGCCTGATCAAAGGTTACGATACAACCGTTAATCTGGCGGGCGAAATTAAATATTTCAACATCGCCAATGCCTGCAGGAAATACATCTGTGACGGACACTACCTAAACGGAAAACAACTGGAAGCAAACATAAGACTTCGCGCCTAAAACTGTGCATTTTACTGCATTCCGACGTGAATATTGGAGTTTCTGCCCATGCTCATTTTTTTTGTAAATACACCCGGTTGGGAGCATAAGGCTTGACACGGTAAAATTCCAAATGAAGATGTCTTTTAAAGCGAATATGAATATTGCAATGGAAAAGAACGATGTTATTTTTGGAGAAACCGTAAAAACAACGAATGACAATCGTATAAAACTCATTGAAGATGCTATTGCTTTTATAGAAAACCGTAAATTTCTGGTAAAGATAGACCATTATGAATTTTATTTAATTCTGGATGAAGCAATAAGTAACGCTATGGAACATGGCAATCACTGGAATCTGGAGAAACACGTTTATTTGCGGATACTTCATCCTGAAAACAATCGACTGGAGATTGACATTGAGGATGAAGGTAGTGGATTTGATCCGGATGTTCTTCCGGAAAAAGCAAACGGCATGCAAACATTAAGTCCGCGCGGACGGGGCATTTTAATAATAAAAAAGTTTTGCAATGCTTCCTGGAGTAATAATGGGAAAACGATCAAGATGTCTCTCGCATTACAGGATTAGAAAACCCATATGATTGCCGAAATTGCAACCGATCACGATTCTCTGATTGTTTTAATCAAGGAACCGCGTCTGGACGGACAGGTTAGTCTTTTTGAATTTTTTCTCGACAACAACATAATACACAATAACGTTGAAAAAATAATATTCGATTTTAATCATGTCACTTATATCAATTCTCTCGGGATTGCCGAATTTATTTCACTCATGAGGTATTTGTCAGAAAAAAGACCGAAATTAAAATACAGGTTTGTCAACGTTGAGAAAAAAATTTCCAAAATATTTAAAATGATCGAATTGACCAGCATTGCTGATATTGAATCCAGATAGACCCTGTGGGCAGGAACTCGAAATTCAGTCAGAATGATTTAAATTAGCGCGTCCCTAAGCGTGAATCGCCCCAAAAACACGCATTTTAATACATTTTGATCTGATTATTGAAGCTCCTTGCCCATGCTCCGCAGGCCAGCTTTTAAAACAACCTTTCAGGCTTTTTCCAGTCTTGTATACTTTAGAATAAATTTCCGGGACTTATTGTCGCCAAAAAATATATGAACTTTGGCCGCATCCCCCGATCCTTCAATCTTGAAAATTTTTCCAACGCCAAAATTGGGATGCCTGACCCGGTCTCCTGATCTAAATTCTCCTGCTTTCTGGGCGCTATTTACATTATTTAAATCAATTACGTTGTTAAAGGAATTTTTTGTTTTATTTTTAATAATTTCATTTTGTTTTTGCAAATATGAACCTGGCGCTTTTTTTTCTCCATAATTATTGCGAGAACCAGAATAGCCGACAAATCCTGGTTGATTTAACGAATAGTCATTTTTTTCCCATAAAGTTTCATTAATTTGGGAAATAAAGACTGAAGGATTTGTGGTTTGAACAAATCCCTGCATCATACGCCTCTTTGCTCTTGTAAAAAAGAGCTGGCGGCGGGCACGGGTTATAGCCACATACAAAAGCCTTCGCTCTTCTTCCCCATCATCTCGTTCTGCGGCAAGATAATGAGGGAAAATACCATCATCCAGTCCCGCAATAATTACAGTATCAAACTCCAACCCTTTGGCATTATGAACTGTCATAAGACAAACGCCATCATCGGGTTCGCCCAGATCATTTGTATTGCTAAAAAGAGAAATTTCCTGAAGGTAATCATTTAGAACCGCATCCGGATGGGTTCTCTGAAAAAAAATCATCGAATTTTTTAACTCGGTAATATTTTCCATCCGGCTCGTCCCCAAAAGTCTGTCTTCTTCTTCAATCGCTGCTTTTAGCCCGGAACGTTCCAGTACATCTTCTATTAAAAGAGCAAAATCTACCTTTCGCATAATTTTTTCGCGCATATCTTTCATCCAGGTAAAAAGCTGCGAAATACCATCTGCGGCTTTTTTATTCAAGCCGGAGTCTTCAATCAAAGAAAATATTCTTAAAAAATCGCTGAGGGTTCGTTCTTTTTGCATGACTTCATTGCGAAACTCGACAAGTCTTTCAACAGATTTTTCGCCAATCCCTCTTGGGGGGTTATTGACCAGCCGCAAAAGAGCCGCCTCGTCAAACGGATTTACCAGAAAGCGCAAATAAGCCAGGATATCTTTTACTTCCTTGCGGCCAAAAAATGAAACGCCCCCGTAAACCCTGTATTTGATTTTTTTTTGCAACAATGCTTCTTCAATCAAACGCGACTGAGAATTTACCCGGTATAAAACGGCAATTTCAGAAGGGGCGACTCCGGATGAAATCGCGTTTTCAATCTGGGCGGCAATTTGTTTGCTTTCGTCAATATCGGAATTTAAAATATAGAGTGCCGGTTTTTGACCGTCCCTGATTTGAGTCCAGAGAGCTTTATCCATCCGGTTTTTATTCTGGTTGATAACATCATTTGCGAGATCCAGCACCGGCTGGGTAGAGCGATAATTTTCTTCCAGTTTTACCGTCATGGCATCCGGAAAATCCCGGTTAAAATCCAGAATGTTGTTTATATTCGCGCCTCTCCAGGTGTAGATGGCCTGATCGTCGTCGCCAACGACGCAAAGATTGTTTCGCCCTTTGGCCAGCAGATTAATCATCGTGTATTGCGAATGATTTGTATCCTGGTATTCATCCACCAGAAAATAATGATACCTGCGGTGAAAATTGGCCAGAGATTCTGGAAAGTTTTCCATAATTTTTACAGTTTGATACAGCAAGTCGGAAAAATCCATGGCGCGTGAGTCCATTTTTTTTTGTTCATAGAGATGATAAACTTCCTGCAATATATCCCCAAATTCAATTTCATCCAGATTTATTTTTTCAGGCAATTGTTCCGGAGAAATCAGATTATCTTTAAAAGAGCCAATTTTTTGAGAAAAATATTTTATGTGCGTTTTGTTCAGTTTATCCCGGGAAAGAGATTCAAGCACGCCATTAATTGCTCCGTTTTGATCTGTATCATCCCAGATAGTAAAATCGCGCGGAAAAGAAATATAACCACACAACTCTCTTAACAAATAAAGACCCAGCGAATGATATGTTTTCAAAATGCAGCTCATCGCAGCATCGCCTGCAACCTCAAGCACCCGTTGCCGCATTTCACCGGCAGCTTTATTTGTAAAAGTTACCGCAACAATTCTGTTGGGAAAAATATTTTTTTCATGGATCAAATAGGCAATACGGTGAACTATTGTGCGCGTTTTCCCGCTGCCGGCTCCGGCCAGAACCAACACGGGTCCCTCTGTTTTCTTTACGGCTTCCCGCTGTGGCTCATTTAAGTTTGCCAGAATATCCGCTGCCATGAAGCTTTTTTTCATCAAGCGACATAACGAAAAGCAATTTATATCTTGATGTTTTGTAAGGCACAATGAATTTGACGCATGAGTAATGATTCAAAGTTCGACGCAAAAATTGAAATTCAACTTGATCCGGAAATATTAAAAGGCGTTTATGCCAATGTAACCAACATTGGTCATACCGAAGAAGAATTTCTTATTGACTTTCTTCTGGTACAGCATCAACCAGCCCCGTTTGGAAAACTTGTTTCCAGGATTATTGTTTCTCCCGGGCATGCCCGCAGACTGCTGACCGCGCTTCAGGACAACATTCGAAAATATGAGGAAAACTTTGGCAAGCTGGAAATCAACCCATCTGTAAAGGGCCAAAATATTCAATAAATTTGTGATAATAAAAACAGCCGAAGAACTTATTGCCAAAATTATAAAATCTGCTCAATTGCCGAATATAATTATTGTTTCGGGAAATCAAATTGAACCATTTGAAGTCATATACAAGGCTATTGTAAAAAAATTTGAAGAATTTTATCCTGGCGCCGATGTGGTTTCCTTAAATGGGACAGAAACAGATGCTTCAGTATTTCATTCTGAGCTTGCGACTATTCCCATGTTTGAAACGGGAAGACTCATTCTTTTGAGACATGCCGATAATCTCTTAAAGAAAATAGACGCCAATAAAACCATTCTATCCTATTTTACCCGGGATTTTGCAGGAATCTATGAAAAAACCATATTGGTTATGCAATTGGAAGCGGCAAAAGTACCTGCGTCGCTAAACATTATGATGGACAAAGCGTGGTTTTTTGAACAGGAAAAACCACGCGCGAGGGATATTCCGGAAATTATAAAAACGCGGGTACACAAAATGGGTTTTGAAATTGACGACGACGCTTTAAGCGAGATGACCAATAAGTACAGCCTGAATCCAACTTTGCTATATCAGGCTCTGGATCGTCTTTTGCTTTGCTGTTTAAACGAAAAAAAAATTTCGCGGGAAGACGTTCGTGAGGCGGCCTTTGACGTTGAGGGGGATCTTGCTTTTGATATTATTGATGCTCTTGCGGAAAGAAATCTCCCAAAGGCAATCAAGCTTTTTGAAAATAATGAGTTTACTAATGGCGTATATTTTGGCAGTCTGATAAACCGCTTTTTTACCGATCTATTTAGATACCAGAAACTCAAAAATGCCGGAATAGAGATCAAGGAGATTCACGAGCGCCTTGATTTAAATACAAAGCATGCTTTTATTTTTCGAAAAAATAATGAAAAGTTCCATAATGCCTCGATGAATTATTCTGCAGATGAAATTATTGTTACCCTCGACAAACTTTTTGAACTCGATAAAAATATGAAAGAAAATAATGCAATGCAGCTTCAAAAAAATATAATTATTGTTTTTATGGCTTCCCTTGAAAAAAAGGCGATCTGACTTCGGGATTAACTTTTGCTTTGCGAATCCAGATTCGCACTTTCCCCTTTTTGTCTTCATGCCAGCAAAACCCCTGATCTTCCAAAAATTTTTTTAGCCTGAATTTCTCAAAACTCAAAATATTTCCCTCTGTTTTCATGTAGTCCTCCCTGACTTTTGCAACTCGAAATTTCCCCATTTACGGCTATATTAGCGCGTTTTTCTGGGCGGAGTACGCCCGAAAAAACGCCCACTTTCTTGCAAATCTGGCGTAAGTATTCAGTTGCTTTATATATTCGGCTAATATATAGGGTAAAATTGAATTCTGGAAAAAGAAGATTCCCCGGGACGCTTTTGATTTTTTTCATATGCAGGTCGCCCGCAAAAACCCTTCAAAACTTTTTTGCAGGCTGAATGCGGGAGCTTATGATACATGTTTAAACAACGCCTATGTAAGGTAAATTCCTGAATTTCCCATTATAATCCATTCCATATCCAACCACAAATTGATCCCCAATTTCAAAGCCACGGTATGGAACAGGCATTGTCAGAATATGTTTATCAGGTTTAATTAACAGGGCAACCATGCCGATGGATGCAACACCCGATTTTTGTAGCAGGGAAATCAAAAACTGCGCGGACTTGCCCGTATCAATAATATCTTCTACAATTAATATATTTTTCCCCTGAACATCGCATGGTAATTTTCCGGATAGCAACTCTCCCTGGACGGATCCATTTCGATAACTGGAAATCTCCATAAATTCCAGATCCAGGGAAAAATTCAAATACCTGACAAGATCTGCCGTAAAGATAAAACTTCCTTTTAGAATCGATAAAACCAGAATGTTTGTTTTGCCCGCATAATCACGATTAATTTCTTTTCCAAGAGCCAGTACCCGGTTGGCGATTTCTTCCTGAGAAAATAATATTGGAATATCTTTCATGGCATGAGTTCATTATGTTATAATGAGTGGATTGTTCCCATTTTTCTTTCGCGGGGGGAAAGCAATTTTTCAGGATAATCGGAAAACATAATGATCCCGGGCAGAACTCTCAACGTACACCCCCGTACACCCCCGTTTTTTGTTTGACGTTACCATCCCGAATTTTGAACATCACTTTAGAATTCAGCCATGAACCTGTTTTATTTCGGTTTCTATAAAGATAGCCGGTCAGAGCTGAGCGCGTGAATCTATATGTTTAAAAAAGTATTGGTAGCCAACAGAGGCGAAATTGCCACAAGAATTATTCGAGCCTGCAAGGAACTCGATGTCGCCACAGTTGCGATATTTTCCGAACCAGACCGCGAATCCATTCATGTAAAAAAAGCAGATGAAGCGTACCTCGTTGGACCCGGGCCGGTAGAAGGGTATTTAAATGTCACCGGTATTGTAGAGCTGGCGCAAAAAATAGGCGCGGATGCCATTCATCCGGGATACGGATTTCTTGCCGAAAACCCCAGGCTACCGAAATTTTGTGAAAAGAAAGGTATTACTTTTATCGGTCCCACGTCCGAAGCGATATCCCGGATGGGAGACAAAATCGCGGGAAAGCAAAGCGTAATAAAAGCCGGCGTTCTAACTATACCGGGCTCCGAAGGCAGCGTCGACTCCGAAGAAGAAGCTATAAAAATTGCAAAGGCAACCGGATATCCAGTAATGGTAAAAGCCACCGGCGGCGGAGGCGGGCGCGGTTTGCGAATTGCCAATAGCGAAGATGAATTGCTGGATGCCCTTTCATCGGCCAGGAGCGAGGCCAAAGGGTCGTTTGGAAATACGGATGTATTTATTGAAAAATATATTGAAAAACCGCATCATATTGAATTTCAGATATTAGCCGATAATTTTGGCAATATTGTTCACCTTGGAGAGCGCGATTGCTCTATACAAAGAAGACATCAAAAATTAATTGAAATCGGACCATCGTTGATACTGGACGAAGAACTGAGAAAAAAAATGGGCGATGCCGCTGTTCGAGCCGCAAAATCGGTCAACTATACAAATGCCGGTACGGTAGAATTTCTCGTAGACAAAAATAAAGATTTTTATTTTATTGAAATGAATACGCGGATCCAGGTAGAGCATACTGTAACAGAGGCCATAACGGGCATTGACATTGTAAAAAAACAAATTGAAATTGCCGCTGGAATGCCTCTGGGCATTCGGCAGGAAGATGTGCAGATTCGCGGCTTTGCCATTGAGTGTCGCATCAATGCCGAAGATCCAAAAAAAGGATTTTTGCCGCATACGGGAAAAGTAACGTCGTATTATTCCCCCGGAGGAATTGGCGTGCGAATTGACGGCGCTGCTTACAAGGATTATGTAGTTCCGGGTTACTATGATTCCATGCTGGCCAAGCTGACCGTCTCCGGAATGACCTGGGCAGAAACCGTGTCCCGAATGAAACGTTCGTTAAGCGAGTTTGTCATGCGCGGAATTAAAACGACCATTCCGTATCAACTGGAAATCATGAAAAATGATGATTTTTTAAGAGGCGAATTTGACACGTCCTTTATAGCCGAAAATCCGCAACTACTGGAATACAAGGAATATCGCGATTCGCTGGATTTAATTCTGGCTCTATCTGCGGCGATTGCCGCCCATGAGGGATTGTAAAAAGAGGATATAATGAAAGGGAACGAAATAAAACCAGGAAAAGTAAATATCACCGATACCACATTCCGCGACGCCCACCAGTCTTTGCTTGCCACCAGAATGCGAACGGAAGACCTTTTGCCGATTGCCGAAAAAATGGATAATATAGGCTTCTGGTCCATGGAGGTTTGGGGCGGAGCCACCTTTGACACCTGCCTTCGTTACTTGAAAGAAGGACCGTGGGTAAGACTCAGGGCCATACGCGAGGTAGTGAAAAAAACAAAATTGCAGATGCTGCTGCGGGGTCAAAACCTGCTGGGCTACCGCCATTATCCCGATGACGTATTGAAAAAATTTATCGAAAAAGCGGTCGACAATGGAATGGATGTGTTCCGGATTTTTGACGGTATGAACGACCTGAGAAATATTGAAAAGGCCGTACAAACTGTGATAAAGTGCGGCGCCATTTCCGAAGGAGCAATTTCATACACAACCTCGCCGGTGCATACCCATGAAGGATTTGTCGAAATGGCCATGAAGCTTGTAGATATGGGTTGCCAGACTATTTGTATCAAAGATATGGCCGGTCTGTTGTCTCCGGAAGCCGCATCAGACATTGTAAAAAAAATGCGGGTAAAAATCAATGTACCCATACATTTGCACAGCCACGAAACGAGCGGCATGGCATCCATGGCATACATGAAGGCCGTCGAAGCCGGATGCGATATTATTGACACAGCCATATCGCCGCTGGCATCCGGAACATCGCAGCCGCCCACAGAATCCATGGTAGCGTCCTTCATGGGAACGCCCCATGATACAGGACTGGATCTGGACAAGCTGGCAGAGATAGCCGATTATTTCAGAAAAGTCCGGAAAAAATATAAAAAATTTGAAAGCGAATTTACCGGAATCAACACAAAGGTTTTAATATCGCAGATACCCGGCGGCATGATATCCAATATGGCGTCGCAGTTAAAAGAGCAGGGAGCCCTTGATCGAATGGAGGAAGTTCTCCTCGAAGTGCCGAAAGTGCGAGAAGACTTTGGATATCCCCCGCTGGTAACGCCCACATCGCAGATCGTGGGAACACAGGCTACATTAAATGTTTTAACCGGCGAGCGTTATAAAATGATCACGAGCGAGACAAAAAACTATCTGAGAGGATTGTATGGAAAATCGCCGGCGCCAATAAACGAGACGGTGCGTAAAAAAGCCATTGGCGATGAAACCGTAATCACCTGCCGCCCGGCAGATTTACTGGAACCCGAAATGGAAAAACTGACGCGCGAACTGGGCGGCATGGCCAAAAGCATAGAAGATGTCCTTACGTATGCGCTGTTCCCCAATATCGCGCTGGAATATTTTGAAGCCAGGGATGCCGGCAAACTTGTTCCGGAGCCGCTTGAATCCGAAACTCCTGTTGAAACCGTAAAGGTAGAAAGCCAGCATCTGGCGCCGAGCGAATTTAAGGTCACGGTACACGGCGAAACCTTTCACATCAAGGTGGCCGGAACCGGACACAAGTCCGAAGGCATTCGCCCCTTCTTCCTGAAAGTAGACGGCAAAATGGAAGAGGTCATGGTCGAGTCTCTGGTGGAAGTCCTTCCAAGCGCAGACGGAGTGATCGAGGAAAACAAGAGCAGCGTCCATTCGTCGCGACCGAAGGCCTCGCGCAAGGGGCAAATTACAACCGCCATGCCGGGTCGCGTGGTCAAGATTAATGTCGCAGAAGGCGATCAGGTAAAGGCCGGAGACACCCTGTGTGTAGTGGAAGCCATGAAGATGGAAAATGAAGTGCACAGCCCGGAAGACGGAATCGTAAAGAAAATCTATATCCGGGAAGGCGACAACGTCAACCCTGACGAGACTTTAATAGAAATTGAATGAAGACCGGCAAAAGGGGGGAAATCCCCCCTGGCGCGAACACGGCCAACTTTCCGCCATCCCTGGCTCAGTTGGCATTTGGCCATCCTGGCCGGCAGTTTCGCGCCACCCCCCTGCTAATTTTCAATATCGGGTTCAATAAATGTCCATTTAATTTCAGGAAACTCTTTGTGTATAACTTCTTCCAGTTTGTTGATGGCAATGCATGCTTGTTTGATAGAGAGTTTTTCGTTCATCCTGATTTTTGCAGCAAGCATGACTTGCGCCCCCATGTGCATGGTGATGATATTGTATATTTCTTCAATATTTTTATCCTTGCTGATTTGCGCAGCAATAAAATGGGCAATTTCGGGTTCGGCGCTGCGGCCAATTAACAGAGCCTGGATTCGATTCATCAGAAAAAAAGAAATCAACAATAAAATAACGCCAATAATCACAGAGCCAATAGAATCATAAACCGGATTTCCGGTTATCCACGAAAGTAAAATAAAAATAAAGGCAAACACCAGTCCGGTAATTGCGGCAAAATCTTCTCCAAGCACTACCAGAAGTTCGGCATTGCGGGTAGATTTAATCCATTGCGCGACTTTTTTACCCTCCATAATTTTTCGGGTTTCCTTTATAGCCCCCAGCAGGCTGAACCCTTCCAGGACAATAGAGAATCCCAGAATTCCCAGAGCAAGCTGAGGTTTGGAGATTGGTTCAGGTTGAAGTATTTTATGAATCCCTTCGCAGGCAGAAAAAAGCCCGCCGAGGCTAAACAGCATCAGCGCCACAATAAAACTCCAGAAATACACGGCTTTTCCAAATCCCAGCGGATATTCTTTTGTTGCTGGACGTTGTGCGCGCTTGATCCCGTAATATAAAAGCGCCTGGTTTCCGCAGTCGGCCACCGAGTGGATGGTTTCGGCCATCATGCTGCCAGATCCGGTTAAAAAGGCGGCAGTACCTTTGGCAATAGCAATGGCAAAGTTTGCCAGAAAAGCATACAGTATGGCTTTTAAAGATGAGCTGTGGGCATCCATTGATTATTACTCCTGAATTTATAACTGTTTCAGCGACCGTTTGGGACGCTGCAAAAAATACAAAATATATGTATTTTCATAGTGTAAACCAATATTTGCCGCATTACTCGATCCAGTACGGATTTAAATCATTTTGGATGACGGAATTTCGAAAAAAATTGTTGTAAATTTATATGTTTTCTATATTGTGTCAATTATGAAGCAAAAATGGAAAGATTTATACCGGTCATTGCCTGTTTCTTTAGGGCGTATGCGCCAAAACGATTTTTTTACGAATAAACGCGTGCTCCAAACAGGTTTTTTTCTTTTAGCGTTTTTTTTCCTTTATCCAGTTTCTCCGGCCTGGACTCAGGGCGCGCCGCAGCAACTTGCCCGCGTTGGTTTTTTGCAGTTTATCAACACCAAAGGGAATCCGGACATTGCCTACCTTGGGGGCAGTATTTCGGATGCTCTGGCCAAAAGCATGCAGGCAAAATTTCAATATAAACCCGTGGAATCCCCGCAACTGGAAGCGGGTTTCCAAAAAGTCGTAGAAACAAGAAAAAACAATCCCCCGAAAACCAATACCAATAACAAAGACGCTTCTGGCGCGACATCTCTTGAAACCATGCCCCTGCAAACCAGCGAACTTGCCGAAATCGCTAAAAAAACCGGAGCCGATATCCTGATTTTTGGCCAATACGAATCGGTAAACAATAACTCCGGGGTTTTCATTGCCACAAAAATTTATTTTACCGTAACCAATGCCATTTCGGACTTTGAACCGGAGCAGCATCCCCTCGATAGCTCGTTGTTTGGGGCGATTGATTTTATGGCCAAATCGGTGACCGAGAAAATTGTCGATGTATTTAGCGCAAAAACTTCTGTGGCAGAAGCAAAAACGACCGATGAAAATACAACCCCCGTTAAAATAAAAAAAGAAGAAAAAATAGCGCTAACCGTTGCCAGAGTCAGCGAAAACATGGAGTTGTTGACTTTTTACATGAAAAACCCCTCATCCATGGCAATTCCGGTTACGGGCGAGAATTTAGGCGCCGGTTGCCATTACGCCTTTGTTGCAAATTTATCAACAGCGGTAGCATGGTTATGCGGTAAGAAAGTTACTTTTTTCCCGGAAGATTTTATCGCTGCCAATCACGACCAACTTTATGAAAAGCGCGATAACCAGGAATATTTTACCACAAAAAATCTCAATAAAATCGACAAGAAACTGGTAACCACTATTTTCTTGCGTCTAAAAAATCCGGAAGATCGCATAGATCTCAGGGTTTACCCGGGTATTTTGCATTTGCCCGAACAGGATACTCTAATTATTTATACCAACTCGCCCCGACAAATACCATTCGGGACGAACAAAGACAATTCGGGACTAAGTTTTACCGCAGACGGTACCACAACAGCCTATGCGCTGGAGAAGAAAAACGGGAATCTCTGGCTTCTGGCGCTCGCTATTCCCATGACAGTAGTGGGAATACCGGTCTCAATTGCTGGCAGCATCGTAACCCTGGCTGGATCGCAAACAGGGTTCTTTTTATTGGGGGCAGGCTTGGGAATGACAGGTCTTGGCGATAGCTTATATCCCGGCATTGCGGCTACAGAAGAAGCAGTTAATTCCAGCCAGTCTAAGGTTATTGGCCAACGG
>Ga0224495_10002191_pt1 | contig 12998 bp, 13 predicted proteins | sample SF_Jul11_sed_USG_FD_168128 | JGI IMG/M metagenome (GOLD analysis project Ga0224495, IMG submission 168128) | Sediment microbial communities from San Francisco Bay, California, United States - SF_Jul11_sed_USGS_4_1 | ecosystem: Environmental > Aquatic > Marine > Sediment | place: USA: California... | reverse complement strand
GGGTCGACTGCGCCGCGCCGGCCCCATCAACTGGTCCCTGCTCGTCAACGGTGCGAATCTCCACGACCGCGCCGCGGATGAATTGCTGCGGCGCTTCGATTTCGTGCCTCAGGCGCGGCTCGACGACGTGATGGCGAGTCTAGCGGCCCCCGGCGGCGGCGTCGGTCCCCACTACGATTCCTACGACGTATTCCTGCTGCAGGCGGTCGGTCGCCGCGTATGGCGCCTGTGCCGCCCGCGCCGCTACACGGTGCTCGCCAACTCGCCGTTGCGGCTCATCGAAGATTTCGTTGCCGAAGACGAATACCTCGTCGAACCGGGAGACCTGCTCTATCTTCCGCCCGGCTGGGGTCACGATGGCGTGGCGCTCGAACCGAGTCTCGCCTACTCGGTCGGCTTTCGTGCGCCGGACGCCGGGGAGCTCGCGTCCGCGCTGCTCGACCGCCTGCATGAGCACCGCCTGCCCCAGCGCAGGTACCGCGATCCATTGCGCGGACCGAGCAGGAATTCAGCGCGAATTCCCGATGCGATGCTCGAATTCGCTCTCGATGCACTGGCGCGCCTGCGCTGGTCCTCGCACGAGGTGGCGCAGGTGCTGGGCGAACACCTGACGATGCCCAAGCAGCAGGTCGTCTTCAAAGCACCGGTTCGGCGGCTTACCCTGGAGAACTTCAGACAACGTCTGCTCCGCTCCGAGGTCGTGCTCGATCCCAAGACTCAGTTGCTGTACTTCGGCGCAAGCTTCTTCATCAACGGCGATCGATGCGTGCCGCGCGAACGACAGCGCAAAACCCTCGCCCGGTTCGCCGATCGACGCCGCCTGGCGGGGACGATCCTCGCAGCGGCCGCGCTCACGCCGTTGCTGCACGAATGGCATGGCGTGGGCTATCTCCACCTGGAGCGAGCTTGACCGCTTCCGCAGCGACAGGGCCGGGGCAGACCCACTATGAACGCTTCGACAGCGCATCGGGTTTTGAAGCCTCGCTCGATCGCTTGCTGCAGACTCCCGGGCGGGAGTTGCGTGTGTTCGGATCCGACCTCGCGGAACTGCGTCTGAATTCGCCGCCTCGCGTCGCACGCCTGGAGGCGTTTCTGCTGGAAAGCCGTACGCACAGAATCTTCATTGCAATGCACGAACCCGATCATCTCGTCCAGCACTGCCCGCGCCTGCTCGATCTGCTGCGGCGCTTCTCCCACGCGATGCAGATTCATCAGACCATCGACGAAATCCGCATGCTGCAGGACTCGTTCCTGGTGCTCGACGCGAACCACTACCTGAGGCGTCCCCTTGCTGGCAGGCACCGCGGCGCACTGGGCATCCATGACGAAACCGAGGCGCTGGCGATGCGCGCGCGCTTCGCGGAGATCTGGGAGGCATCGCTTCCTGCAGTGTCCGCCACGACCCTCGGTCTTTGAAGCATCGGATCGTCGCCGCGCGCGCCGAAGACAGGGTTCGCCGGACGCTGGACTCGGGTTCGGAATTGGTTATAATTCGGACCCGTGGCTGCCCGTACGCGTAACCACAACCTCCAATTCAACTGACCCAAACATCAAAGGCATTTATCAAATGATTAAAGCTCTGCTCATCGCTGCTACCGTGGCGGTCACCCTGGCTGCCTGCGGAAAGGAACAACCCAAGCCTGCCGCACCGGTCGCCGCCCCGCAGGTTCAACCGGCTCCTGCCGCCGCCCCCGCCGCGCCGGCAGCCAACGCTTCGGCCACCACTCCCGCTGCCGCTGCACCGGCTGGCGCCGCTCCCGCGGCACCCGCTGCGCCAGCCGCGGCACCCGAAGCCAAGAAGCAGTAATAAGTTCGGCAAGCTGCCGCCAAGTGACTGGCGGTGTCGAGAAAAAAACGGCGAAGCCCGCAAGGCTCCGCCGTTTTTTTTGCGGCCATTGCACCCCACGCCGTTCGGTACCTCTCTATTTCCCCGCCAGCCCGCATCGCTCTCAACGCAACTCGCGCCAATCGAACCCGTCCTCCTGGCTCGCCAGCGAGACTCCCTCCGGATTGCAGCCGAGTGCACCTGCCAGCGCCTCCCGCGCCAGTTCCGGCCGATTGTTCTTCTCCGACAAATGCGCGCCGATCACGTGCTTCAGGCGCGAGCGGTCTATCGCACCAAGCAGGCGCGCGGAAGCGCCGTTATCAAGATGCCCGAAAGGTCCCGCGATGCGCTCCTTGAGCCGCGGCGGATAATTCCCGGCGCGCAGCATGTCAAGATCATGATTGCATTCGAGCACCAGTGCATCGCAACCGGAGAGCATCTGTTCCACGTGCGAGGTCGAGGCTCCCAGATCGGTCAAAACGGCAAGGCTGAAGGCCCCGTCCGAAAGCACGTACTGAACCGGCTCGCGCGCATCGTGCGGCACGGTAAACGGTCGCACATGCAAGCCGTCCAAATCGAAGCCGACCCGCCCGTCGATGACGCGTGTCGCCGTCGATCCGATTCGGCCGGCCTCGCGTACCGCCTGTAAAGTGCCGTGAGTCAGATAGACCGTCAGGGCATGTTGCTGCGCGAAGGAAAACGCGCCCCCAACGTGATCTTCATGCTCGTGCGTGAGGAGTATGCCGGTCAGGTCGCGCGGCGTGAGGCCCCGCCGCGCTAGGCGACGTTCGGTTTCGCGCGCGGCGAGTCCGCAGTCCACCAGCACCCGCGTCGGGCCCGCTTCGGCGACGAGACAATTGCCCCGGCTGCCGCTCGCAAGCGACGCAAAGCGCATCATCTCGGCGCCGTCTACTTCAACTGCTCGTACAACTGCTCGACAATGCGCTGTGCGGTAGGCGAGTTGTCCGGTGCTCCGGCGCGGTCCAGAACGCGCACCTGGCTGTTGTCGCCTTCCTGGCGAATTTGAACGCGATACTGCCAGGGCTGCGATTTTCCGGCATCACCGGCCGCCGGTTTTTCGGCCGGGGGCGCCCCGCGATCCTGGTCGTTCGGCATCACGTCGACCGCTACGTAGCGCACGAAGTACACACCCTGCCTGCGATCACGATCTTCCACCACAAAGCTCGCTCGGTCGAGCACCAGACCGACGCGCCGCCACGCCCTGTCGAAGGTTTCAAACAATTCGAGTCTGCGGGTTCCGTCGGCAGCCTTGCCCAGCTTCGCCCTCGCCCCGTCCGGCAGAGCGAGCCCGGCGCGCGCGACCGACTCGGAAGCGCCGAGCCGCACCATCAGCCGGTAGAGAAACTCGCGTTCCAGCTCGGTGTCGGTAGGCCTGGGCACGAACATCGAGCGCGGATAGCCGTCATAGGTATATCTCTCGACGACACCGCGATGGCTGACAAAGATTTCGGTGCCCTTGCCGTCGGCGGTTCGTTCGAATCGGGTGCGATATTTGTCCCGCTCCGGAACCAGACTCAAGGCATCGGCGACCCTGCCGAACAGGCTCTGCGCGCGCTTGAGGCGATTCTCGCCCCACTCGGTTTCCATTACTCCCACTTCGGGAATTTCCAACATGATGGGCAGACCCTGTTCGCGCCAGAATCCTTTCACCAGCGGCCAGAGCCTGTCCGGAGCTTCTGCGACCACCAGCCAACGAATCCCCCCAAAATGCTCGACCCGTACCCGGTCGACCGCGGGCAGAACCGTCGCCAGCTTCGCCTGCAGCGCGGGATCACTGGGTACCCCCGCCGGCGCCGAGGCCGCCTTACCTGCTGCAGGAACGTAGTAGTGAACGTCCGCCGTCGGTATGGTCAATTCGGGCGGAATTTCAAGCGGCGCAATCTCGCCTGACGATCGGTAGTCGATCTTTCCGCCCGGCGAGCTGCCGCAACCGGCAAGCAGCAGAAGGGAGATAACCGCCCCAGCCAGGACGCGTGCGCAGGACGTGCTCATCAAGCCCGACCCTCCACCACCCGCAAACCGGGGAGCGCCACGCCGGCTTCATGCAACGCTTCACGCAGGGTTTGCTGGAATTTCTCGGACAGCGGCACGAGCGGTAGCCGGATCCCCGCCTCGATGCGGCCCATCTCGGCAAGCGCCCATTTCACAGGAATCGGATTCGCCTCGACGAACAGGCGCTGGTGGAGAGGCAGCAGGCGCAGATTGATCTCGCGCGCATTCTTCACGTCGCCCACCAGCGCCGCGGCACACATCTGGTGCATCAGCTTGGGGGCCACGTTGGCGGTAACCGAAATTACCCCATGCCCTCCCAGCAAGATCAGCGCAACCGCCGTCGAGTCTTCCCCGCTATAGATGGCGAATCCGCGCGGCATTCGCTTGATCAGGTCGCTGCCGCGCTCGATATTCGCGGTCGCATCCTTAATGCCGATGATGCCCGGCACCTGCGCAAGTCGCAGCACGGTATCGTTATGCAAATCCGCGACCGTGCGCCCGGGAACGTTGTACACGATCATCGGCAGATCGACCTTCTCGGCGATCGCGCGAAAATGACGATACAGACCTTCCTGCGTCGGCTTGTTGTAGTAGGGCACCACCGACAGACAGGCGGTCGCGCCCGCCTGCTTCGCCGATTCGGTCAACTCGATCGCCTCGGCAGTCGAGTTGCCGCCGGTTCCGGCGATGACCGGGATCCGGCCTTTCGCATGTTCGACCGCGACGCGAATCAATTCCTTGTGTTCGTCGATGGTCACGGTCGGCGATTCGCCCGTGGTACCGACCACGACGATGCCGTCGGTGCCTTCGCGTACATGCCAGTCGATCAGATCCTTAAAACGCGTCAAGTCCACCGAGCCATCGACTCGCATGGGAGTGACGATCGCAACCAGGCTACCGGTGATCATCGCGGGGACCTTTCGTAAGTAGGTGAATATGACATTTTAGCCGCTCGCAGGCGCATCCAGCACCACATCGCCTGCGGCGAGCGCGCTCACCGCGCAAAGGCGCTGCACGACCGCCTGTTTGGGCACGTTGACCCGGCCCTGTTCGAAACCCACCACCGTGAGCAGCGACCCAAACGCTTCGAGCAGTTCCCCGGGACGAAGCAGATAGTCCGGATTCGACGGCCGGCCGTAATCTTCGTTACCCCGCGCGAAGGTTTCGTATATCAGCACGCCGCCCGTATCGAGCGCTTCGAGCAGCCGCGGAAACAGCGGCCGGTGCAGATAGTGGGTCACGACGATGCCCGCAAAACGCCGTTGCGCCAGCGGCCAGGAACCCGCTTCTAGATCGGCGCACAGCGTATGCACGCCCCGAACCCCCTCCAGCGAGGCGAGCGCCCCGGCGTCGCGATCGACCGCGGTCACCGCGTACCCCAGGGCGGCGAGATGGCGCGCGTGACGCCCCCGCCCGCATGCGAGATCGAGCACCGCACCGCCCGCCGCGCCCGAAATCAGCGCGGCCCAGCGTCGCACCCAGAGCGAAGGGGCATCCAGATCGTGATCCATGCGGCCAACTGTTGCAGGCTCAATAGGCGGCCAGATTCGTTCCCGAACTGCCGACCACCGAATAACCGAAGGCCGTACTGCTCGCCGTACTGTACACACTGTGCGCGATCGCAAGAAGATTCTGCGTCGTCGTTCCGGAGACCTGCGGCTGCCAGGTCAGACCGTCAGCGCTCGTGTACACACTGCCTGCGTCGCCCACCGCGACGAATTGGTGGCCATAGGTAATGGCGCGCAACGTATTGACTCCCAGCGAAGCCTGGGCGATCCAGGTCGCACCGTCGGTACTTGTGAGCACCGCGCCGGCGGCGCCCACCGCCACAAACCTTCCCACATAGGGGGTCACGGTGTTATCCACGCCATAGGTCACGGCGTACAGCGGGGTCGCGCTCACCGTGGCCAAGGTCCAGGAAGCCCCGCCGTTTCTGCTGGTCAGCACCCGGCCCTGGTCGCTCACCGCGACAAACTGGCTGCCGCTGGGGACCGTGCCATACGTGGCGCCGGTGAGGTTGTCGCTTGCGGTGCCCGAATCCGCCGCCACAATCCAGGTTTGGGCGACCGTGCCGCTGCTGTACTGCAACGTCCCCGCCTGCCCCACCGCGACATAAGCGCCCGAGCCGTTGGTCGCCAGAGCATACAGGTCGTTCGTGGTCGCCGGGGTAGGCTTGGACCAGTTGAGCGCATCGAAACTTGTCAGGATAGTTCCATTCTGGCCGGCCACCACGTAGATGCCGTCGTACACCGCTGCATGCAGGTTATCGGTGGTCACCGGAGTCGTCGTCGTCCAGCTCTTCCCGTCGGCACTGGTAAAGATTGATCCGGCATCGCCGACCGCGAAAAAACTCGCCCCATAGCCCACGCCGCGCAGATTTCCCGTGCCGAGCGCAGCGCCGGGGCTCCAGCTGGCGCCCGCCAGCCGCGGCACGAACGTGACCGACGGGCTGCCCGGCCCACCCGGCCCCCCGTTGTAGCGGCCGTTTACCGTGCAGGCGTAGTCTCTGCCGTTGGCAAGGCCCGATACGACGAACGGGGAAGACACGTTGACCTTGATCTGCAAGCCCAGCGGGCTGGCGGCGGATGATGCCTCCTCCACCGTAATGCTCGTTCCGAGCGCGCACCACACCCAGTAAGTGACTCCCGAATCCATGTTCCAGCTCAGCGTGGCGCCTCCATCGCCTGCCGCGACCGCCAGCCCGGTCGGTGCCGGGGCGGATTCGCCGTGCGAATAACACCCCGCAAGCAACGCCACGGCGCCGAGCAGCAGGAACTTCGCGCAAGATCGTTTCATTCGATTCCATCCAGCCTGTTGAATAACGTGCACCCGGGGTTCAATAACACAAGAGCAGATTGGCAAACTGAATCAGCATCCCGGGGCGCAGATAGGCGGAGAACGCCGCCGCGCTCGCGAACCCCAGCAGCATCACCGCCAGCACTCTCCACCACAACGTACGATCGACCGGCTTCATGCCGCTCCCACCGCCGACCTGCGCATCGCGAGAGGACGTTCGTTGACGGGAAGATTGACAATCGCCGCAAAAACGCTGAGACCCACCGATATCCAGAATGCCGGCGCATAGCTGCCCACTCTGTCGTAGACATAGCCCGCCAGCCACACGCCGATGAAACTGCCGATCTGGTGTCCGACGAAGACAATCGCCGCGAGTGTCCCCGCGTAGCGCATACCGAAGATCTGCCCGACCAGCCCGTTGGTGAGCGGCACGGTCGAGAGCCACAGAAATCCGATTCCCATCGCAAACAGGTAGAGCGTCAACGGGGTCAATGGCGCCAGTATCAGCGCGAGGATGAATACTCCGCGCAGCAGATAGATTGCCGAGAGCAGGTACTTCTTGCTGAATCGTCCACCCAGCACCCCCGAAACGAAGGATCCAACCATATTGCAGAGCCCGATCAGCGCAATCGCCATCATGCCATGCTCCGGCTTGAGTCCCCCGTCCACCACGAAGGCGGGCAGATGCACCGACAGCATCGCGATGTGAAAACCGCAGACGAAATAACCCCAGAACAGCAGGTGGAAACCTCGCTCGCCGAGCGCCTCGCGCAGCGCCTCGCGCATCGATTGCGGCGCGACTCCCGCGTGCGGCGTCGCCGAGGCAGGCCGGCCCGACAGCGCCGCCCCGAGCGGCACGATCAGCAAGACGATCGCCGCCAGTCCCAACAGCGCATGGCGCCACTCGAGTCCCCCGATCAACCATTGAGCCACCGGCACCAGAGCGAACTGACCGAAGGACCCGGTCGCAGTGGCGACACCGAGCGCCGTGCTGCGACGTTCGACCGGCACCCAGCGGCCAATCACCGCGAGTATGGTGGCGAAGGTGGTACCCGAGAGCGCAAGCCCGATCAGGAATCCTGACCCGAGATAGAGCGAAAGCGGATTGTCGGTGTAGGCCATCACCACCAGCCCGAGCGCATAAGCGATCCCGCAGCCGACAATCACCCTTCCCATGCCCCAGCGGTCGCCGATCGCGCCCGCGAAAGGACCCAGCAGCCCCCACAACAGGTTCTGGATCGCCATCGCGAAGGAGAACACTTCGCGGCCCCAGCCGTTCTCCACGCTCATCGGTTGCAGAAACAGTCCGAAGGACGAGCGCACGCCAAAGCTCACGCACAAAATCAGGCTGCCGCAGGCAAGCACCAGCGCGGGGGTGCGAAAGCGATCGAGATTCATCGAGGAAAAGGCTCCGGCGTGAAGATGCGTGAGTGTATCGCAGCCACCCGGGGGTTACCGCCGCTCAGTTCGACGCAGCCGCATCGTGCAGTTTCACGACCTGCGATAGCTCGCAGGCAAGAATCGCCCCGCGCAGGGATTCAATCGCCTGGCGGCGAGGAAAACTGCGCCGCCAGGCGAGCGCCACGCGCCGCTCGGGCACCGGCTTGGCGAACGCGCGTATGCGGATCAAATCGTTCGCCGCCCCGCCCGCCCCGATCGATGTCGAGGGCAGCACCGTCACGCCAACGCCCCCCGCCACCATTTGGCGAATCGTCTCCAGCGAACTTCCCTCGAAACTGCGCGCCAGCCCGCTGCGATTGGCCGCGCGATTCGCGCTGCGGCAGAAATCGAGCACTTGATCGCGCAAGCAATGCCCCTCGCCCAGCAGCAACAGGCTCTCCCGGGTCAGTTCGTCGACGGTGATCGACTTCTTCTTCTCCCAGCGATGGCCTTGGGGCATCGCGACGAAGAAGGGTTCATCGTAGAGAGGCCAGGTCACCACTCCCGGCTCGTCGAAGGGCAACGCGATCAAAATCGCGTCGACTTCGCCGTGCTTGAGCAACTCGGCAAGCCGATGGGTAAGATTCTCCTGGAGCAGTAATTGCATGGACGGCAGCGTGCGCCGAATCACGGGAATCAGTTTGGGTAGCAGGTAGGGACCGATGGTGTAGATCGCGCCGAAACGCAGGTTGCCCGCCACCGGATCGCTCCCCGCCACGGCGATCTCCTTTACCCGCGCAGCCTCCTCGAGCACCCGCTGCGCCTGACCGACCACCGCTCGCCCGAGGGGCGTGACGCTCACCTCGCCCGGACCGCGCTCAAAAATCGTCATGCCCAGTTCGTCCTCGAGCTTCTTGATCGCCACCGAAAGCGTGGGCTGCGAAACGAAGCAGGACTCCGCGGCGCGACCGAAATGCCGCTCGCGCGCGACGGCGACGATGTAGCGCAGTTCGGTGAGGGTCATTGCCGGCTACGCGCCCACAGATAGAGAGGAATTCCCGAGGCCATCACGATGATTCCCGCCAGTACCGCGGTACTGAAGTTCGACCCATGCACCGCGTAGTCGATGCTCGAATAGAGCATGTACAGGCACATCGCGCAAAAGGCGCCCGGAACGACCGGATAGAGCGGCACACGAAACGCGGGGTCCTCACCGCCGCGCGCCCGGAACACGAACAGCGTCAGGCCGGCAGCCAGGAAGAATGTCCAGAACACGGGTGCGGTATAGGCCACCATCGAACTGAAGCCATCGGGCGTCACCGATCCCGCGAGCACCAGCGCGAGCGTGATCGCCCCCTGAAGAATCAGCGCATTCGCCGGCGTGCTGCCCGACTCCCTCCAGTCGCCCAGCACGCGCAAGAACTTGAAGTCCTGACCGAGGGCATACATCGTTCGCGCGCCGGTGAAGATCGCGGCGTTGAGCGTAGTGGCCGCCGACACGCACACCACCGCCGAGAGCAGCAGCGCACCCCGATCTCCCGCGATCACGTGCATCACGTCAGCGGCGACCACGCTCGAGTTGCGCATGCCTTCGAGCCCAAGCACGGCGAGATAGCCCAGGTTCACCAGCAGATACAATGCACTGACAGCGACGATGCCCACCACCAGCACGCGCGTCATGCTGCGCTTGGCGTCCCGCAATTCGCCACCCAGATACGCCGCTTCGTTCCATCCTCCATAGGTAAACAGCACCAGGATCATCGCCAAACCGAACGTACCGGATTGCGGCGCGGGCTCGACTCTTACCGGTGCCCCGGATTTCAACAGTGCGCCCAGAGACATCAGGACCATCGCGGCAATGAGCGCGATTTCCATGGTCTTCTGCAGATTCTTGGAGCGCCTTGTCCCCGCGACATTGAGTCCCGTGAATACAATCACCGCGAGCACCGCGTAGATCGCCGCACTGCGCGTCCCAAGGTGCAGAATCTGCGAAGCGTAATCGCCGAATACGAAGGCCACTGCGGCGATCGCACCCGTCTGGATCACCGTCATGCGCGACCATCCAAAGAGGAATCCCGCGGCCGGACCGAAGCCGCGCGCGAGAAACCCATACTCCCCCCCGGTCTGCGGGTAGCGCGCGGACAGTTCAGCGTATACCAGCGCCCCGCACAGCGACGCCGCCCCGCCCAGCAGCCAGGCCAGCAAAAACGCCGGCACCGATGACACACTCGCGGCGACTCCGGATGGGACCTTGAATATTCCCACGCCGATCACCATTCCGATCATCAGGAAGCTGCCGTCGGTTACCGAAAGCAACGCCTTCGGTGCTGCAGCTATTTTGTTGTTCGTGTCGCCTGCCATGACATCGTCCTCCTCTCCTCGCCGTCCGAAATCGTGAGTTCGCCCTCGATCCGGTCACCGCGCAGCACGCCCCGGAACAAGTGATGCGCCGCGTGCCCGGCCACCAGACCGCTCAACACCATGCGGATTTCGCTGCCGCGCAAGCGTGTACCGCGCACGAGCATCTCGATACCGGCAACCTGTGCAGAGACATCCAGCACCTGCAGCGTTTGCGCGATCTGAAACCGCCAGCTTCCGCCGTAGCCGGGCATCTCGCTCGTCCAGCTCCCGCGCGCATCGGCGGGGACCACCCAGAGGTGAATTCTCGAATGGAGATCGGCGCCCACCGGCTTTTCCGCGATGCGCAACTCGACCGTCTCGTCGGGCAGCCAGGATCCCATATCCCAGTCGTGCGACACCACCCGGGTACCCGGTTTCAGCGCCAGCAAGCGCGGCATCAGCTTGAGATTGACCTCGGGCAGCAGATAGAGCGTGATTACGCTCGCTGGCGAGAGATCAGTTTCAAACAGATCTCGCGTCTCGAAGCGCGCGCGGTCGGCAACGCCCGCCCGCGCGGCGTTCTGTCTCGCGCGCGCAACGAGCGACGAATCGATGTCCACACCCAGGCCGCGCGCACCACGACGCGCCGCTTCGATCACGATCCGGCCGTCGCCCGAGCCCAGATCGAGCAGATAATCCTCGGCGCGCAGTTCGGCGATGCGCAACATGCGATCGACGACTTCCTCGGGCGAGACCACAAAGGGAACCGTGCCATCGTCCCAGGCCTGCACGGTTCCCGCCTGCGCGAGCATCAGCGCAACGACCAAGCGCCGCGTGTCCGGCAGAAGATTTGTCACCGTGGAGCGTCCCCGATCCAAGAACATTGCATCCGCCTGATAAAATCCGCGCCTCGCGCCCCGGTAGCTCAGTGGATAGAGCAGCCCCCTCCTAAGGGGCAGGTCGGACGTTCGATTCGTCTTCGGGGCGCCAGGCGATTCTAGCAGTTCCGGGTCTCGCGACACCGGCCTTGCGGCGGCCACCGATTTCGAGCCGCGATACCACGCAATGATGTCGTTGCCGCACAACGACATCGCGACATCGTCGCCGCACGGTCGCAAAATTCCGGTTGGGCAATTGACTTGAACCCGACACCTTCCCTATAGTTCTCCGGTCGCGGCCTGCAAGAGGCCGTCTGGATTATTGAGGAGAAGTCCTTGTACAAGACCCCGCGCGCACTTCACGTTGTCCCCCTGGCCCTGGCATTGCTCGCCGGCGCCGCCCATGCGGCGCCGTTCGGCTACTTCGACCCACGCTCCGCGGCGATGGGCGGGACGGGCGTGTCGGCCGCAACAAGCGGCAACGCGTCCTACCTGAATCCCGCCTTGCTTTCCTTGCAACGCGAAAAGGATCGCTTCAGCGTCGAATTGCCGATCATCAGCGTGCATGCGGCCGACCCCGACAAACTGCTGGATAACATCGACAACCTGAAGGCCACCGCCGACCGCTTGACGACGGCGATCAACCAGTTCAACAACGCCGGTGGCCAGACGCCCGTCAACTCGGGAACCATCGCGACCGCCATTGGCGATTTGCGCGCCATATTGAATGCGGTAAGCAACAAGGATCTCGAGGTCGACCTGTTTGCCGCGCCCCTGACGGTGGGGGTTCCGGGGAAAACCCTGGGCGTCGGGGTTTACGCGTCGGCCCGTGCGGATCTCGGCGCCCGTTTCGTCTACGCCGCGAACGATGACGCACTGACTCTGAAGCCGCTGCAAGACGCCGCAACCCTCTATGCGACCAGCCCCACTCCCGCAACCCTTGCGGCACTGCTCGCACTGGGCAACGGCACCACCCTGATCGATCCCAATTCCTCCCTCCAATCGCGCTTCGACCTGCGTGGCGTGGCTCAGGAGGAAATCGGCGTCAGCCTCGCGCACCAGTTTGAATCTCTCGACAACATCGCGATCGGCGTCACCCCCAAGCAGATGAAGTACTGGACCTTCGATTACAGCGTCAACCCGCAAAATGCGAACATCACGGTCGATCAAGGAAGAAAGGACTACAGCGGCAGTAACTTCGATCTTGGCATCGCCAAAGACCTGGGCTCCGGGTTCCGCGCCGGCCTGGTCGGCAAGAACGTGATTTCCAAGAGCTTCACGACCGCCCTCGGCAACCAGATCGATCTCAAGCCCCAGTATCGCGCGGGCATCAGTCACCATACCGACTGGACCACGGTCGCGCTGGATTTCGATATCACCCGGAACAACCCCGTGGGACTCGAGAAGGCGACGCAATACATCGCGCTCGGCGCCGAATTCAATCTGCTGGATTGGTTTCAGTTGCGCGCCGGCTACCGTACCGACCGGACCGGCAACTATCAGGGCCTGCCCTCGATTGGTCTGGGCATCGCCCTGTTTGGCACGCTGCACGTCGATGCCGCGATCGCCAGACGCGGCAACGAGGAATTCATGGGCGCGTTGCAGCTCGGCGTCAGATTCTAGCTTTCGGATCGGCAGCGCGCGTGACGCGCCCGCGCTGCTAGCTCTTGTTTCCCTCTTCGCGCTTCCTCAATTCCTTCCTCTGCACCTTGCCGGTGGTGGTCATCGGCAGCGCGTCGATAAACTCGATTTCGCGCGGATACTCG
>Ga0224495_10002190_pt1 | contig 12999 bp, 7 predicted proteins | sample SF_Jul11_sed_USG_FD_168128 | JGI IMG/M metagenome (GOLD analysis project Ga0224495, IMG submission 168128) | Sediment microbial communities from San Francisco Bay, California, United States - SF_Jul11_sed_USGS_4_1 | ecosystem: Environmental > Aquatic > Marine > Sediment | place: USA: California... | reverse complement strand
GGAACGTAATCCGCCTCACGATGTTCAAGTGCTGCAATCACACGTTCAGTTTTTAATTGTCCGTCACTCATATGAATACCTAATCAAGGTGGAATACCTCTTCCATGTTTGCCCACCATTGGCCTTCTTCGCGGTTTGATAGCGGTATTTGACACGGCTCACATAATTCCCACCATTTTTGCGTGACAGGGTCAGCAGCCATTTTTCCCATGTCAGCTTTGAAATCTTTGCCTAAGTATTCGAAGTAACCGAACAAATAGTATTTGCCGTCGTCGAGTTGGTGAAGGTAAATTGAGTAGTTACGGATGTTGCAGTCCTTGATGGTCTTGAGGACGCCGGGCCAAACGGCTGCATGGAGTTTCTTGTACTCGTCCAGTTTCTCCTCCCTTACGCCAATCACCATGCCATACCGCTGAGCTTGTTGTTGTGCACAACCTGCGCCGGCCGATACAATTGCCGCCAGTGTGATTATCAATACCAGCTTCTTCATATTACGTATCTCCTTCTGAAAAACTGAATACCTTCATAACTAATATATACATTCATGTGCCGCATCTGCAACAATCTGTAATTTCTCCGGAGGCGTTTCAAAAAAATGATCTGACATCGAGCAGATGTATCCACCTTCATAACCTACCTTCTCAAACAACTCGAACACCTTGTCGCGTATTTGCTGCTCCGTGCCCTCCGTTACCACGTTGAATTGGTCAATGCCGCCGATTAGAGCAAGTCGGTTTCCAATTTTAGCTTTGAATTCCCACGGCTCCTGGTTGCCTCCGATGCTTGGGGCGGCTAATGTTTCCGAGGCATCACAACCGTTGGCGACAATCATCTCTTCAATCCCCAGTGTGCCTCCGCAGGTATGGTAGGTAATCTTAAAACCTAATTCCCCAAGTGCATCGTGTAATTTCCGGTCGTAGGGCAGGCAGAACTCCTCGTGAATCTTCGGCGAAATAAGAGTTGATGATGCCGCGCCGCCGCCCGTTTCGATCAGGTCGAACTTTGAGCCCTTCATCCCTTTGATAAACTGCAGTTTCTTATCCAGCAGAATCTGCAGAAGCGCATGTACCCAGTCCGGCTTGTCATAACTGGCCATAATCAGCTCGCTCACGTCTTTCAAACAACAGGCATGCTGCCAGCAGCCTGCCTGGTCACCCCATACGAATCCTCGCAAAATGCCACGGTCACCAATTTCGTCGTAAAGTTTACTGACCGGCTTTGGATCAAGTCTGGGCACAGGCATATATTTTCGAATCAGTTCTATATCCTCATCACGTTTGATCATATATTCAGTGATCCATGTGGTTTTGAGGTCTCCGCCGGTTTTATAAGTCAGACTGCCATCAGGTGTAACAATGGTATGATTTACAATCCGGTCGCCGGGGTCATCACTGATAATTTTTGCCTCGTCCTTCCATTGGCTTGTCGAGGCCTTGGAAAAATCTGCCTTTGCCACCCAGAACTGGCCCATATCCGCAAAATACTGGATCTGCGCGTCCATGCCGAACTTTTCGAACGCCTCGATATCGCTTATTCCACCCAGAAACTTGTCAAGGTGATATGGCTGCCATTGATGAACCGAAACGGGCAGGCGGTCGGGTTTGCCTCGTTCCAGGGCACACATCATTCGTTCCTTACTTGTCATGGCCTGATTCGTAATATGATTCCTTGCTCAAAGTAAACGGCTAAAAGGCTATTGGATGGAACAGATGGTAACTTAGAATATACTTTATAGTCAATACTTTTGCTGCTATTGACTTGTCAGTGCTAACATAACTTCTTTGTTGGTCTTGACTTAATGTCTTATTATTCCTGGGCATACATCATCAGGCGATTTTAATGAATCACGCCTCTTGATAGGTTGCCTTTGAATCCCTTATAATAGAAAGTTTGGCTTCCTTGTAGTTGTGCTGTTGAGCGATTACATGGGCCAGATGGAGACTTACAATAGTGTATCGACTATTATTAGACAATCTTAACCGGTCCTCGACGGGGATTAATCTTGAAACTTAGGTTATTCGTAAGGTGAGGAAACCATTATGAAAAGACGGGCATTTTTGAAAGCTGTGGGAAGCATTGCTACAGGCGGAGCCCTTGGTGTTCAGTCAATCTTGGGAGGTTGCGAGCAGGCGACTTCTACAGACAAAATTGAAAAAGTCGCCGGACTGCCCCGGCGGGTGCTTGGGAGAACAGGACGGAAGGTTTCGATTGTAGGATTCCCGGGACTAGCGCTTATCCATTATGACCAGAACCGCTGTACTGCAGGAATACACAGTGCCTTCGAGAAGGGCGTCAATTACTTCGACGTTGCACCCGCGTACGGCAACGGCGAAGCAGAGATAAAGATGGGGATCGGGCTGCAAGGTCTCGAACGCAGTCGCATTTTTCTGGCCTGTAAGACAAATATGCGTGACGAGGAAGGGGCTCGCAAGGAATTAGAGCAGTCACTTAAGCGGCTGAAGACCGATTATTTCGATTTATATCAGATGCACCATTTACGCTGGCCTGAAGAGGTCAAACAGGCCATGGGCCCGAATGGTGCTTTTGAGACCTTCTTAAAAGCAAAAGAGCAGGGAAAAGTAAAATACCTTGGCTTCTCGGCACACACCACCAAAGGAGCGCTCGAAGCTATGAAGGGCTTCTACTTCGATACCGTAATGTTCCCCATCAACTTCGTCGAGTTCTTCAAAATGGGATTCGGCCAACCGGTCCTTGAGCTCGCCGACAAGCAGGGTGCGGCGGTACTGGCCATCAAACCGTTGTCTAAAGGCGCCTGGCCGGAAGGTGTGGAAAAAACTCGGAAATGGTGGTATCGCACGACCGAGACTCAGGAAGAGGTCGACTTGGTGATGCGATTTACCCTCTCACAAAAACGCGTTGTCGCGGGAATACCGCCTTCTTTTCTTGACCTTCTCGACAAGGCGATTGTAGCAGGACGATCCTACCGTCCTGTCACTGAATCCGAAATGCAAAAGCTTCGGGAGATGGCCAAAACGTGCGAATCCGTATTCCGCAGGGAAGAAGAACAGGTCGCCCACGGCGGATTAATACACGAACCGGTCTATCCCGACAGCCCGCACGAGTGTTGTCCCTGCGCCTATGTATAAAGATTTGGAAGGAAAGTGTATTCATCCGGTTCACAAACGCTGATGGAGCAAAGATAAATACACCATTATAATTGGGTATCGAAAACAATGCGAGATGACCAAAAAACCAAGGCCGAATTATTGAAAGAAGTGAACACGCTGCACAAGTGTTTGGCTAAACTTAGGCAAACGGAAGAAGCACTTCGGGAATCGGAGGAAAAGTGGCGCAGCTTGCTGAACAATACACCGGATATTGTTATGATTGTGGACCGTGAAGGCACTCTCCGATTTATCAATCACACGGTGCCGGGTATCACGGAACAGGAAGCAACCGGCAAGAGGATTTACGACTACATATCGCCTGAGTATCATGACACGATGAGAAAAGACCTTGAGCGAATATTCCAAACAGGGCATGGTGCCAGCCAAGAGATTTCCGGGGTGGGGCCTCACGGTGGCTTATCATGGTATCAGGCCGATCTCGGGCCTATCAGGCAGGATGGATGTATTGTTGCAGCAAGTATAGTCACAAGAGACATCACTGACCGCAGGCGGGCTGAGGATGCGCTGCGGTTAAGAAATGTTGCGATAGAGTCATCCATAAACGGGATTGCCTTTGTTGATGTTCAAGGTAATCTTTTTCATGTAAACGATTCGTTTCTCAAACTCTGGGGATACAGTGATGAGAAGCAAGTTCTTGGGAAGCCTGCTGTGGGATTCTGGGCTGATGTAGATAAGGCCGCAGAGATAAGAGAAATAGTAAATAACAAAGGCAGTTGGACAGGCGAGTTGGTTGCCAAGAAAAAAGATGGTTCATACTTTGATGTTGAGTTATCAGCAAGTTTGGTTAAAGACGAAAATGCCAATCCGGTTTGTTCAATGGCTTCATTTGTAGACATCACCGAGCGCAGGAACACAGAAAAGTCACTGCGGGAAAGTGAAGAACGTCTGCGAGTGGCGCTTTCCGCAGCGCAGATGGGCACCTGGCGGTTTGATCCGTTAACCAATCAGGACACGCGAGATGCCAGCTTAAACCGGATTCTTGGGCTGGAAGCGATAGAGTCTACACAGCCGGTTGATAATTTTCTCCAGCGTGTTCATCCTGAGGACCGGGACATGGTTGACGCCGAGATTCAGCATTCTTTACATGAGCGTCGTACGTATTTGGCGGAATTCCGTATCGTACGCCCGGATGGTACTGTTCGCTGGCTGCAAGATCAGGGCAAGCCCTTCTATGATGAGGACGACCACATTTTGTATTTGACTGGTGCCGTTATAGACATCACCGAGCGCAAGCGAGCAGAGGAAGTGATAAGAGAATCTGAAAAGAGATACAGAGCGCTGTTTCAGGGTGCTGCTGAGGGAATAATTGTCGCAGACATTGAAACGACGCAGTTCAAATATGTCAATCCGGCGATATGTAAAATGTTGGGTTATACCGAAGAAGAATTGAAGCTGCTTGGTGTGCGCGATATTCACCCCAAAGAGGACTTGGAGTATGTGATTTCCGAATTCAAGGCCCAGACAAAAGAGGAAAGAATGTTGTCGCAGAGCATTCCGTGTTTGCGAAAAGACGGGACAATAATATATGCAGACATCAATTCAACCAATCTTCTGATAGATGGCAGAGAATGCAATGTAGGTTTCTTCACAGACATCACCGAGCGCAAGAAGGCCAAGGAGAAACTCCAGGAGAGTGAAGGCAAATACAGAACGCTCCTTGAGAATCTTCCTCAAAAGATATTCTTTAAAGACAGAAACTCAGTTTACGTCTCCTGCAATGATAATCTCGCCAGGGATTTAAAGATTAAATCCGAGGAAATTGCCGGAAAAACAGATTATGATTTTTTCCCTAAGGAATTAGCTGAAAAGTACAGAGCGGACGACAAAAGAGTTATGGAATCAGGGGAAGTAAAAGATATTGAAGAGAAATACATCCAGGACGGGCAGGAGGTGTTTGTCCATACGGTCAAAACGCCTGTCAAAGATGAGCAAGGTTATGCCGTTGGAGTATTAGGCATTTTCTGGGACATTACCGAGCATAAGCGAGCTGAGGATGCACTGCGGGAGAGTGAGGAGAGATATCGAATTCTCGTTGAAAACCAAACAGATATGGTTGTGAAATTTAATCTGGATGGTGTGCTTTTATTTGTGAGTCCTTCCTATTGTAAAATATTCGGCAAATCTCAGGATGATTTGATTGGAAATAGATTCATGCCTCTAATTCATGAACAAGACCGTGAAAGAGTGGCAGAATTGCTGAAAAATGTCTACAAGCCTCCATATACGGCTTATGTAGAAGAACGTGCCCTGACAAAAGATGGCTGGCGATGGCAGGCATGGCTTAGTACTGCTGTACTGAATAGTGAAAAAAAGGCTGAAGCTGTTATCGGTGTTGGCAGAGACATCACAGATCGTAAAAGGGCGGAGGATGCACTGCGGGAGTCGGAGAAACGGTTCAGGGAGATCTTTGAGAATACGGCGGTTGGTGTGTACCGGACTACACCTGACGGACAGATTCTGATGGCCAATCCCGCTCTTGTTCACATGCTGGGATATTCATCTTTCGAAAAGCTCAGTAAGCGGAACCTTGAGGAAGAAGGTTTTGAGCCTCAGTACAAGCGCTCGATGTTCAAGGAAGAGATTGAGCGTGAGGGCCGGATTGTTAGTTCGGAGTCGATTTGGATAACGCAGGACGGAAAAAGACTCTATGTGATTGAAAATGCTCGAGCCGTACGGGATAAAGATGGTAAGACACTGTACTACGAGGGTACTGTCGAGAACATCACAAAGAGCAAGCAGGCAGAAGAGGAACTCGACATGTTTCGTGAAAGAATGGCCCGAGCCGAGCGACTCGCCTCGGTGGGAACCTTAAGTGCAATTATGGCTCATACGCTAAACAATCCTTTGACTGCTATTCAACTGTCAATTCAGAATGCAATGGCAGAATCGAAAAAAACGCCTCGTCAGAGTACTATTACAAAATTTCTCAAGGACAGCCTGCGTGCGGTTTCTGAGGTGTCTTCAACAGTTCGCAGCTTGGGCAAATTTGCGTCGGAATCCTCAAAAGAAATTATCATTGAAGTAAATTTAAAAGCGGTGGCTGAGAGGACTGTGAAGTTGTTGAGTGAAAGTGCACGGCGGGCGAAAATGAGCCTGCACCTTAAAGGTATGGAGAAACTGCCGCCTATATATTCAAACGAGAAAGACCTGGAACAGTTATTTTTCTCGCTGGTTGAGAACGCTATACAGGCAGCCGACGGCAAAAGGAGCCACCAGCTTATTATCAGCGGTGCTGTAAAAGATCAGCACATTGAGCTGCGATTTACCGATGACTGTCGTGGTATTGCGTCGGAAAATCTTGACAGGATTTTTGAGCCGTTCTTCACTACCAATCCTCCAGGTGAAGGAACGGGTCTGGGGCTTTGCATTGTCGACCGCTTTGTATCTGAAGCCGGCGGTAATATTCGCGTCGAAAGCAAAGCCGGTAAAGGTTCAACTTTTTTCGTCACCCTGCCTATCAGCAGAGGTGGGAGGTACTAACTGGACAGCTATGACAAGTATAGCAAAACAACACATCTTTTTTGTTGATGATAACCCGGAGGTACGCAATGTAGTCGGAAGAACCCTTAAACAAGTCGGTGCAAAGGTCAGTTGTTTCGCCTGTGCAACCGATTGTATTGAGAAATTGCGATACCAAAGGTGCGATTTACTTATTACAGATGTGAAAATGCCCGGCATGAGTGGCATCGGTCTGTTAAGGGAAGTGAAAATACTTGCTCCATGGTTATCTGTGTTGGTTATAACCGGCTATGCAGACATCCCAATGGCGATTGAGGCCATGAAGGAAGGCGCATTGGATTTTATTCGAAAACCCCTGAATAGGGAGAGCTTTCTAAGCGTTGTACGGTCAGTGTTAAAGAAAAATACCGGGGCTGACCGGCTTTTGGGAAAACCGTTAACTAATAGGGAAAATATAGTACTGCGTCTCATTATGGATGGCAAAAACAGTAGGGAAATAGCCGACTTGCTCAACGTTACTATACGTGCAATCGAGTTCCACCGCGGGAACATTTATAAAAAATTTGATGTTCATAACGTAGTTGATCTGGTCAAACGAGTCAAAGATATGGGGCTGTTTTAACCAATGGAAAATACTTCCTAATGGTCGAAATAAGCGTTTTTTCCATGTAGAAAACCACATCTAAGTAGTCGTTAAACAACACTTTTCTGCTATTCTGCTATATATAAATTTTTCTAAAAAACTGGTAGTTACCACAGTTGTTTATTTGTTGCGTTAGGCTATGTTAGAAGTATGTAAATAGAGTTATGTTGGAGTTTTGTAAGAAAAAGCTCATCATAATCTTCCTCGCCGGGCCTGACCGGTGAAGAAATATCGGGCCCGGCAGAATTACTGCACGGCGGGAATGTGCCGTGATATTGATAAATCTTTGTGGATTAGCTGGCCCCTGTTGGAGGGAGACAGGGGCCATTTTTTTACCTTCAATCGCGGTCATCTGGTATCGACTGACTTAAGCTTAAGCCCCAAATCAGTATCGGACCTCGCCAAATTGCCGGGGAAATTGGGCAAAGCAATTTGTCCCGACGCATCCGCTATGAGAACTCCCGCATCGATCCATTCACCAGTCCGCGGATTAAACCATCTGGCCTCATATCTCATGTTGGATAGCCCACCTGATAGAGTCGCCACCGGGCAGTCTTTTTCGAAGTACAACAGAAAAAAATCCTTCTCCGGAGCCCGCAAACAATACGCCCAGCCGATACAGCTATCGGCTTTGCCGGACCTGCCTGGTGAGAGAAGATTCGCACTGGGAATAAGCTCCTGGTATCTTCTCCCTTCGGATAGAATGAAGGTCCTTAAGTGCTGCATTTGAGCTGCGGATTGCCACTTGATAACGTCCCAGATATGATTGTCGGCGGCATCTTCGACGTTACCGCCCCACATACCTCCGTCCCATCCACCCGCGCCGTAAATGTGGCCGCCCAATCCACCTGACAACACGCTGCCGTACATCCCGGAGCGGCAATAAAGCTCCGAGGTCTCCGTTCCACCCGGCGCGTCCAGCATTCCGGCATAGTAAGGCTCCCCGTTGATGCCGGGCACGGGTGGCGAGGTATTGAAAATTTCGGTCAAATAAGGGTAAAGATCGTGGGTGCGCTTATTGCCAATCTGATGGAACGTAAGCCATTTCGCCTTGTCAACGTGACCGAAGTTCCGAAGCGTCGAAGGATTCGAGTTTGTCCCGGCCGGGGTCCCAAAAGGCGGTGGACCATATTTTTCAATAACCTTGTTCGCAGCCTCGTTCCAATCGTCTGCCGATATGGTCGCTCCGGTCCAGTCAAGATGGATCGGACTGAACAGGCAGATATTGGCTTGATAGCGGCTCCAAACGTACTGGATATAACGCGTATAAGACTGGGGCCACTGGTAATGCTTTTTCCACGCCTGGCCGATATCCCGCCGGGACACTTCGATAAAAGGAACAAATCCCTGACTATTCAAGTAGTCAATCTTCCTGTCCATGTTGCGAAAATATTCGGGATTAATACGGTCAACGTCGGGGAAGTAATTCTCGTATCCTGGCACTTTGCCCGGAAAGAGAAATGCGCGATTACCATCCTCATCGTGCATGTCCTTGGCACTTTCTGTACCGAGCTGTTTCCACGCTGAGCGCAGTACTGTCCCGTCGGCTGTTTTCAGCGTTGCAGGTTTGTCATCATTGGCCCAGTTCGGAAAGGCTGCAATCATCGCAATACAATTAAAGCCTTGCTTCCTGCGGAAACCTACATAATCCTTAAAACCGGCATCCGGGCCAATGGAACGTTGCTTTTTATCATCATACCACCGATACCGAAAGGTTGCCGTGGACCACCACGTATCACCCAGGAGGAAATAAGGGGTTCCGTCAGCGTATTCAAATGCGTGACCATTTGTGGACGCCTTAATCATACCGCGTCGACAAGGATTTCCCTGCTTTTGCGCTTCAGACCAGGGACGGGCGGTGAAACTCCCCTTTTTTCCATTCAGCTCCGAATCCGGCTGGTTCGAGCCGCTCTGCCATCTCCACTTGCCGGCAGCAGTCGCCATAACGCGGACGCGAAATATGTCACCGCCATCCCAGAAACCGTAACAGCGCTTCTTGAATACAGATTCGGGCCCTTCCAGGTCGACCCAAACCTCCACTTCTTTATACGCATTATCGTACGATTTCGCCGCTTTTAGAGTAATATCTACCTTCTCCCATACATAATATGTCACGCCAAAAACCTCATTAGATGTTCCCGATAAAACAGCACTAATTACCAGGAAAATAAACAGTAACAACCGACGCTTTTCTAATCCTCCTAATCGAAATATCATAATCCTATCCTTAATTACTCATCTAATTTCACTTTTTCCCAAAACACATAAATACGAATCGTGAAATGAGAATAACAACCGCAAATGATAAATGCAAAGCTTATCTCTAACGCTTCCTTTTCCCACTATTACCTTACTAAGCAAATGGAGTTGATTAGAATATAGGCTGAATTCAGCTCCTGCACATTTTTGATACAAGATATGTTGTCGAGCATTAGATAATGGACTATAATCATTATTGACTGCATAGTTCACTGGCTTAATCTGAGGACTAAGATAAGCAGGGGAAATCGATAATGAATATCGTTGTTTTAGATGGCTATACACTAAACCCGGGAGATTTAACATGGAAAGACATGGATACCCTGGGTCAGTGCACAGTTTATGACCGTACAACACCCGAAGAAACCGTGCCGCGTGCTAAAGATGCTGAAATCGTGCTAACGAACAAAACCTTATTATTCTCTGATGTAATCAAACAACTTGCAAAGCTGAAATATATCGGTGTGCTGGCAACGGGTTACAACGTAGTGGATGTTGAAGCAGCCGGAAACCTGCGCATCCCGGTCACTAATGTCCCCGCGTACAGTACCCGGTCAGTTGCGCAAATGGTCTTTGCTCATTTGCTCAACCTTACTCAACATGTTGGTCATCACGCCGAAACGGTAAGAGGGGGACGTTGGACTTCCAACCCGGACTTTTGTTATTGGGACATGCCTTTGATTGAGTTGGTGGGACTGACTATGGGGATAATTGGCTTTGGAAGAATCGGCAAAGCTGCCGCAAAGTTGGCTCTGGCTTTCGGCATGAAAGTCATCGCTTATGATGTTGTTACACCCTCAGGCATGCCGGAAGGATGTCAATTCGTTGGGCTGGATGATGTGTTCCGGAGAAGTGACGTTGTCAGCCTGCACTGCCCGCTTACACCTCAGACCAAAAACATCGTGAACAAACAGCGATTAGCACTGATGAAGAAAACAGCTTTTCTCATCAATATAAGTCGTGGACCGATAGTAGATGAGCAGGCTTTAGACCAGGCACTGAATAATGAGGAGATTGCCGGTGCTGGTTTGGACGTGTTATCTTCGGAACCGCCCGAGAAGGACAATCCTCTTCTTAAGGCCAGGAACTGTTTCATCACACCTCACATCGCCTGGGCCACGCGCTCAGCACGCCAAAGACTGCTGAAAGTGGTTGTCGATAACGTGGCCGCTTTCCTTGCAGGTAAGCCACAAAATGTTGTCAATGAAGTCAAAGCAACAGGATGATAGATGAAGAGGCGGATTTGTGAATATATCCAAAGGCACATGTCACCTAAAAGAGGCAGGAGTAATACACTACTGTTCGTAGTTTTTTTCCTGATTTTTTCACCTTCCGCAGTATTAGAGGCCAATCTTGAGCAAACGCCGACCGTTCTGGAATGGTCACAACTGCCGCCTTTGCCCGATCCTATTGGTTTGGCTGGTCCGTTCGTAGGTGTTTCAAACGATGTCCTTATTATTGCAGGTGGCGCCAATTTCCCGGATGGCCCTCCCTGGGAAGGTTACCCAAAAGTCTGGTATGACAAAGTCTTTACGCTCACTGATCCCCAAGGCAAGTGGTCAAGTGACTTCAAGCTGCCAAGACCATTGGGATATGGTGTTTCCCTGACCTTCAACAATAGAGTTGTCTGCGCAGGCGGCTGCGATAGAGAACGGCACTACGCCGATATCTTCATGTTATACTGGACCGGGACTAAGTTGGAAACCATTCCCCTTCCACCGATGCCCAGGCCCTGTGCTTTTTCGGCTTCTGTTTTGATGAATGATATAGTTTATATAGCCGGGGGGCAGGAAACAACATCCAGCACAGAAGCACTCAGGAATTTCTGGGCGTTGGACCTGTCTGAAGCCACTCAGAATATGAAATGGGAACAACTGGAGCCTTGGCCGGGCAAAGCACGAATATTGCCTGTGATGGCTGCGCAGGAAGGAGATGTATTTCTTATTAGTGGCGCCCGGCTTTATAAAGGAACAGATGGAAAAGCAACTCGCCAGTTTCTAACCGATTGCTACCGCTACAATCCACAAAGCAAACGATGGAAGAGAATAGCTGATGCGCCCCGTCCCATCGTGGCTGCTCCAAACCCGGGCATACCTCTTGGCCACGCACATATTCTGTTTTTGAGTGGTGATGATGGAGAGAACTTCTTTAGGGCGGCGGAACTGAAGGATAAACATCCCGGCTTCGCCCCTGACCTATTCGTCTATAATACCATCACTGACACATGGACGAAAATGGGAGAATTTCCAAAGAATATCCCAGGCGATTTAGGCAAATATCGCAATGCCGGGACGTGGCCGCCTGTGACGACCACCATCACAAAATGGAAAGGACAATACGTGGTCCCTACAGGCGAAGCTCGTCCCGGCGTTCGCACGCCAAAGGTTCTATGGGCAAAACCAACTCCGATAGCGGGTAGCTTTGGGAGATTGAATTGGGTAGTCCTGGGGACCTATTTAGTAGTATTGATAGGCATGGGTTTGTACTTTTTAAAGCGTGAGAAAACAACCAATGATTTCTTCCTGGCCGGAAGGCGAATTCCCTGGTGGGCGGCAGGCTTGAGTATCTTTGGTACGCAGTTAAGCGCGATTACATTTTTGGCCATGCCTGCAAGGTCCTATGCCACAGACTGGGTACTGCTAATATTAAATATTGGTATACTTGCAATCGCCCCTTTCATTATCTACTTATATCTTCCCTTCTTCCGGCGACTCAATATAACCACTGCATACGAGTATCTGGAGAAACGTTTTTCTGTAAGCATCAGATTACTCGGTAGTTTCTCCTTTATCGCTTTTCAACTCGGTCGAATGGGCATAGTTGTTTTACTTCCTGCTCTTGCCTTATCTGCTGTCACGGGTATGAATGTCTATCTGTGTATTGCCTTAATGGGTTTGCTCAGTACTATCTACACAGCTATCGGAGGAATGGAGGCAGTGATTTGGACGGATGTCCTGCAGGTTATCGTCCTCATAGGCGGGGCGCTTATTGCATTAGGGATTATCATCGAAAACCTGGACGGAGGTTTAAGTCAGCTCATTTCCATTGGTTTGGAGAACGATAAGTTTAACCTTGCACACCTAAATTGGGACTGGACTCGAGATGCTCTAATCGTTGTTATCCTCGGTGCCATCTTCACTAATTCCCTCGTGCCGTACACAACCGACCAGGCGGTCATCCAGCGTTACCTGACTACGCCGGATGAGAGGCAGGCAGCCAGGGCCATCTGGGTCAATGGCTTCCTGGCCATCTTCGCAGGCGTACTTTTCCTGTTAGTTGGAACGGGACTGTTTGTTTTCTATAAAGCCAATCCGCAGCGTTTGGTTCCTATCGAAAAGACCGACCAGATATTCGCCTTGTTCATCGCCCGGCAGATGCCTCCGGGCCTGGCCGGACTTGTCATTGCCGGTGTATTCGCTGCCGCCATGTCGAGTCTTGACAGCAGCATGCACTCGATTGCCACCGCAGTGACGACGGATTTTGTTCGGC
>Ga0224495_10002189_pt1 | contig 13000 bp, 12 predicted proteins | sample SF_Jul11_sed_USG_FD_168128 | JGI IMG/M metagenome (GOLD analysis project Ga0224495, IMG submission 168128) | Sediment microbial communities from San Francisco Bay, California, United States - SF_Jul11_sed_USGS_4_1 | ecosystem: Environmental > Aquatic > Marine > Sediment | place: USA: California... | reverse complement strand
CTACTTTCCTTCGGGGTTGTAAGAAACCATACGAATATAGGATGCTCCGCCATTCATGTCTGTACTGGGGGAAAATTCCTGGTGTGCCATCAGATACTCATTAGACTTGGGCTGGATTTGCATGCTGGCCTGGCGCAACGCTTTTTGCTGCATGGCCACTTGGGGCATAGCTTCAAAACTGATCTGCTGCGACATCCAGGTCACCACGCCAACTGCAGCCAGCGAGGCCGCCGCCGACAGCGCTATTGTATGAATTTTTCGTTTTACTGCATGGCTGCGCGGTGCCAGTACGGTAGGCTCATCGTGCATGCGCTCACGCACTTTCGCGCTCAAACCGCAATGGATATGCTCGGGCTGGCGCAACACATCTCCAATCAAATGGTAAATTTCCCAGTCCATGCGCGCCCCTGGGCTACGATTGATCCGGTCAAAAAGCCTATCAGCGTCGTCCTCAAACAATTCGCCGTCCATTAATGTGGAAATTTCATGTTTCATATCTACCACCTGTTACCTTTGCTGGTTTCTAACAACGGCCGCAGATTCTCTGCTACCGCTTCACGTGCTCTAAAAATCCTTGAGCGTACCGTGCCGATTGGACAATTCATCACACTGGCGATTTCCTCATAACTCAAACCCTCAATCTCACGCAGCGTCAGGGCGCTGCGCAAGTCCTCAGGCAATTGCTGCAATGAAGATTGCACAACATCGACAACTTGTTTGCTCATGAGTTCATTTTCCGGCGTATTTACCTCTCGCAACAGACTGGCTTCCTCGAACGATTCCGATTCATCTGCATCGAAAGGCGTACTGGTCGGCGGGCGGCGCTTATTCGCTAGCAGGTGATTTTTTGCGGTGTTTATGCCTATCCGATATAACCAAGTATAAAATGCACTTTCACCACGAAATCCTGGCACAGCACGGTATGCCTTGATAAAGGCCTCTTGAGTGACATCTTCGGCCTCTGCCGGGTCCCTTACAAAGCGAGAAATCAAGCGTCCGAGTTTGCGCTGATATTTGGATACCAGTAAATCAAAGGCGTGCTTATCACCGCGCTGTACGCGTTCAACCAGCTGCTGATCGACTTCCCGGTCTGCCATCCCCGATTATTCCATTATGATATTGCCGCTGAGCAATTTTTCAAGTGGTGCAAGTATAACCGCTCTGCTCAACCTGCGTCAGTTCGGTTCGATGAGCCGAGAGAGACTGGGTTGGGGATTTTTGGTTCCCGGCAATAAATCCGGCCATGGTCTTCGAACAGTTTTGTTATAGTTCCCATCCCTAGCAAAAAATTGAGAATCGATTTGCTGCAATTTGACACGCTAATTATCGGTAGCGGCCTCGCCGGACTTACGCTCGCTATCAAACTTGCCGAGCACCAGAAAGTGGGGCTTATTACCAAGAAATCATTGCTGGATGGAGCAAGCGGCTCAGCCCAAGGCGGTATTGCGGCCGTATTGTCCGCAGACGACTCTTTGGACGCACACATCCAGGATACTTTGATCGCCGGCGCAGGACTATGTGATGAGGCCGTCACCCGTTATGTGGTCGAGCACGGTAAAGCCGCTATAGATTGGCTGATAGCCCAAGGAGTTCCTTTTACCAGAGATGTTTCCAATGACATGGGTTACCACCTCACCCGCGAAGGGGGGCACAGCCGTCGACGCATTATTCACGCAGCTGATGCAACCGGCCACGTAGTGCAGGAAACCCTGGCCACACGTGTGCTGAAACACCCGAACATCACCATACTGGAAAACCATATGTCGGTTGACTTGATCACCGGAAAAAAAATAGGATTGCAGGATAATTGCTGCTACGGTGTATATGCGCTCAACAGCCTAAGCGATGAGGTAATCACCATCGCCGCACAAAATACCATTTTGGCAACAGGTGGGGCTGGCAAGGTTTATCTTTACACCACCAACCCGGACACTGCGACTGGTGACGGGATCGCAATGGCCTGGCGTGCCGGCTGCCGCGTGGCCAATATGGAATTTATCCAGTTCCACCCAACCTGTCTGTATCACCCCCACGCGAAATCATTCTTGATCAGCGAAGCGGTGCGCGGTGAAGGTGGTGTACTCAAACTACCAGATGGAACTCGCTTCATGCCGTGGCATGACCATCGCGCAGAACTCGCGCCACGAGACATCGTCGCCAGGGCAATAGACTTTGAAATGAAAAAACGCGGCCTAGATTGCGTTTATCTGGACATTTCTCACCAATCGGTCGAATTCCTGCAGGAGCATTTTCCGACCATATATGCGCGCTGCTTAAGCTTGGGAATCAATATTGGAAGAGAGCCGATCCCGGTGGTTCCCGCCGCCCATTACACCTGCGGTGGAGTCGTTGCGGATTTGCGCGCTCGCACCGATGTTAAGAACTTGTATGCGGTAGGAGAAACAGCCTACAGTGGATTGCACGGAGCTAACCGCTTGGCCAGCAATTCCTTACTGGAGTGCCTGGTATTTGCAAATGCGGCTGTAACAGACATCCTCGAAAAACCCCGCCAACAACCCGCCAAATTACCGTCATGGGATGAAAGCCGTGTCACAGATGCGGACGAACAAATCGTCATAGCACATAATTGGGCGGAATTGCGCCACTTTATGTGGGACTATGTGGGTATCGTGCGCACCAACAAACGCCTGCAGCGAGCACAACACCGCATCCAATTATTGCAGGACGAGATACACGAGTACTACACTAACTTCCATATCAGTTCTGATTTGCTGGAGCTACGCAACTTGGTGTTGAATGCCGAATTGATCGTACAAAGTGCCCTGCTACGCCACGAAAGTCGCGGCCTGCATTTCAGCAAGGATTATCCTAAGTCGCTGGTGGAATCAAAACCTACCATACTCCCCCACAAAACCAGCTAGGCAAACTTCAGCCAAACGCAAAGATTCCGAAACTCACCTGATGCCAATGCATCCGGAAAGACAACCCGGGACGTCATCAGGTAACGGCCTTCCAAACTACCTCTTAGCACTATGAAGTAGGGGCTGATGAATATCCTGTTATCGATTCGAAAAGGAAGCCTGGCTCCATCGCGGGTAACAACCGTTTGATTCCCCGTGGAGAGCGTGATTTCACACCACGAATTCGGAAGCACCAATAGAACATCGCGTGTGAGATAGTAGATCAAACTAAGCACGGCGATCAGGATCAACGCCAGTTTAAATGGCATAGGTATTGCGGTCAGATACACCACGACCGCGACCACCATATGTATGAACACCAGCAATACGGCAAAGTACGGCGAAGGCCGAATGGCCATTTTATGTGACCACAAATTTAGCTCAGAAGACGAAAATCAAGGCTATGCCAAACAACACCACCAATAAAACAATGAGCAAAATGAAATTATCGTCGCTTGCTTGGGATTTTTGCTCAGACCTGCTTTGGCGTTCGGCAGGCCAACCAGCATTGGATCGGGGCGCGGCCTGAATGATTTCCTCCAGGGTCGGACGAGCGATCCTGAACGTTTTGGACAATTCGTCAATATCTTCGTTGCTGGCAGTCAAGGCAGCCAAACGCATGGTTGCCATGGTCGAATCGAATGCTTTGGACAAACCCGCCAACGAGGATGACATCGCGTCTTCGCCCATACCTCTTCTCTCAGAAATATCAATGGCATGTGACAATTTTTTCTCCTCCCGGGATGGCGTCCTTGATAAATCGATCTTCTGGGCATTGCGTGGCAAAGTTTCTCTGCAGGCCCGCAAATCAGCCGCAAAATCCTTGGCGTATTGGTAACGATCCTCCGTCTTCTTGGCCAGGGCCTTGGCAACGATAAAATTGATCATTTCCGGAACTCCCGAATTCAACGAACTTGGTGGCGCCGGTATTGAATTCAAAGTCTGATACATGATGGCGTTTACATTATCGCCATTAAATGGTGCCTGACCAGTCAGCATCTCGTATAGCATCACGCCTAACGAAAAAATATCCGATCGCTGATCTATTAGCTTTCCCGTCACCTGTTCGGGAGACATATACTTTGGTGAACCCAAAACCATACCAGTTTGGGTTTGCACTGCCGAGGAAGCCATGCGCGCAATACCAAAGTCGGTGATCTTTACGTGCCCATCCCGCACCACCATGACATTGGAAGGTTTAACATCACGATGCACGATGTCATGTTCATGCGCATAAGACAGCCCTTGAGCCACCTGTGCCACAATGTCCAACACCTGATCTACGGACAGCAATCCATCATCATTCATGATGTCTCGCAACTCGCGCCCTTGCAAATACTCCATCGCAATGTAAGCAACATCGCCATTCTTGCCTACATCATAAATAGTCACGATGTTGGGGTGGCTCAACCGCCCGGCAGCCTTGGCCTCCTGATAGAAGCGGCTCTCGTATTCCTCTTTCTCGTCCAGCGCAAGACCAAGATTAATAGTTTTGATCGCTACGACGCGATCTATCAACGGGTCTCTAGCTCTGTAGACCACCCCCATCGCGCCCTGACCAAGCTCGCCGAGTACCTCATAGCGCCCCAAACGATCAATCATCGCGCTCACCGGAATATGGTTCTTTTGTTCGCGTCATCTGCATAAACTCGACAATCATGATTAGTCTTCTCATTTACAAAAGCCAGGACTTATGTGTACAACCTTACCTGCTTCAAGAACTACATTTCGTGAATCGACCCCCTGCGGATGACTCACGATCACGGTGTGCGAGCCAGGCAACGTTTTTATGGTTAATGGCGAACCATTAAGTCTGCCTTTACGCGTCCCATCCAGGAATACCTCCGTTCCCTCGATGCAACGAATTGAGAGGTAGGCATCCGGACCGCCTGCAGGCAACGCTTCAGTGGATTGACTCCTGTCAGCACCATAAGTTTTTGAATTGGGCTGACGTTTAGGGCGCTTTGATTCGGGATTGTCTTTGGTTCCGTTACGCCCTGCAATTGACTGGCCTTCCGGACTGGCTGCGGACTGGTTTTGCACCACATCAACGTTATTCGCATTAGTACTTGCCACCACATAGGATGCCGGCACTACTGTCATACCGGACTGAGGTAATACGCCTGCAACCCCTGAACGGGGCTGTATTGTGCCCATCTCCTGCACACTATTGCCTGCAGAAATAGCTTGGTAAACTGGCATGGCGGGTTCATTTCGACTACCCAGTTTTGGCAGCAATACAATGAGCAGCAGCAATGAGGCAACACTTGCCCCGATATAAAGTACTCGCTGCATCGGATCTGCACGGCGGAAGCGAGTGTACAGCAACTCCTTCAGGTCATCCGTTCGTATTACAACCGGGCGTATAACCGAATAAACTTGAGCCAGTGCTTTACCTATCGGGTTTTCAGTTTGATTGAAATATAATTCAGCTTTTCTTATTAGCGTCGTTTTATCTCCGGGATAACCTATCGCATATACCTCGTGCTCTCGCACATGCTTGTCAGTGCGCGAGCCTTGATAGTGGAACATCCCGGCATATTTCGGGGAAACTCGCGAAACCGCATCGTAATATGAGCGCGATACCAAAATCTGGCTGACATCTGCAAAGCCCATCACACGCTGAGCAACATTGATGCCGTCCCCCACGATATTGGGCTGCCCATTGATGTCTCTTATCAGACGCACCGGGCCAAGATTGATCCCCATGCGTACCAACAAGGGATGCTCTATTTTGTTGTCCTCATTAAGCAAACTTTCACGCAGGCTGACAGCAGCTTTTAAAGCATCTTCAATATCACCGAGAAAACTGATCGCCGCACCGTCACCAGTATCCAGAATGATACGGTCTTCTATTGGAACATCACGAATAGCGGCGGAAAGGTAACTGTTAAACCTTTCCTTCAGCGAAATTTGCCCAGTCACGGACTTCTTGGAATATCCCACTATATCCAAGAAGAACACACTGCACATAATGGTCTTGTTGCTGCGCTCTTCCATTAAAATTTCCAGTTCTCAGGCATTAACCGATATCCCAATATTTCGGCATGATGCCTAGCCGAAAGTAAACATATAAATTCTAGAGGCAGTCAGCGTTTTATACCAGTTTTACTTTTGCTAAAAAGGGTTGAACCGGCTCTTCTTTTGGATTCTATACTGGACGACGGATGGACGGCTTTCACGGATAGTGCCCGGTTACCTTGCCTAGGCAGTGATAAATCCGGTCGTGTTTCGACAGTGCTTGTGGCTAAACCCGCCCATTCCTGCAATTGCGCCACCACATCCTTGCCCAATTCAGTGGTCATGCCTCGCTTGAGGCGCGGCGGTAGGCTAATTATACCAAAACGCACCCGTATCAGCCGGCTCACCGGCAGCCCAAGCGCGTCAAAAGCACGGCGCACCACCCGATTTCTGCCCTCCCTGAGTATCACGCTATACCAGTGATTAAATCCCTCGCCGCCCCGATCCTCGAGTATTTCAAACTTGATCAAGCCGTCCTCCAATTCAATACCCTGATTGAGTGCTTGGTTCATCTGGGCTTCGGTCATGATACCTTGTACACGCACTGCATACTCTCGCTCAATTTCAAAGCGTGGATGCATCAAGAGATTTGCCAATTCGCCTGAGGTGGTAAAAATCAACAAACCGCTTGTATTGAAATCCAGACGCCCGATCGCAATCCATTTCTGGCCGCGCAATTTAGGTAATTTGTCAAACACGCTGGCACGTTTCCCGGGATCATCGCGACTGACAATTTCACCTTCCGGCTTGTGATACAACAATACGCGCACGGCATGGATCATCCCACCGACCCGAATGATGCGGCGATCCGCCTTTACCAGATCCCCTTCCACCACACGCATACCCAACGTTGCCAATACGCCGTTCACAGTAACTCGCCCTGCGGATATCCACTCCTCCATCGCGCGCCGCGAACCAAGCCCAGCCTGCGCCAATATTTTTTGAAGTTTTTCTCCGTGCTCGCTCATAATAGTTTCAGCACCACCAAGCAAGTGAGTATCTGTCAAGTTGAAGCGAAAGAAAAACCAGAATGGAAAAACTCACTGGTGAAATACCTGAATCGTATATTGACATACCATACGCATGAGTTGCGGTTATACATAAATCACTCAGGTTGACACTTCGTGTCGTTCCAAAACGGCCTGCGCCAGCGTCCCACTGTCGACTTGCTCCAATTCACCACCCACAGGCAAACCTCGCGCTATACGGGAAATCTTGACTCCCTGTGTCTGCAGCAAGGTTGCTAAATAGTGTGCGGTAGCATCACCTTCCACAGTGAAATTGGTCGCAAGGATCACCTCACAAGGTTGCTCCCTTACACGATTGACCAAGCGATCGAGATGCAATTCTTTCGCGCCGATGCCGTCCAATGGCGATAGCCGACCCATCAGCACGAAGTACAAGCCTCGATAGCACTGCGCTTGCTCCATCATTAGCAAATCGGCGGGCATTTCGACCACGCACAGCAAGCTGGAATCGCGCTTGGGTGATGAGCACAGTGCACAGACCTCTTCTTCTGAAAAATTATTGCATTTGCAACAATGCCTGATATTCTCAGTAGCAATTTCCAGGGCTTTTGCCAATACCAGAGCACCCGCACGATCGCGCTGCAGGAGATGATAGGCCATTCGCTGCGCTGATTTAGGTCCAACGCCCGGCAGGCATCTTAGCGCACTGATCAATTCCTCCAGATGGGATGGCCTCATCAGAATGGAAACTTCATTCCCGGAGGCAAGCCCATGCTGGAAGTAAAACCGCTCATGCGCTGCTTTGATGTAGCATCAACCTTCTTCATCGCATCGTTTATTGCCAACACGATCAAATCTTCCAGCATCTCCCTGTCATCCGACAACACGCTGTCGTCTAGCGACACGCGACGAACTTCATGGGCACAGGTCATAATCACTTTAACCATGCCGGAACCCGACTGCCCTTCAACCTCCACACCTGCTAATTCAGCCTGCACCTTCTGCATATTCTGCTGCATTTGCTGGGCCTGCTTCATTACCCCGCTCAATCCACCCTTCATCACTATATACCCCCTTAACTCTGGCCTATCAGTTTAGATGTCGATTTTATTGACTCTGCTATCAAAGTTGCGCCAAATTCCGATTTGGCATCGCGCACAAAACCATCCTGAGCAATCGCATCATTCGCTTGTTGCAGCTTGAATTGCCTGATTTTCTGCTCCGTATCCGCAGGCGTTGACGTTTCATTTTCACCCAATACTATGCTCAGTTTCATAGGCTTGGCAAAATAATCGCTTAAGCAAGCTTGCAATTTTTCGGTAGCAATCTTGTTAGACTGAAGATGCTTTTGCTCTTGCGACAAGCGCAAGGTAATTTGCCGATCCGAAAATCTTTCAAGAGTACAGTGTTTTGCTAGCTGCTGCGCCATTCCCTGCACATTTAGCTGCTCGAGCAATACCCCCCAGTCCGGCTGACTGGCTGCTACGCTCTCTATGGCACTTGCAGACTCATCGCTTTGTATGTGGGATTTCGGCACTACCTCAGCCGAAACTGGTGAAGGATCGCCAGCCAGCATAATTTCACTTGCTAGCGCGGCCCGGCATGCAACCGTAGTTGTTATACCGCTTGGCTTGGCTTCCACAGCGACGGGCATATCAGCTTGTACTGTGCCCCTAGCAGGAGCAAATGCCAGCATGCGCAACATCGTCATGGTAAAGCCAGCATATTCATCTGGAGCCATGTCAATTTCGTCACGCCCATGAATAGCGATCTGATAACACAACTGCACCTCCTCTGCAGAAAATGCCTGCGCAAATTTCAGCAAGCGATCCCGCTCCGGTTCATCATCAGTAATTGATTGGGGGACAGCTTTCACCAACGCGATACGATGCAACAGAGTCGCCAGCTCCTGCAGGGCAACATCAAACGCTATGCTGCGCTCGGCCATTTTGTCGGAAATATCTAGAAGAGTAGCGCCATTCTGCTCGCTCAGTGCCCCCAGCAAGTCGAACAAATAACCTTGTTCTACGACTCCAAGCATGGAACGAACCACTGCCTCCTCCACTTTGCCTGCAGAAAAAGCTATTGCCTGATCTAACAGGCTCAATGCATCGCGCATACTTCCCTGTGCTGCACGCGAAATTAAAGTTATTGCTCCATTCTCAAAATAAATCTGCTCCTGCTCCAGCACATACTGCAGATGTGATGCAATCAAAGATGGCAGCAACTGCTTAAGATTGAATTGCAGGCAACGTGACAACACCGTAACCGGAATTCTCTGTGGATCTGTTGTAGCCAGAATGAATTTCACATGCACAGGCGGTTCCTCCAGTGTCTTCAACATTGCATTGAAGGCTGACTTGGATAGCATATGTACTTCATCAATAATATAAATCTTAAATCGCCCACTGCTCGGAGCATATAAAGCACTTTCCAACAGCTCCCGCATATTGTCGACCTGAGTGTTCGATGCGGCATCCAGTTCGATCAGATCCACGAAGCGGCCACCATCGATTTCCTTACATGCGCTGCACTCGCCACAAGGCGTTGCTGTAATGCCGATCGCACAGTTTAGTGACTTGGCAAAAATACGTGCGATGGTGGTCTTGCCGACTCCGCGGGTACCGGTAAACAAATAAGCGTGATGCAAACGGTTCTGCGTGAGTGCATTGCTTAAAGCGCGAACCACATGCTCCTGCCCCGCCAGCTGCGCAAAATTTCTCGGGCGCCATTTGCGCGCAAGTACAGTTGCGTCAGACAAGTTACACCACGCTGAAAATGATACTTGAATTGAGCATGGCCAAATCAGTTGGCATGGTTCGGCATATTGATTGCTCAATTAAGTAATTGCTGCTTGGTTTTCTTTTCATCGCACTCCACGTTCCAAACTGGAGGCGAGCCTTACCCCGGCACTTGCAGTAAATAGCTATGGCTGCTTCCTTCCGGACCTGACCAGATTCGCCACACTGCAATGCGGGGAGACCCGCCAGTTCATTATAACCTCTTACGTTATTGTACGCACGAATTGATCGTAAAGCGCGCTTACTTAGTTCCCGCCAAGCTTGGTCTGACATGTTGCGCTGCTCACTAATCGCATATAAAGCCTTCGAAATTTTCACAACATATTGCCTTATTGCGCGGCTGTATCGCCGTTATGTCATCTTAATTAAATTGGCCGTTAATATCCACACAAGCATCTATTCGCTCCACTTTCTTCGCGCTCAAGCTGTCGCGTACCGCCTTGAAGAATTCCTGCACCACATGAACAAGAAAGGACTTAGAGGTTATCTAAGTCCTTATTATCTGGTGGGCCGTGAAAGACTTGAACTTTCGACCAATGGATTAAGAGTCCACTGCTCTACCAACTGAGCTAACGACCCCTCCTCATGCAAGCATTAAAGCGGCGCGCATTATCGGAAATGCTCATTCCTTTGTCAAAGTAATTCATTTTCGAACACAATCTTTAAGCAGAAAGCCCTCTTCGCAAGAGCTTTTGCAATTACAGGGAACGACGTCTGTCCTGATGGGACATCTAACCATGCGAATTCCCCACAAACAAACAATCAATCAGCCTCGTGCTGGGTTGTTTGTTTGCAAGGAGACTGACGGTATAGCCGGTTGATTCACCTTCTTGGGTTAAGGTAGGTGCAGGCATGTATGAGTAGTGCGAACATGCAGGGGTTTCAAATTCACAGGTCGCTTCCGAGCCAATAGTAGCAAACATCAGCTCAACGCGAGCATGCCGGCAATCAGCAATGCCATCCCAAGCGTGAACGTAAACCAAGTCAGCTCGCGGTCATGCAACAAGCGGCGCAGCAATCCCGGCAAACGCGGGAGTTGCCCCAAACGTTTCTGGTCACGCGATGTCATAGTTCGGATACGGGCCAAAGCTTCGGCAGAATCGAAACGGCGTGACAAGGGTAGGCTGTTATCGATATCTACATCCGCAGACATGCGACGCTGAGTAGTCGCACCATCGGCCGGTGCTCTGAGCACCACTGTCTTTTCGTCGCCAGCACCTTCTGCTGGCAATTTTCCTTTTTCACTTCTTTCTGCACTGCTTGGCGACTCATGGGTAGCCGGTGCAAGTTCCTGCAAGCAGTGGCGCAGATCATCGACCATTTCCCATGCATTCGCGTAGCGGGCAGCCTGCTTCTTTTCCATCGCGCGCTTGACCACTAGGTCGAGCAAGGGTGGAACACCCGGCCTGATCCGGCTTGGCGGAGGAGGGTCAAAGTTTGCCACGTTGTGCATCACCTGTGTTAGGCTATCTCCCTTGAAAAGCTTGGTACCAGTCAGCATTTCGTAAAGCACAATGCCAAGCGAGAAAATATCAGTCCTATGATCAAGTTTACCCCCACCAATTTGCTCGGGTGACATGTATTTTGGCGTTCCCAACCGCGTGCCAAGCTGGGTTTTGAGATCTGAAACCTTGAGGCGGGCAATACCGAAATCCATGATCTTTACCCGCCCGCGCGGCAGCAGCATGATGTTACCGGGTTTAATATCACGATGAATCACCCCGCCATCATGTGCAAATGCCAAGCCTTCGGCCACCTGTTCAGCTATCGCTACAGCCTCGCGAATTGGAATTTGTTCCTTTACCATGCGTTCAGCCAGTTCGTTTCCGTTAACCAACTCCATCGCCATGTAGGCGAGTTCATTTTCCTCGCCAAAATCGTAAATAGTTATAAGAGCCGGATGGTTCAAACGCGCAGCGGCTTTGGCTTCCTGGAAAAACCGTGCATGATACTCTTCACGTTCTTGCGCCTCTTCATCTAGCGCAATAGTCTTGAGCGCCACCGTCCGATCAAGTACCGGATCATGTGCCTTGTAAACAACTCCCATGGCGCCACGGCCAAGTTCGGCTTCGATGCGGTAGCGTCCCAATTTTTTGAGTTTACTGTTGGCCATGTGTGTTTCTCAACATGCGATCCAATGTGGAAGCAACGCTGCCAATATAGGGAGCCAAAGGACGCGGCCGATCTGGCACACCTAAGCGCAACACCACGGCAATCGTCAGCAACAAAAAAACTATGGCCACGGCGGACAAAATATAACGGCGGCGGCGGCGGCGCGATGCGAGGTGATCCACCCTGAAAACCTGATAGGTACGCAACCCGGCATCGCTGAAATTGCCTGCCGGCACCACGGCACTCTCGGATCCTGGTGACATTTGCGCCATCGCTGTGCGAAAGTTCTGCGACACCAACAAGCCGGCCTCAACAGCGAAGGCCGCTATTACCGCAGCCGTAACCAGCCCATCGCCCACAAGCACATCGCCTGATTCGTTGGCTAGTACCTCCACCGGGCCATGTTCGATGCCGATGCACAACCCAAGACCAGCTTGATTTGCATTCAGGGCGCGCTCGGCAAAAGCCATCGCCGCTGGCGCGTTGTCCAGCATGGCCACAGCCACACTTCCACTACCTGCAAGCACGATACGCGATCGTGCCGGAATATCTGGTAGCAGCACGGCCAGAACTGTATCAAGCTGGGCGTTCAATCGCGCCTGCTCGGCCACAGGACGGCGCGCGTAATCTCGCAACCGCAACAGAACAACACTACTTAGTACGGGTGGGTGTTCAGTTTCGGTCATGAGACTGAAATAGAGGGTATTCGCTGAGTAATAATAACTGCACTTTCGGCCCTTTTTTTTTGAATAGTTTGATTCATAATGCAACGGCTTTAGTTTAAAATTTTTTAACCAATGCAAATATAAAAGCCGACAGATTATATCGGAAATGCCCATTGCTCTGTCAAAATAATTCAAGTTGTGTGCACCTTGGTAGGCAATTCAGGTCAAGCGATAAAACTTTACAAACAACAAAGCCCTCACGAAGAGGGCTTTGTTGTTTGTAAAGAGTCTGACGATGACCTACTTTGGTTACGACATAACGCGCTTCGCGCATTAATCTTCACCGCAACAAGCTGCTGCGCAGCGTGTTGTCATTAACTCAAGTAGGTCTCGATACAAACCCACAAACAAAAAACCCGGCACGAGGCCGGGTTGTTTGTTTGTAAGGAGTCTGACGATGACCTACTTTCACATGGGTAATCCACACTATCATCGGCGCGGAGTCGTTTCAC
>Ga0224495_10002188_pt1 | contig 13005 bp, 11 predicted proteins | sample SF_Jul11_sed_USG_FD_168128 | JGI IMG/M metagenome (GOLD analysis project Ga0224495, IMG submission 168128) | Sediment microbial communities from San Francisco Bay, California, United States - SF_Jul11_sed_USGS_4_1 | ecosystem: Environmental > Aquatic > Marine > Sediment | place: USA: California... | reverse complement strand
CCGCGGAAAGAAGCGTTCCGTCGCCGCCCAATACGATGATCATGTCCGCGAGACCGGCGAGGTCGCGTTCCGGCATCCCCGGCAGCCCCACCACCCCGGCTGATCGCTCGTCGATAAGGACCTCTTTCCCTCTCGATGCAAGCCAGCGGTTCAGCCTGACCAGGGCGGCGCGTGCCTTGGCAATGTCTTTGGCTATGATGCCGATCTTTTTCATATCGCTTCGATGTAGATACCTTTTATCCGGTCACGAAGATTTTCAAGCAGTTTCTCGTATCGTTCACCTTCCGCCAGGAAACCTACTTCCCTGCTGTTCTCGGAAAGATGGGATAGATAAATGCTCAGGAATGCCGAAGGCAGCTCTTCCTCGGCCCGTTCGGCCCATTCTATCACCGTCGCGCCGTCGGATTCCACATATTCCTCAAAACCGATGCCTTCCAGTTCCGACGGATCCTTCAGCCGATACAGATCGATGTGATAGAACGGTATCCTGCCTTCGTACTCATTCACAAAGGTGAACGTTGGACTGGTGATATACTGCTCCCGGACCTCGAGCCCCTGCGCGATACCATAGGAAAGATGTGTTTTACCGGCTCCGAGGTCCCCAAAGAGGCAGAGCAGGTCACCCGGTTCAAGCAGGGTCCCGATGATCTTGCCCAGCTCCTCGGTTTGTTCCGTGTTCGCAGTGACGATACTGAACATCATGCTCCCTGCGCGGCGATAGCGCGGACCAGGTCCCGCTTTCCAACGACGCCAACTACCTTTCCGGACCTGATCACCGGAAGGAGATGCACTTTCTTTTCCGCCATGATCGTCGCGATATCGGTCATGGAGGTTTCTTCGGTTATCGTGACGACCTTCTTTGCGCAGATATCCCCGACCTGGGTAGCGGTCACCCGTTTGACCTCCTCGGCGAACTTCTTCGAACTTTCGAGGTAGATGGCCGCGTCGAGAAAGCTCACCACCGTGGGGATATGGAGCCGTTTGTTCTGGCTGATCAGGTCATTTTCCGTCACGATGCCGACAAGCGCACCTGACGCATCGATCACCGGAGCGCCGCTGATCTGGTTCTTCGCCAGCAGGCCCGCCAATTCAGCAACAGAGGTGGTCGCGGTCACAGACACTACATCCTTGGTCATGATATCTTTCGCGGTCAGCATGGGATCACCTCACAGGAGAGTAGGAACGTTTTTACTATGTACGTGCTAAATGGGGAACGAATATACCTTACCGGATGACCCACCGATGAAATAAGCGCTCTTAGTTTTCACCTGCGGCAGCTGTTATGTTCCGGATCGCGGCCGGGATCTTCCCGATCAGATCGCCGGCGATCATTGAGGCTTCGCCCTTTTCCCGTGCGGCGAGATCCCCGGCTGCTCCGTGAACATGGACCCCTATGCAGGCCGCTTCCAAGGTGTGATATCCCTGCGCGAGCAGTCCCGCGATCATGCCGGTCAGCACGTCTCCGGTTCCCGCTGTCGCCATGCCCGGATTACCGGTCGTATTCAAAAAAACATCGCCCTGGGGCGTGGCAACGATCGTTCCGGCGCCTTTCAGCACTACGGTCACTCCGTACTTCAGCGCAAAGGAACTTGCTGTTCCGATCCGGTCGTTCTGAACCTCCCGGGAAGAAATTCCCGCAAGACGCGCCATTTCTCCGGGATGAGGCGTCACGATCACCGGCATCCTGGTGCCTTTCAGGATATCCGCTGAACCGGCGAGAGCGTTCAATCCATCCGCGTCGATCACCAGCGGCACCTGCAACCTGCGGAGCAGGTTTTTAACCACCTGCACGGTCTCGGCATGGGTCGTCAGACCCGGGCCGACGGCCATTGCTGACATCCCTGCAGATGCCTTCAGGATCTCGTTTTCCGCCCCCATGCCGAGAGTGCCGTCAATGCTTTCTCCCGCAGGCATGCACATGGCTTCGAACACCTGCTGCTGCAGGATGGGTACGATGCCAGCAGGCGCGGCAACCGTGACAAGACCGGCTCCGCTCCTGAGTGCCCCTAGCGCCGTCATGACAGCCGCGCCGGCCTTGCCCAGGGAACCCGCCAGCACCATCAGATGACCATAGTCCCCTTTATGGCCGTTCCGTTCGCGGAGATCCATGGCATCCTGCATCAGGGAACTGTCGAGGACGTTGGTCCTTACGCGCTCTTTTTCAATGACCTCTGAGGGGATGCCTATATCTGCGACAGCGACCTTTCCCGCAAAGTCAGCTCCGGGATAAAGATAGAGACCCCGTTTAGGCAGTCCCAGGGTTACGGTCAGGCAGGCGCGCACCGCCGATCCCAGCACCTGTCCCGTGTCAGCATCGATACCGGTCGGAATATCCACGGCAACGACCGGTTTGGCGCAAAGGTTCATCAGTTCGACAGCCAGCGAGTAGCTGCCCTTGAGCGGTTTGCTCAACCCGATGCCGAGTAAAGCGTCCACCAGGATGTCGGACCAGGAAATGACCTCTCCCAGGGCCGTTGCCGATGCATTGGGCAGGATCTCCACATCGGTTTTCCGCAGGATGGACAGGTTCTGCTTTGCCTCGCCCTTGAGCGAGGCAAAAGGCGCGAGCAGCGCAACGCGTACCGCCCAACCGCGGTTCCTGAGTCTCCGGGCCAGGGCCAGACCGTCGCCCCCGTTGTTCCCCTGCCGCAGACGATACCCACCTTGACTCCAGCGAGTCCCTCAAAATGCCGTTCCATCTCCTGCATGACGGCTGCGGCGGCATTTTCCATGAGGACCATTCCGGGGATGCCGAACTCACGGATCGCCCTTCGGTCGATGTTCGTCATTTCTTTTGCCGTAACAAGCTTCATATGCACACTTCCATCGTAAGCTGTCACGAGTACGCCCGTGACGAGCCTTCCTGCCTTGGCGTTGAATTTGCTCTCCTGGTGCGATGTTGAATTACGCGTTGTCCATAACTCCGAAATGTCCTCCGCCGATGAGAACCGCATGAGCAACAGCATATCCCTCGTCGTGTGAATAGCTCAGCATGATCTGCTTCACGCCTTTCAGGTCCGCAAGATCCTTGGCAGCCCCTGAAATATTCACTATCGGACCGCCGCCTTCTCCATGCAGCACCTCGATATCGGTCCATTTCATTCCAGCGCTCAGGCCGGTGCCAAAGGCCTTGAGCACCGCTTCTTTTGAAGCGAACCGTGCGGCATAATGCTGGGCGGGATATTTCTGTCGATTGCAGTAGTCCCGCTCTCGCTGCGTGAAAACGCGCTCCAGAAAGCCCGGATGCCCGCTGCCGGCCTTTTCAATTCGTTCGATCTTGACAAGGTCAACTCCGATTCCGACGATCATGATATCCCCTTCTGCCCTGCAACGGATTGCCGCTGTTCATTAACTGGAGTGGCAGGTCATTCATCGACCGGCATTTGAATTATACCGCAAACTGCGGTCAGGCATGTTCACCGGCACTATTTCGCGAGAGCGACCATATCCCGCACAGCCCGATCCATGCCCACAAGAGCCGCCCGGGAAATGATGCTGTGGCCGATATTGAGCTCCTCAACCTCAGGGATCGAGGCGATCGCCTGGACATTGACATAGTTCAATCCATGTCCTGCGCCGACGCGAAGTCCAAGCTTGGCCGCGGTAGTCGCCGCAGCAATGACCTTTTGAAGTTCGTGCTCCCGTTCGAACTCCCTGTCAGCGTTCGCATATGAACCCGTATGGATCTCGACCCACTGGGCCCCTGCTTTTTTAGCTGCTTCTATCTGCCCTTCCACAGGATCGATGAACAGGCTGACCGGTATGCCTGATTTTTGGAGCGTTGCGATGAACGCGGTCAGTCCTTCCATCCGCGAAGCCACATCCAGTCCGCCTTCGGTCGTTAATTCTTCCCGTTTCTCCGGCACCAGCGTAACGATATCGGGCCGCAGATCCAGCGCGATGCGCTGCATTTCCGCGGTGGCCGCCATCTCCAGGTTCAGTTTGGTCCGCACCGTCTGGCGCAGCAGCAAAAGGTCGCGGTCCTGAACATGCCTGCGGTCCTCGCGCAGATGGGCGATGATCCCTGCGGCGCCAGCAAACTCGGCAAGCGTTGCCGCTGCCACAGGGTCGGGCTCGTTCCCCCGTCTCGCCTGTCGGATAGTAGCGATGTGATCAATGTTGACGGACAGCTTCGGCACCGTGATCCTCCTTGCAAAATGAAGATGGGCTGAATTCTATCATTGAGCACTGAAAATATCCAGATATTTTCCCGGGAACGGTACTGGTACCTTGACCACATTCCCGCACTCTGGTATAGTTGCTCACGTTGGACCTGCTCGCATCTCCACGCGAACCAAGGAGGAACTCCCATGCCAGGGATCAAAAAACATCTGCTCCTGCTGTTTGCCCTGTTGTTGACCGCCTTCCCCGCAGCCGCCCAGGACGAATCCAAGACAGTTTCTGCCGAAGGTGTCGCCGTGATCCAGAACAACCTGCGCGACATCGCCCGCGATGCCGCAATCCAGGATGCCCAACAACGGGCTGTGGAGCAGGCGATCGGAACGCTCATCGACTCGCAGACCCAGGTGGAGAACTACCAGGTCATCAGCGACAAGATCCTTTCCCAGACCAAGGGATACATCAAACGCTACAACATAACGAACGAGATCGTGGAAGGGAACCTGCTGCGCGTCGTCATCACCGCAGAGGTCTCCCTGGGCAAACTTACCGACGACATGTCCGCCGTCGGCATACTTCTCGGTCAGATGCACAAACCCCGCACCATGATCCTCGTCGCCGAGCAGAACATCGGCCAGGAGCTCTATGCCTGGTGGCGCGGCGGGACATATGCCCAGCAGAGCGACATGGCAATCGTCGAGAGCGTGCTTATGGACAAGTTCACGGAAAAGGGATTCGAGATGATCGACCACGCCGCTTCCGCGGGCAGGATCTCGGTGACCGCTGCCTATAACGTCACGGATCTGTCGTCATCCCAGGCGCAGACCCTGGGGAATCAGGCAGGCGCCGAGGTCGTCATCGTCGGCAAGGCGTTCTCGAAGATCCAGAGCACGATCGGCGCGCTCAAGTCGGCCCAGGCGAACCTTGTGCTGAAAGCGGTCCGCACGGACACCGGCCAGGTTCTGGCCTCGGTATCGACCAACGCGCCGGCGGTCCATTCGAACGACCTCACGGCCGGGAACGAAGCGCTCAAGAAAGCCGCAGCGAACGCCGCAGATCAGCTGACGACGAAGATACTGGCCATGTACTCCAGGGAGACCGGAGGCACCAGGTCGGTCAATATCACGGTCACCGGTTTGAACAAGAGCCAGTTCGTGAAGTTCAAGGACGTGCTCAAGAACCAGGTGCGCGGCATCAAAGAGATCCATGAACGAAGCTTCTCGAACGGTGTCGCAAAAATATCGGTCGATTACAAAGGCAGCGCCCAGGTCCTGTCAGACGAACTTTCGTCAAAGACCTTTGGTGATTTTTCCGTTGATGTCGCCGCGTCAACAGCGAATTCACTCGAACTTCTCGTCGGTCCTCCGGGAGGAACTCCGATGACTGCGCCCCAGTAAGCGCTTTCCGCACCGGTGAAGAAGGCTTCACTTTCTGAGTTCATGACCGGCATGCAAAGACAGTGTCGGCCTGCCCGAGAACCGGGCAGGCCGATCATTTTCAAGTGTGGCACGGTCCGGCTTCTTGAAAAGGTTGAAACCGAAACGCTTGAGTTCGGATCTGAGCGATTCAGATATGAGAGGTCATTCTTTTTTAAGCCTGATCCGCTGGCCGGGATAGATCAGGTCTGGCGTGGCAATACTGTTGTCCTTTGCCACACGAGGGTAGTTCAGCGGGTTCCCGGTGAAGCGTTTGGCTATGCTCCAGAGAGTGTCGCCTTTCGCAACAACATAAACAGCCGGGTCAGGAACCGGCATGGTCCTGGGCACCGCAAGCACCAGCGGCGGCTCCTGGTCTTTTTGTGCGGATCCGATCTTGTCAGAATGCTCAGCGTGATCGCTCGACGCTGTGCTCCTGGCCTTCGAAGTAACGTCGGGAGCCCGGTCCTTTTTGCCGGCCCCGGGGAAAAAGAACACAAGGAGCAGCACTGCTGCGACCAGCAGGGACACCATGATATTCCTGGCTGCATGGGTCCTGCCAGGGACTTGCGGGGATTCCGCTCGACGGGATGATTCCTGTTCCTGTCGATCATCAGGGATGGGCATCCTGCGGTCATCAGCAGAACGCGGTCCCGGTGCCGATTCCCTTGCCATTTCTTGTTCTTTCCTTCGCCGCTCCCGTTCCCGGGATTCATGGGCTTCCCGCAGTTTCACCCGCTCCTCTTCGAACCTTTTTTCTTCTTCAGCCTGCAATCGGGCCTTTTCGGTTCGATCTGATTCTGCCTGCGCAGCGGCCCGCTCTAATCTCTCTTTCTCTTCTTGAGCCCGCCTAGCCTCTTCTTCCCGCACCCGCTCCCGCTGCAGCCGTTGCTCTTCAGCTTTCAGCGCTGCATCGGCTTCATGACGCTCACGTTCGGCTTGAACTCGGGCTTGTTCCGCTTTTATCCGTTCGTCCTCTGCTCTCTGCGCAGCCTGTTCCGCGTCAAGACGTTCTTTTTCGGACCGCATCCGCGCATTTTCATCATCAATGGATCGTGCGGATTCCGGCACTGGTGGATTATCCTTCGATACTGGTTGTTCATATGCCTGATGCCCTGTCCCTACGCGGTCGCTCCAGGACTGCGCGGCCTTCGGCATTTCTCTGTTTCCCGACGCATACAGTGCCGGCTGATGCTCGTAAGACGACTGCTGTTCACGGGTATCGGGCGGTGATGATATTCCAGTGTCACGGTCCATCCTGTCGTCAGAACGAGGCTGGCCGATATTCGCTGTCGCGGGCATAATGACCGGCGGTTCAGCAACAACCGGGCTCATGGTGGACATGAAATCGCGGATCGTGGTCTCTTCAAAATGGACGGTCAATGACTGAACGTTCACGATCAGGCGAACTACGTTCTCGTCAAGATAGCAGCCGTACAGTACGTCATAGGGCAGAACAATCGGCACCTGCTTCTGAACATCCAGGGAAAGCTGTTTATCTCCCAGGATCTGTTCAACAGCCACCAGCGCTTCGAAATCACCGTTTTCCAGGTGAACGAGCTTCCATGTATCAGTAACCGGCGACCGTCTTCCGAAGATCACCGCAAGGTCGAGCACCGGGAGGACCTTGCCGCTTCTCTCGATAACGCCGAGAACGATCGCGGGAGCATTGGGCACTCTTCTCGGCGCCGAGTAGGGCAGAACCTCCCTCACCTCATCCTGGGGTATTCCATGTTTTCCACCGAACAAGGCGACTTCCGTGATATTCACGGCATCTTTTTGGAATTTCATCGGGAACGATGGGGCAGGACGATATCTCTCGGCAAGCGGCAGCTCGTCAGCAGTGCCGGAGCGGGCCGTGACGATCCCCGCGAGATCGATCAGCGGTATAACCTCCCCCTGGTGGATGACCGCATTTCGGAAGCAACTGCCCTGAACGAGCGGCGGCAGCGGCTTCATGGTGAAAGCGTCTTCTTCAAGAAGTCCGTGATCAGCGGCCACAGTCAGACCATAAAAGTTTCCTTCTAGCTCCATGACCAGGACCGCTGCAAAGTTCCGAAAAGATTCCATGCCAAGGCGTTCCGCAACAGGCAGAAGCGGTACCACCCTCCCTTTGTGCAAGAGCAGTCTGTTCGGGCGTCCTTCCGGTCCTGGTATTTCGCAAAGGTCGCCTGCTCCCGCGGGCACGAGAACCGAACCGGTGCCGGTAACGCACAGCCGCTCATCAGCGATGGAAACAACGCGAACAGCCTTCTGGTCGACGGCCTGCACCTTCTCAAGTGCACCGCTATCGGAAGGTTCAGGAACGTCTATGATCCCTCTGCTGATGCGGTCCTGCAATTGTCTGATCTCTATGATCGGGATGATGGTCCTGTCCGGGACAGCGCAGGAACGCAGGATCTCGGTCCTGACCTGGTCGGGCAGCGGCAGGATATGGTCGTCCTCACAGGGAACCGTTTCAACAGAACCTTCGACGCGATATCCCGTTCTTTTGCTGCCGTCGCCGATCAACAGGAACGACGCTTTGACGTCAGCGCGTTGCGGCTGAAGACCGACGCAGACGCCGGTGTCAATGATGGTCGTCCCCCGGTCCTCAATTACGGCCATACCGGCCACACAAGCCGGGGTCAGCGGCAGATGGTGAAGCGAATGCGCGCGTACAACGGACGCGACGTCGCTCTCCCAAACGCCGAACGGACGGCCCTGGAGGGTGAACTGGAGAATGGTACGTGTCATGGAGTGATTGTGAATGATGCCGCAGGGTTTGTCAACATTCTTTTATTCCCGCAGAAGCCTGGCGCGACCCGAATGTTTCTCGGTCCGCAGCAATGATTCCGAATGAATCTCCGCTCACCCTACGCCGATCATGCGTTTCGCCGATATGACCGTGTTCTTGAGCAGGATCGCTATTGTCACCGGTCCGACGCCGCCGGGCACCGGGGTGATCAGCGACGCTTTGACGGACACCGAAGAAAAGTCCACATCCCCGACCGTCTCCCCGCTGTCCAACACATTGATCCCGATATCCACGACCACGGCACCCGGCTTGACCATCGATCCGGTGATCAGCCCGGGGCGCCCCACAGCGGTGCAGAGGATGTCGGCCTGGATCGTTTCCGCGGAAAGGTCGCGCGTTTCCCGGTGACAGACGGCGACCGTCGCCTCCTTCACCAGGAGCATCATGGACAGCGGTTTTCCCACGGCCAGGCTCTTGCCTACCACGACTGCTTTCTTTCCCTTCGGATCGATACCATAGTGCTCCAAGAGCCGCATAACGCCGTAGGGCGTGCAGGGCAGGAACGTCGACCGGGCCGTCAGTGTAAATCCTGATTCGAACAATTGCGCCGTGGATTCATCAGCGGAAAGTCTTCCCACCGAAATCGCTCCCTGGCCGTCAACGTCTTTTTCTGATGCTATGGCGTTCACGACCTTCCGCGTGTCAATATGCCTTGGCAACGGCATGAATACGAGGATCCCGTTCACCCGCTCATCATTGTTCAGGCTTTTTATGAGGTTCAGTATCTCGTTCAGCGAGGCGGTCTTGGGCAGCGTATTGCTGAAGATATCGATCCCCGCGCGCTCTGCGGATTTTTGAATCGCCTGGTAATACATATATGAGGACCGGTCCTCACCCACGAGCACCAGCGCGAGACCGGCCCGTATGCCGATCTTGGATAGCCGATCGGTCTCATCCTTGACCGCCGCAATTATCTTCGAGGACAGTTCTGTCCCTTTCATGGATGTTGACATGAGCCCTCCCGGATCATTGAAGTATGGTGCTAATGATAGCATGACAATGGGCCGGAAACAACCTGAAATGACCTCTCGGACAGCGGTAATAGAGCTTTTTCGTTTGATTTTCCGTGTACTTTATGTTACTTTTAAACCCCTATGATCACAAGCGAGCTTATCAAGGAGTCGCAGCAGTATCTCATGAACACCTATGCCCGGCAGCCTCTCGTCCTGGTAAAAGGACGGGGTGCATCGGTATTCGATTCTGAAGGCAGGGAGTATCTCGACTTCGTCTGCGGCGTGGCGACCTGCAATCTGGGTCACTGCAATCAGCACGTGGTCGTCGCGCTCCAGAAGCAAGCTCAGCGGCTCATGCACGTTTCGAACCACTTTCACATCGAACCGCAGATCAGCCTGGCGAAGAGCCTGGTGAAGAATTCATTCGCCGATAAAGTTTTCTTTTGCAACTCCGGCGCCGAGGCTGTCGAAGCCGCTATCAAGCTCAGCAGAAGATACAGCCGCGAGGTCCTTAAAAAGGACCGGTACGAGATAATCACCATGCGGGGCTCCTTTCACGGCCGAACCTATGGCGCAGTCTCCGCGACGGCCCAGGAAAAATTCCATTCAGGCTTCGAACCAATGGTGCCCGGCTTTCGCTTCGTTCCGTTCAATGACATTCCGGGGGTCGAGGCGGCGGTGAACGATAAGACCTGCGCGATCCTTGTTGAACCGGTCCAGGGCGAAGGCGGCGTGAACATCCCGTCAGCCGGCTACCTTGCGTCGCTTCGCAGGATCTGCGACAAGCACGGACTGCTGCTCATGTTCGATGAGATCCAGACCGGCATGGGGAGGTGCGGCAGCCTTTTTGCCTACGAGCAAGAAGGCCTTTGCCCTGATGTCATGGTCCTTGCCAAGGGTCTCGGCAATGGATTCCCCATTGGAGCGCTTCTTGCCACGAATCCCGTCGCGGACGCGTTCGCGCCCGGTGCGCACGGATCGACCTTTGGCGGCAATCCCCTTGCCTGCGCGACCGCAGTGGCCGCTCTGGAAACGCTTCTCGAGGACGGAATAATCATTCAGAGCGTAAGCCGGCTGGGGGCGCATTTTTTGGATCGATTGGGACAGCTCCGGAAGAAATACTCCTTTATCAAGGACGTTCGGGGCAGAGGGCTGCTCGTCGGCATGGAACTTGACATTCCCGGCAAGGACATCGTTGCCGCCTGCCTGAAAGAGGGTTTTCTGATCAATTGCACCGCTGATACCGTTCTGCGGTTCATGCCGCCACTCATCATAACCGAAGAGGAGATCGACAGGCTGATCGACGCGCTTGACAGGATCTTCAGCAGACGCTGAACTTCCCGATCGACCTACATCTATCCCGGGCGGCTGCCACAGCCGCCCATTGCTTTTTAAAGGAGCAAGCATGAACAAAGACCTCTTGACCGTCAATGCGCTGAGCCCCGATGATATTGGAAGGATCCTCGACCGATCAGCCTGGCTCAAGAAGACCAGGGCGAGCGGCGTTGAATACCATCCGCTCAAGGGAAAATCCCTCGGGATGATCTTCGAAAAATCATCAACGCGGACAAGGGTCTCCTTCGAAGTGGGCATGTACCAGCTCGGCGGTCAAGCACTCTTCCTCTCTTCCCAAGACCTCCAGATGGGACGGGGCGAGCCGGTCGCTGATACGGCACGCACCTTATCCCGGTATCTTGACGGCATCATGATCAGGACCTACGCCCAGTCCATGGTCGAAGAGCTGGCCCGCCATGCCGGCATCCCGGTCATCAATGGACTTACCGACCTCCATCATCCCTGTCAGGCCCTGACGGACCTTTTTACCATCCAGGAGAAACGAAGTACGCTCAAGGGATTGCGATTCTGCTATGTCGGCGACGGGAATAATATGGCCCACTCCCTGATCGAAGCATGTGTCAAGATGGGGATGCATGTATCTCTCGGTTGCCCCGCAGGCTATGAGCCTGACGCCGGCATCATGCGTGAGGCAAAACAGGTTGCATCTCAAACCGGATCTGAACTGATGCTTACCGGTGATCCGAAAAAAGCTGCCAAGGACGCGGATATAGTCTATACCGATGTTTGGGCAAGTATGGGCCAGGAGAAGGAACATGCGCAGCGGGTCAAGGCATTTTCCGGTTTCGAAGTGAATGACAAACTGATGAAGGCGGCCGCACCCGATGCCATGGTCATGCACTGCCTGCCCGCTCATCGCGGTGAGGAAATTTCCGCGTCCGTGATCGACGGGCCGCAATCAGTCGTATTTGACCAGGCGGAGAACCGTTTGCATACGCAGAAGGCGATCATGGAACTTCTGATGAGCCGATAAACGAGTCCGGTCAGCACATATTTCATAACCCATTGTTTTTCCAGCAATCAATAAATCTAAAACTAGAATCTCACACTGACAACGGGAGTCAAATATGCTATAAATTTCGAGGCAATAGTATTCGGATGCATAACCGCTTCGGGGGAGGTTGGCTCATGAAGCCTTTGATCGGCGTAACAATGAACCTTGAGAAGGAACCTGCACGATATCTCAACACGCTTGACAGAGATTACAGTGAAGCAATACTGAAGGCCGGTGGCATCCCTGTCCCGGTTCCCAGCCTTGATCAGGCGATACCGGACCTCATTAAGAAGTTAGATGGTTTTGTCTTTACCGGCGGCGATGATATCCACCCCCGTTTCTACCGGCAAAAACCCCGTCCAGGCGCCAAACTGCGTCTTGCAAACGACGATCGTGTGCGATTTGAGATCAAGCTCTTTAAAGCCGCGGTCAAGGCCAAGAAGCCCATTCTGGCAATATGCTATGGAGCCCAGCTTGCCAATGTCGCCCTCGGCGGGTCCCTGTACCAGGACATTTCCCAGGACATCCCCAAAACGATCAAGCACGGCCCGTCACGAAGCGGCGAAACAGTATATCACCAGATCAGCATATTTGAAGGCACTCAATTATGCCATGTAGTAGGCCTGGGCGACTGCCGCATCGCCGGAGACTGCGATATAAAGGTTCGAAGTTCCCATCACCAGAGCATCCAGACTCCCGGCAAGGGATTGCGGCTCTCTGCGGTTTCCCCGGACGGTGTCTTCGAAGCTCTCGAGCTTCGCGGAAAGCAGTTCCTGATCGCCGTTCAGTGGCACCCGGAAAAGACCCCGGCGGACAAAGCGACCACCAAGCTGTTCTCCGCTCTTGTAGCAGCTTCGCGGAGATAGCGGATCAATGCTGCGACAGGAACGGCGTCTTTTCTCGTTGTCTACAGGCATCGGTCTGCTGGTCATTTCGCTGTTCTGCGCTGGCTGCAATCCTGCGGAGAACCGTTATCCCGGTTACCTGACCCTTCGGCTTTCAGCCAATCCCACAACCTTGGACCCTGCCCTTATCACCGATGTGACCGGCGGCAGCATTGCGGCAAAGATCTTCAACGGCCTCGTTCGTTTCAACGAATCCCTGGAGATCGTCCCCGACCTTGCGTCCGCCTGGAGTTTAGCCCCGGACCAGAGGACCTATACCTTCCATCTTAAGCGGAATATTCACTTCAGCAACGGACGGGAGTTGACCGCCGGGGATGTGCGCTTTTCCTTCGAGCGGGTACTGGACCGCCGCACCCGCGCTCCCCTTACCTGGGTTCTGGACCGTATCGAAGGAGCGACGGATTTCATGGAGGGCAGGTCGAAGCGGGTGTCCGGCATCACTGTTCTTGACACAAGGACCCTGCGA
>Ga0224495_10002187_pt1 | contig 13006 bp, 10 predicted proteins | sample SF_Jul11_sed_USG_FD_168128 | JGI IMG/M metagenome (GOLD analysis project Ga0224495, IMG submission 168128) | Sediment microbial communities from San Francisco Bay, California, United States - SF_Jul11_sed_USGS_4_1 | ecosystem: Environmental > Aquatic > Marine > Sediment | place: USA: California... | reverse complement strand
TAAGGGCACTGCACAGTCCTCGATGAAGGACACGGGTTTGCCGTCTCCCTTCATCGACATCATGATATTGAGTCCGGCTTTTCTTACCTCCCAGATTTCGCGTTGCTGACGCAGGTCGGTAATTTCAGCTACGCTGCCCGGCAGGCCGAGGTCGGCCATGAGCTCGACCAGTTGGCGCAGCTTTGCGAACGGGATATCCGTGCCTTCACCGGAGAATTCGACCAATAGGATCGCTTCCGGCTCGCCGCGCAGGAAACTATCCATCGTCTTTCGGAACGCCGGGATCTCGCGTGCAAGTTCGATCATGGTGCGATCAACCAATTCGACAGCCGAAGGCCCAAGTCTGACGATATGCTGCGTGAGATCCATCGCCGTGTAGAACTTCGGAAAGTGACACACGCCAAGCGTGCGTTGCGCAGGAAGCGGCGCGAGCTTCAGGTGCAGCCGCTCGAACCAGGCGAGCGTACCCTCCGAGCCGACCAGCAAATGGGCTGCATTAGCATGCGGCGGCCCGAGGTGGTCGAGGTTGTAACCCGCCACGCGTCGCATCACCCGCGGCATGCGCGCTGCGATTTCTTCCTTCTCGCGCTCAAAAAGTGCGCGCAGCCTTGCGACCAATTCGACGTAGCCTGCCGCCCCGGACAACTCATCCATCGGACCAAAGCGCCAGCGCTGGCCGCCCGCGGTAAGTGCGTCGATCGCCAGTACGTTGTGCACCATGTTGCCGTAGACGATGGAGCGCGAGCCGCAGGAGTTATTTCCGGCCATGCCTCCCAGGGTGGCCTGCGCCGAGGTGGAGACATCAACCGGGTACCAGAGTCGGTGTTTTTTCAGTTGCGCGTTGAGTTGATCGAGCACAAGGCCTGGTTGAACGATCGCGGTGCGACCCTCGGGGTCGAATTCGAGGAGCGCATTCAGATATTTCGAGTCGTCGATCACTAGCGCCTTACCGACCGTCTGGCCGCACTGCGAGCTGCCCGCGCCACGCGGCAATACGGGAATACCTTCCTCCACCGCGATGGCGAGGGCGGTGCGCACGGACTCTTCGTTCCTCGGCAATACCACGCCCAGTGGCTGGATCTGATAGATCGAAGCGTCGGTGGCATAACGGCCGCGGCTTGCGGCGTCGAACAGAAGTTCGCCCTCGACTTCCTTCTTCAGGCGGGTGACGATGGACGGGGAAAGATCATTCATGGCTGGTGGCAAACCCGAAGGCGGTCGATTCACACGTCCGGCGCGCGGTTCGGGTATACGGCGATGCTATCATCGCGCGATCCTGCATGAAGAACACTTACGCCGCAACGATCTTGGACATCTGATCGCGTGTTGAAAAGCGAAAATCTATATGGCCTCCTCGCCGAGCGCTTCGCGCTCGTACCCGAGAAGGTCTGTCTCGAGCTGGAGGACGGCCGGCGCTACAGCTATGCGGACCTGGAGGCGCAGAGTGCGCGCTATGCCAATTTGCTTGCCTCACTCGGTCTCCGAATAGGAGACCGTGTCGCGGCACAGATCGACAAGTCCGCGCAGGCGGTGTTTCTCTATCTCGGCTGCCTGCGCGCCGGCGTCGTTTATCTCCCACTCAACGCGGCTTACCAGGAGAAAGAGATCGCTTTCTTCCTTGGCGATGCGCAACCAAGTCTCGCAGTGTGCCGGCCCGGCGCGCGCACCTGGTTCGAACCTGCGGCGCGCAAGGAAGGCGTGGCGCAGCTTCTCGAACTCGACGCGTCGGGAGGCGGTTCGCTCGTCGAAGCGGCGTCGGAACAGTCTCCGATCTTCACCACCGTCGCGAGCGCTCCCGATGATCTGGCTGCAATTGTGTATACCTCTGGCACTACCGGGCGCTCGAAGGGTGCGATGATCACACATCGAAATCTAGCCTCGAACGCCATCGCGTTATGCGAGTGCTGGGGATTTCGGTCCGATGACGTGCTGCTGCACACGTTGCCATTGTTTCACGTACATGGACTGTTTGTCGCCCTGCATACCGCACTGCTCAGCGCAAGCACGATTATTTTTTTGCCGAAATTCGATTCTCGCCAAGTCTTGCGCTACCTGGGCAGCACAACCGTATTCATGGGCGTGCCCACCTATTACGTGCGATTGCTCGCGGAGCCCGGATTTACGCAGCAACTGTGCAGGGGAGTACGCTTGTTCGTGTCGGGTTCGGCACCACTGCTCTTTGACACGTTCCAGGAGTTTCAGCAGCGCACCGGCCACACCATCGTCGAGCGCTACGGCATGACGGAAACGGGCATGAATAGCTCGAATCCATACGAGGGGGGAGAGCGACGCGGTGGGACCGTCGGCCTGCCGCTACCTGGAGTCGAGGTGCGCGTGGTACGCGACGCCGACCGACCGCTTCCGGCAAACGAGATTGGCGATATTCAAGTTCGCGGACCGAACGTGCTGCCGGGTTATTGGCGCCTGCCGGAAAAGAACGAGGAGGAGTTCACCGCCGATGGTTTCTTTCGTACCGGTGATGTAGGCAAGTTCAGCGCTGACGGATACCTTACTATCGTCGGACGTTCCAAGGACCTGATCATTTCGGGTGGCTACAACGTCTATCCCAAGGAAATCGAATTGCTGCTCGACGAATTGCCTGGCGTCGAGGAGTCGGCGGTGATCGGCTTACCACACCCGGATTTCGGCGAGGCGGTCGCTGCGGTGGTTGTCCCCGAGCAGGGCAGCGCGCTTAGCGAAGAAGAAGTGATCGCATTCGTAAAGGGAAAGCTCGCGAATTTCAAGGTTCCCAAGCACGTCTACTTCGCTCGGGAACTGCCGCGCAATGCGATGGGAAAGGTGCAGAAGAACGTGTTGCGCTCGACCTATGCGGCGAGGCAATACGGAGGGATGTCGGACTGAGCACCTGAGGTCGACTAGGAATTCAAAGGATTGAGTTCGGGTAGTTGATCGAGAATCTTCTCTTCTGTGCTGCCCTTGCGCGCCAATACGATCGACCCGGAGCAGGCGCCAGTTTCTTGGCGGGAGGGCAAGGCTGGAAAGTACATTTGCAAGGATAGACGCTCGAAGGTCCGCCGGAAGGCGTCGACAGTAAGGGAACGCCCGAAACCGTAATCGTCGAAACGATAACCCTCGTCTCCGGGGACTTCAAAGTCATCGACCATGATGACGAAGTGCTCCCAGTTGCTGCAGATCACCTGCAACTCGCGCGCAAGCGGCAAATCCTTGTACCAGTGAGCATCCAGATAGAAGAACGGGAAGGATCCCCTGTCGGAGGATTCCGCAAGCTGCCTCAGAAAATCCACCGAGTTGCCGAGCGTGAGTTGCACGGCCGGAATTGTGGCAAGGCGCTTGCACGCGAGGGCGTGAAAGCGGCGGTTGATTTCCGACGTGTACACGGGAAGACCGGATACATGCTGTAGCCAACCGGCGCTATCGCCGATGAAAGTTCCGGTCTCTATGATTCGATCGAAACGACACTCTTTCGCCAGCGAGCGGAAGATTTGCTTGCGGCCCGTCTGTCCGTTCAATCCCACGCTTTCGTCAAATACAAAGGTAGGACTGAAAAGCAGCGTATCGACGGCCACTTCAAGATCGCCTATGCGACGCCGCATCGACTTGAAGTAGTCAATGGAGATCCAGCGGGTGAGGTTACGCAGGAGGCGTCTCGCCGGGCTTCGGCGGCGACTCGGTTGCGTCAAACTCGAATGGGCCACAGTGTTACTCCTTTCTGCGGAGATTGATGTACCGCTGCTCGCGCGGCCCGGTTACTGTCGTTCCCTCGGGCAAGTTCCAGCCGGTACGCAGCAATCGGCAAATTCGCCGTGCATTTGCTTCTTGCAGGCGCAGCCGAGACGCCCTCACATATCGATGCCGACTCAAGTAGAATCGGCAGCTGTTAGGAAGGAAAGCAACAGTATATCCTCGCACCGAGTCCTCTGGCCGTATGCACCCCGTTGGGGTCCTACCCGTGTGGGCCGCTCTGGGATGTGCAAATCGGGGCCGAGCCGACGACTGGGCGCCTGTTAGCCGACGAGGCATTTCCCAAGACCCATTGGCTCTTTCCGGGAAATCCCGAGCATATGACTATTGCTGCACAAGGCACGATGCTACCGGATTCTGCGAAATCCAGAAGGCGCAGAGTGGCCGTCGTTGTCTCGAAATTCGGACTGGTCGGAGGTGGCGAGCTCTTTGCCAGCGAGGTAACTCGGCGTTTGGCCAGAAGAGACGACCTTGAAGTTCATGTATTCGCGAACAAGTGGGATTCGAACGTCGACGGCATTACCTTCCACAAAGTTCCCAATCTCCGTTTTCCTCGGTTTCTTCGTCCCCTATTCTTTTCCGGCACTGCCCAATTGATGGTCGATCGAGGCAAATTCGACCTGGTTCATTCGCACGAGCGGATCTTTCGGGCGGATATCTTTTCGCTACATTCGGTTCCTCATCGGGGTTGGGTTCGCGACGTTAGGAAGAAGCGTCCGAGCCTGTTTGATCGAATGGTCATCGCGATTGAGCAGCGGATGTTGGCGGCAAATAAGTTCTCCTGGTTTTGCCCGGTCTCGTCGATTTCTCGCGAAGCGTTCCTTCGTGAGTTTGCGAACCTTCCGGGAAATTGGCAGGTGATCCATCCGGGGGTCGACGTGGCGCGATTCTCGGCTCCGGAGCGCGCGGCGTGCCGCGCGGAAATTCGCTCGCTATACGGGGTAGACCCCGCCGATCATCTTGTCCTCTTTGTAGGAATGAATTTCGAGGTCAAGGGGCTCGATACAATCGTCGAGGCATTGGCGAAGGCGCGCAGCATGCGCCCAGAGACAGTCATCAGGCTTCTGATCGTTGGCAGGGGAAATGAGCGAAAGTATCGCAGGTTTGCCGAGTCACTCGGAGTTGCGGATGCGGTCATCTTCGCGGGAACCCAGACGAGAGGACTCGAACGGTACTATCGTGCTGCGGACATGTTCGCCCTGTTGTCCCGCTACGATACCTTCGGTATGGTGGTGCTGGAGGCGATGGCAGCCGGACTTCCGGTGATCGTAAGTTCAAATGTCGGCGCGAAAGATTTGGTCGAAGAGAATGGGAATGGGTTCGTGCTTGCGGACGGCCGGGATTCCGATGCCGCCGCAAGTCGAATGCTGCAGTTGCTCGAAAACGGTAGGCGCGAATCGATGTCACGCGCGGCGCTACGCACTGCGACGGTGCACGACTGGGATCGGCTGGCAGAAGCAATCGGCCGGATTTACGACACTATATTTCGCTCCAAGCTGTCGGGGTGATGCGGGGTGTTGGCCCAGCCGCTCTCGTGGGCGCACCAGAGCGTCGCTATTTAGGAAGCTGTTTGGGGTTGCCGTGACCGAACGGCATGCCAACGAGAGAGCGCATGGATATCTCAGTCATCATCGTGTCATACAACACTGCGGATTTGATTGCCGCGTGTCTTGAGTCCGTCTTCGCATCGCAGGAAGTCAGCCTTGAAGTCTTCGTCGTTGACAATGCTTCGAAGGATGGCAGTGCAGAATTCGTTCGGGGGAGATTCCCGACCGTTCACCTTATCGCCAACGATAGGAACCTTGGATTTGGGGCGGCAAACAACCAGGCATTGCGAGAGTGCACGGGCCGGTATGTGATCTTCCTGAATCCGGATACGAGGGTCGATCGCGCCGCGTTTGCCGCAATGGCGAGGTTCATGACTGGGAATCCGCGCATCGGACTAGCAGGCCCCAAGATTTTCAATCCGGATGGAAGCAGACAAGACTCGGTTTCGGTCCGTTATCCCGGACACCGCTACGGCGCGCGAGAACTCGGTCCACTTCCGGGGAAGATTGCTTGCGTGATGGGTTCCTGTCAGATTGCCAGCACAAGTCTTCTACGCGAGCTTGGCGGGTTCGACGAGGATTTCTTTCTGTATGGAGAAGATGAAGATCTTTGTTTGAGAATTCGAAAGCGCGGTCTTTCCATTGGATTTGTCGAGGACGCTGTAATCATGCACTACGGAGGGCAAAGTGAACGGGACAGCATGCCCGAAGACGTTGTCCGAAAGAAGGTTCACGCGGAGTATTTGTTCTATCGGAAGCATTACCTTCCCGGTACGGGGAACCGGATATGTACCGCGCAGCGTCGGCGCGCACGCTGGCGGCTGTTCATCATTTCGTTATTGCTTCCGTTTTCGTTAGACAAGGTAGCTGCAAAACGCAAGCTGTCTAGGTACCGGGTGGTGCTTGAAGAAGTACGCGCGATTGCCATGCGAGGGAGAGAATAGGGTGAGTTGCACAGAGAATGTTTTCGGGATTCGTGAACGACGCCGGACCCAGTATTTGACTTTCTCCCAGCTCAGAGTTGCGCCGGCACGGTCAGAAGGACTGCCACTATGTTGAGGGTCTAATAGATGAAGCTGCGATCTTCAAATGAGGAGCGCGTAGTCTCAGCCGCGCTCGGGCTCCTGTTGCAGGACGAGAACTTTCGTTTTGAGCGGTTGACCATTTCAGGACTTGATAACGAGCCAGTATATTTGGTACAGGGTCCCGGTGCGCGGAGAGAGGAGGTTTGCCTCGTCTACGGTAACCCGATATCGGGTGATCGCTATTTGGCGTTGCTAGGCGACCGGGTTGAGAGGGCAGCCAATGAGCGTCGCCCGCTGCCCGTTGTCCGTTTTGCCGACGGAGAGTATGAGTTCTATAAAGGTTCGTTGAAGTGCAATGGGCTGTATCAGCAAGCTGAATCAGGCTCGGCTATTCGCTCCGCGATGCCAGGGCACTTGGAGGCGCTTAGGTACCTGGCGGAACATGGAATATTGTCGCCGCTGATTTATCCAGGCAATGTGCGCCGACAATCGATGATGCAAAGGCTGCTGAGAAAGAGAAAGGAGGACGACTCGGCACTACGCTTCCTTGGTTTGCTGGAGAAACATGGGTTGAGGCTTACGGGCTCCAATTACGTCCCGTTTTATGCTGTGTACGCTTATCTTTCGAGCGTGAAATTTGCGCAATCGATGAGCGGCAAGGCAGTGTGCATCGTTAATTCCGATTTCAATGAAGCGGCGGTTTCGGGTTGGTTCGAGCGCGCTGGTTCCCAGCCAAGACTGATTCATGTGCCGATAGCGGAATCCTTCGTAGCGACACGGTGGGATTCGATGCGTGAAGAGGTGTTTCGTAACGTCCCCAAGGATGCCGATTGCCTTATGGTGGGTGCGGGGGTTGGAGCACTGCAGGTCTGCGTGGATGCGGCACGGCGATTTGGCGTTCCGGCTATCGATTCGGGGCACATACTCAATATGATGAACGATCTTGAGCGGAAATCGCAGGGTCCAAGGCTCTACACGTTTCGTCGATGAATGATCCGCTGCGACCGCTCCGGCGCTCGTTTCGGGCGTGGCGCAATCGCCTTCGCCTTACACGCGAGGGAGTACGCTATCGGAAACTTTTCAGGGAGCGCGCGCTTTCTGTGCCCCTGGACCAGGAGGTGCAGGAGACAGTAGGGAGGCGTATCGCTCGGAATATTTCCCGGCCAAAGGGAAATTTGCGGATTCTGGCCATTTATCACAATTACAACTGGGAAGGTCCCTCGCTGGGACCTTCGTTGGCGTCCTTTGGGGAAGTGAGTCACTTGGATTGGCGCGATCCTGCGCTCGCGGCAGGCAAGTCGCCCTCTGATCCGGACTGGATGAACACGATGAATGAAGGCTTGTTGCGCACGGCATACGCGTGGGCACTCGATCGGCCGTTCGATGTCGTGTTTACATATCTTTCGGGTGCGCAAGTCAAACCGAGGACCTTGGAGAGGCTACGCAGTCTTGGCGCGCCGATTGTCAACCTTGCTCTTAACGACAAAGAGTCGTTTGTTGGTAAGACGCACCGCGGGCAAGTAGAAGGCGTGCGGGATATATGTCGATTCTTCGACCTTTGCTGGACAAGTACCATTGATGCCGTCGAGAAATATGTCGTCGAAGGTGCCACGCCACTGTACCTTCCAGAAGGTGCAAACCCGCAAATTCACCGGCCATACGACGAGGACAAAGTGTTCGACGTTTCCTTTGTGGGGCAATGCTACGGAAATCGTCCAGAGGTGGTGGGCCGCCTACGAAGTACGGGGTTGCGCGTAGAAGCCTTCGGTCCAGGCTGGCCGAGCGGACCTCTGCAAATGGATGAAATGGTGCGCACCTGGTCACGCAGCAAAATCAATCTCGGTTTTGGCGGCGTGCTCGGACATAAGGAAACATTTTGCTTGAAAGGGAGGGATTTTGAAGTTCCCATGAGTGGTGGGCTTTACCTCACCGAGCACCACGAGGAACTTCTGCCCTTTTACGAAATCGGGCGTGAGATCGTCACCTATCGCGGTTTTGCCGATCTGGTGGAGAAAATAAGCTGGCTGCTTTCAAGACCAGATGACGCCGAGTCGATTCGGCGTGCTGGTCGTGCACGCGCCTTGCGGGAGCACAGCTGGGAGATGCGTTTCGATCGGGTATTTCGCCTGATCGGGGTACTCGCCTAGTTGTTTCGTTTTGTCAGGCTGTGCAACAGCTGCTCGACCATTTCAATCACCGCTTGAGGATTGAGTTGTTCGAGGCAGAGGCTACGTTCCGTATCGTTGCAGCCCTTGCGGTTGCAGGGTACGCAATGCATGGTCGGGGTTACGATCTTCTGCAGATCATTGACGACTCGCCATGCGCGCCAGTCGGATGGGCCATGAATTGTTACGGAGGGGGTCCCGAGCGCCGCAGCCATATGAGGCGCAGCACTATCGACACCCATGTGCAGCGTGCTCATTTTGATCACCGCCGCGAGTTCCCCGAGACTGGTACGTCCGGCTAGGTTGAACGCCCGGCCACGACACTTTGCAGCAATTTCATCACAAGCGGCGGCTTCGTCGGACGAGCCGACCAGAACTGTCGAAATACCGTGTGCGTCCCAGATGTGGTCTATCACCATGCTCCACTTTCCCCCATCCCACTCTTTGTATTTCCATCTGGAGAACGGGTTGGCGGTTACCCATCTCGTACCCGGAGCAAACGCGAACTGTGATATGAGTTCAATCGCTCGCGCCTGTTCGACCGGCGCGAGATAAAGCCGAGGTGTCGAATCCTTCGTATCGATACCGATGGCTCGTGCAACACGCAGTGACTGATCGGCGCCCGGATGTACCGAGGGTGGTCCAATCGGAGGATTACGGACGATTTTCGTAAACAGCCAGTTGTGCCAGATGGGCTTGTCGTCGCCATGCCTGCCGACCCGTTGGGGAGCCGCAGTAAGCAATGACAAGATCGCGCCGTGGTCTCCGGTACGGACATCGATTACGAGATCGTAACGAGCCCTACGCAGGCGGATCGCGAAGCGCAAGTAATCCGCAAGCACGTCGAGTATCGAGCCACGAGCATTTCCGGCTTCGACGACTTCATGCACGTTTGGGTCGGCCGCCAGCAGGCTTCCGTAGGGCTCGCGCACGAGAACGGACACAAGTGCATTGGGATAGCATTCCTTGGCCGCGCGAATCGTCGGCGACACAAGCACTACATCGCCAATATCCCCAAGCTGGACCAGCAGAATGTTCGAGTACGCGGAGATCTTGGTCCCCTCACTTTGTGAAGTGAAAGAGGCCGCAACCGTACTTCAGATTGCGTCCTTGTTCGGGCACAACATCGCGCGAGAATCTTCCGTTATCGCCGACCAATGAGAATTCGGTGAGCTTCAGCGTGGGGAAGTAATCGAGTATCTGGTCTGGCGAATGGATACGGTGGGCGTTGAAACACACGCGGGGTCGTCCTATCGGCAATCCAAAGTAGAGGTTTCCGCCGGGGGCAAGTACGCGAGCAAGTTCCCGGCACGCTTTGACTGTTCCGAGCGGGTCGAGGGGATCACCGTAGCGCCCCAAGCCGATGTGTTCCGCGACGTGTAGACATGACAGGGATGGCACCGATCCGTCGGCGTACGGCATTTCCAGAATGGATCCCGCCTTGCTTGCGAGGTTCTCCAGATCGGTGACGAGGGGACGGATGTCGATAAAGGTGACCTGCGTGACGGTAGAAAGAAAACCCACGTAATCCACCTTAGAGCCGACATCGACATGGTCCTTGGCGCGACTTTTCAGAATCTTTTCAAAAGCCCAGATATCCTGATAGAAGTAGTGTGTATCGAATGCCGTCGTGGACGAGCGTTCGTCCAGGCAGGGGTACAGGTCTCGGAGAGCAATTGTTTCCGCGCCGGGCATTTGCTTGTAGCGCCGCAACTCCGCGAAGAATGGAATGTAACGAGGAAATTGCTTCAGCTTGAATTTCACGCCTACCCCTCTTTCTGCATCTGGCTTCGGTACAGCCGCATCGCATGATATACGACGCTTCCGCGACATCCTTGGTCTAACAGTGGAAACGGCGAGGAGCCGACCTCAGTATTCCTGCCGATCCCGACCGATGGCGTTCATGCGTCTCTCATTGGTGCCGTCGGGGAGATGACCGCTAGGGGTGGATCTATTGAAGCAAGGAAAGCAGGGGAGCCCAGGAGCGCCTACGTAGCGATTCTCCCGCAGTCAGGGCTCTCGCCCGATAGATTCCGTAGGCGCGACTGATACTTTCGGCTGCGCCGAGGAGACTCTTCGCTTCGGGGTTATCGAGAGTCACACCGGCATTGTCGGCGCTGATTTGGCGTGCCATCCAGCTCTGCGAGGTGGTGATGATCGGAGCACCCCGTATCAGAGCATCCATTGTTACTCCGCTAGCCCGGTCGTTGAACTCCTCGCGATCGTACGGCTGCAGACAGATGGCGCCCCGAAAGAGATTGCCGTATTCATCAGGCGCTAGTGTTTCGCGGACCAAGTGCAGAAGAGGATAGCCTATTCGTTCCAGTCGGCGCAGCTGCTCCTTGGTGGCCCGGTCGTACTTTCCGTAGTGCTCGGCTGATACTTGCACGGTAACGGGAAAGTTCATCCCGCGTTCGTTCAAGAGTTCCACAAGATCTACGATGTGTTTGAATCCCTTGTCCTGGCGCGCGGCGCCCGCGTAGAGGAGATGCCGGAATCCAGGTTCCTCGGCAACATAGGACGGAGGCGTGGCAGTCAGCGGATAGGGGAGATAGACAACGCGCTTGAATCCGGCTGACTTGAAGGTTTCGGCGACCGATTCGGTTGTCGCCAGGATGGTGATGTCGGGCTGCGCGGTCGCCGCCTTTCGTAGAAACGCATTTCGTGCAGGGGTTGCTCTGAACCAGTGAAAATACAGCGACAACTTTCCGGCCGGAAGGGTTGACGATGCAACAAGGCGGGCAAGCACGAGATCCGCGCGTTTGGCAGTGGTTACCACTATGCGAGCATCGACGTCGCGGAATAGACGGCGGAGCAGCAGAAATTCCTGGGCTACGCGAAGGCGCCGCTTGAAATAGGGATGCATCTCGCATTCCGCCGCAAAACGGAGATTCTTCGCCCCCGCGCCAGCCCAAACGTAAATGGACAATTGACCCCGCGCGGCGTCGCAAAGACTGCTCACAAGACCATAGCAATGTCCGGCGTAGTTCTCCAGGGTGGGCTCGATGATGTGAAGGGGCCTTGGCATACGCTAGAGTGGCTTGAAGGTGGCGAGAAACCGGTTATCGAATCTTCTGCGTTGGCGCTGGCATGCGTCTGCGGATACGCTTTAATTTAATCTGAGGGATCTTTGGCCTGTCGTGTCTCGTTAAGGTACATGAGTTTGAGATAGCGGTAATATGTGCTTTCCGCCGCACCCACTGCAACGATGAATCCCTCGCGACCATCGAGGAAGCCAGCACGCAGGAGATAGGTGCGAATGAAGGCCCAGATCCCTTTCGCCACGGCGATCAATACCGAGCCGTTTCGACCATGCGCATGCATGTCCGTTGCGGCGAGCTGCGAATACAGATTGATTTTGTCGATCACTTGGTCGAGATTTCGGTAGGACTCGTGCAGCAAGGGTGTGGTCAATTTGCCCACCGTACCGGATACAACGAGGCGTTCGTGCACGAGATCTTCGCTGAACGCCGCTTTGCCGCGGCGAAAGAGGCGCGTGACGTAATCAGGCCACCATCCGGAGTGGCGGATGAAGCGACCGCAAAAGCTGGAGCTTCGGGGTATGCTGAAAGCGTCAAAGTTTGACGTTTCGCAGGCGGCCGCCTTCATTGCCAAGGCTAGTTCGTCGCTGACCCACTCATCCGCATCGAGCGATAGAACCCAATCCCCTTTCGCATAGGACAGCGCAAGATTCTTCTGGGGACCGAATCCGTGCCACCCATCGATATATACCTGCGATGTATGTCGCTTGGCGATCTCTACAGTTCTATCAGTGCTGCCTGAGTCGAGGACGACGATTTCGTCAGCCCACGCGACCGAGGCTAGGCAGCGCCCAATGTTCGCTTCCTCGTTCTTGGTGATGACGACGACCGAAATGGTCATGAAGTTCGAGGCAACAGGCCTTGGGCGGCGCCGGGTTGAAAAGCAGGGAATTCCAGCTTAGGTCGCTGGAGACGATCTGTCCAATATCCCGATGCATTGGGAGTGCACGAGAATCGGAAATAGGATTTCGACAGACCTTCGCCATCCGCGCAGGATGGTCGGATTATCGGACGCGCCCAGGTCGCCGAAAGGAACGCCTATTTCTTTCTCAGCCTGCGTATCGCCGCGAGTTGCGCCGCGAGCATCGCAAGCTCGCCTTCTACGGTCGCAACCTCCTGCTTATCCTTGGCCTTGGCACGCGCCTCCTCGGCCTTCTTGATCGCTTCGCTCGCCTTGGCCTCATCGAGGTCGTGGCCACGTATCGCAGTGTCGGCCAAGACGGTAATCACCCGCGGCTGCACTTCGAGGATCCCACCTGCGACAAAAATCAACTGCTCCTCGCCTCCGCCGGCGGGCTGAATGCGCACGGCTCCGGGTCGGATGCGCGTAATGAGCGGGGTGTGGCGGGGGTAGATACCGAGTTCGCCCGCTTCGCCGGGCAGGACAACGAACTCGGCTTCGCCCGAGTAGATCGCCTGTTCGGCGCTGACGACGTCGACGTGGATGGTGGGCGCAGACATGGCTTTATTGCAGCGTCTTGGCTTTCTCGATGGCTTCTTCGATG
>Ga0224495_10002186_pt1 | contig 13008 bp, 14 predicted proteins | sample SF_Jul11_sed_USG_FD_168128 | JGI IMG/M metagenome (GOLD analysis project Ga0224495, IMG submission 168128) | Sediment microbial communities from San Francisco Bay, California, United States - SF_Jul11_sed_USGS_4_1 | ecosystem: Environmental > Aquatic > Marine > Sediment | place: USA: California... | reverse complement strand
CGCTTCGGTGAGTCTTGGAGATAGGCGCCCATTTCCAGTTTCTGACTTTTTGCTGGAAGTCTCAAAATATCCATACTTGCCACACGTTTTGCAAACATAGTGTGGGCGCTTAATTTCGACCTCTCCACAGGTTGTAAGGATTTTCTGTTTCCGGTATTCCCGAAACCTTAATTTGTTGCCGCAATCGGGGCATTTTTTTTTACCGGGTCGTTTAATCGGTTGTGCGCCCGCTGAAGCATTTCTGCTTAAAATCCTGCTTGCCCTACAATATATACTCACACCCACTTTGGGGGTGGCGGAAAACGGCTTATGTTTAAATATTTCTTTTCTTAAAGCGCCGGTTGTAGCCAGGGGGTTGCTTGTTTTTTATCATTGCATCTTTGATGCGATGATAAAATGATCAAATATTCATCGGCCCCCTTTTTTAAACGGTAAATTATTTTGACTTATTGCTGGCACGTATTTTGCACTATATTGTTTAGAACTAACAATGTATCCAGGGAGGATAATATGAGACAAATAGCGATTTATGGAAAAGGTGGAATTGGAAAATCAACCACCACACAAAATACGGTAGCGGCAATAGCCGAAATGGGTAAAAAAGTCATGATCGTGGGCTGCGATCCAAAGGCGGACTCGACAAGATTGATTTTACATTCAAAGTGTCAGTCAACGGTTATGGAGCTTGCCCGCGATAAAGGATCAGTAGAAGATCTTGTTCTTGAAGATGTTTTACTTACCGGTTACCGAGATATCAAGTGTGCTGAAAGCGGTGGTCCTGAACCCGGCGTTGGTTGTGCAGGTCGAGGTGTAATTACTGCGATTAATTTTCTTGAAGAAGCGGGCGCCTATGATACAGGGCTTGACATGGTTTTTTATGATGTCCTTGGCGATGTGGTCTGCGGCGGGTTTGCCATGCCGATTCGCGAAGGAAAAGCGCAGGAAATCTACATTGTAACATCCGGCGAAATGATGGCCATGTATGCTGCCAATAACATTGCCAAAGGGATTTTAAAGTATGCTACAAATGGTAAAGTGCGTCTTGCCGGTTTAATCTGCAATTCGCGGCAGGTAGATAAAGAGTATGAATTAATCGAGGCGTTGGCGGAGAGACTGGGTACTCAGATGATTCACTTTATACCTCGCGATAACGTTGTTCAAAGAGCAGAGCTTCGAAGACAAACTGTTATTGAGTACTCTCCAGAAGTGCCCCAGGCTCAGGAATACCGCGATCTTGCCAGAAAGATTTACGAAAATAAAAATCTTGTGATTCCTACTCCGCTTGAAATGGAAGAGCTGGAAGAACTTCTCGTTAAATATGGATTTTTATCCGCCGAAGAAGTTGCGGAAACTATACCTCTTGAAACAGCCGAGAGCGTCGCATGTAATACTTAAAAAGACCTACCACGGAGGCTCAAAGTAACACGACAATTCAAACGTAAGAAGTTATTATAGAATTCCGTGGTTTGATCTTTGTGTTCTTGTGTCTCTGCGGTTACTTTTTAAAAAAGGAGAAATAAATGATAGCAATTGAAGATGGAAAAAAAATAATTGAAGATGTTTTAAAAGCCTATCCTGAAAAAACAAAGGCAAAAAGAGAAAAACACCTTGCCGTTCATCAGGATGACTGTTCTACGTGCGGTGTAAAGTCGAACGTTAAATCGGCTCCCGGCGTTATGACAGCAAGAGGATGTGCCTATGCCGGATCAAAAGGCGTGGTATGGGGTCCAATAAAAGATGTCGTTCATATTTCACACGGTCCAGTTGGCTGCGGTCACTACAGCTGGAGCACCAGAAGAAATCTGGCCGATGGAATTCCCGGCGTTAATAATTTTGTACCATTTCACTTTACTTCGGATTTTCAGGAAAGGGATATCGTTTTTGGAGGCGATAAAAAGCTGGAAAAAATTATTCATGAAATTAACGAATTGTTTCCGCTGAATAACGGATTATCGATTCAAAGCGAATGTCCGGTTGGTTTGATCGGAGACGATATCGAAGCCGTTGCCAAACAAACTTCGAAGGACATCGGTAAACCGGTTGTGCCGGTTCGTTGCGAGGGTTTTCGTGGCGTCAGTCAGTCATTGGGGCATCACATTGCCAACGACTCGATTCGCGATCACATTATCGGAACAAAAAAACTGGACAATAAATCAAAGTACGACATTGCCTTGATTGGCGATTATAACATTGGCGGCGATGCATGGGAAGCTAAAAAACTTCTTGAAGAAGTCGGATTAAAAGTTCGATCCATTTGGAGCGGCGACGCTACTCTGGAAATGCTTCAAACAGCTCCCGATGTAAAACTCAATGTAATTCATTGCTACCGAAGCATGAACTATATTTGCAGACATATGGAAGAAACTTACGGGATTCCCTGGGTAGAGATCAATTTATTTGGACCTACCAAGGTTGCAGAAAGTCTTCGCAAACTAGGCGAATTGTTCGACGAAAGCATTAAATCCAATGTAGAAAAAGCCATTGAAAAAAACATGATTGCAATGAATAAAACCATTGAAAAGTTTAAACCGCGTGTCGGCGGAAAAAAGGTAATGCTTTATGTCGGCGGTCTTCGGCCTCGACATACAATCGGTGCTTTTGAAGATCTTGGAATGGAAGTTGTCGGAACCGGTTATGAATTTGGACACAAAGACGATTACGAAAGAACCAAAGATTATATCAAAGACGGAGTTGTCATTTATGATGATGTGACCGCATATGAATTTGAGGAATTTGTAAAAAAAATAAATCCGGATCTGGTGGCTTCAGGTATAAAAGAAAAGTATGTTTTTCAAAAAATGGGTAAACCGTTTAGACAAATGCATTCCTGGGATTATTCCGGACCATATCATGGCTGGGGCGGATTTGAAATATTCTCCAGAGATATGGATATGGCATTAAACAGTCCAACATGGCAATTGGTTACTCCAAAGTGGAGAAAGGGGTCAACATGAATTTATTAGTTCATCAAAACCGGATAATATTGTATATCGCAGGAGGCATATCATGAGCGTAAAAACAGTAGAAGAAGTAAAAGAGTGGATCAACACAGAAGAGTACAAAGAGTTGAATTTCAAACGCGAGGCGGTGGTTATTAATCCTCCGAAGGCATGTCAGCCATTAGGCGCAATATTTGCGGCCTCTGGTTTTGAGAAAACTCTTCCCTATGTACATGGTTCTCAAGGTTGCACTGCGTATTTTAGAAGTAATCTTTCGCGACACTATAGAGAACCATTTTCTACGGTCTCAGATTCTATGACAGAAGATGCCGCGGTGTTTGGCGGGCTAAATAACGTTATTGATGGTTTGCGCAATGCCTATACATTGTACAAACCATCTTTAATTGCGATGTCAACATCATGTATGGCTGAAGTAATTGGCGATGATTTAAATGCCTTCATTGGTCAGGCTAGAGAAAAAGGTTCAATTCCTGAAGATTTTCCAGTTCCATTTGCGCATACGCCAAGTTTTGTTGGTTCACATATCACGGGATATGACAGTATGTTAAAATCAATTCTTGAAGAGTTAAATCAACGCCAAAAAAAATCTACCTCGGTTAAAGGTGTAGAAAAAACATCGTTGATCAATATCATTCCTGGTTTTGATCCGCATGTGGCCAACATTCGGGAGATCAAACATATGTTGGGTTTGATGGGCATCAAGAATTTAATATTAGCAGATAATTCAGATGTTCTCGACGCGCCTTTGACAGGTGAATATTCCATGTATACCGGTGGAACTCCTTTGCAGGATGCGATTAATGCTTCAAAAAATAAAGGTACAATTGCCTTGCAAAAAAATTCAACCATGAATACCATCAAGTATATCCAGGAAAAATGGGAAGATCATCCCGCATTTAATTTATATCCGCCGATGGGTATTAAATTAACAGATGATTTTGTAGAGAAAATTTCTGATCTTTCAGGAATTCCCGTCAGTAAGGAATTGGAAAAATATCGCGGACGGGCAGTTGATGCAGCGACAGATGCTCATCAATACATTCACGGCAAACGTTTTGCTGTTTTTGGTGATCCGGATGAAGTATATGGTATTGTCTCGTTTCTTCTAGAAATCGGAGGCGAACCCATCCATGTTTTAACGGCCACAGGTAATAAAACCTTTCAACGAGAGATGGAATTACTTTTAGCTTCAAGTCCCCATGGTCAGGGTGCAAAGGTATATGCAGGTTTTGATTTATGGCATATGAGAAGTCTGTTAATGACAGATCCTGTGGATATGATGATCGGCGATTCTCATGGTAAATGGGCCGCGCGAGATGCAAACATTCCCCTTGTTCGAATTGGTTACCCGATTGTTGACCGTGTAAATCTCCACAGATATGCCGTTGTCGGCTATCAGGGAGCCATAAACATGATCACGTGGATCGTGAATACATTTCTTGATGAATTGGATCGAAACAGCGACGACGCACACTTTGAACTATTAAGATAGTACAGAATTCGGTTGCCGAATGTCCCGCTCCCTTGGATAAAATTGATCTTAGATCAATCATTCAGGGTGCGGGATGTTTTGAAGCGACGTTTCAAGGAGGAATATGAATAAGTTGGAACAAATTGCATTTGATCAACCAGGTTGTGCCCACAATACATCGGGGCATAAAAAATGTGTGCATAAACCTTCAGGGGGAGAAAGCTGCGCTTTTGACGGAGCCTATATTGTATTAAATCCAATTCGAGATACGGCGCATCTGGTACATGGCGGAATAACATGCGGAGCGCATAACTACGAATCGCGCGGGGCGTATTCGTCAGGCTCACGATTATACAAGTATTGTTTTACGACAGATCTAAGCGAAAATGATATTGTATTCGGCGCGGAAGAAAAACTTCGAAATGCCATTATTGAAGTTCATGAAAAATTTAACCCTTCGGCAATTTTTGTATACCAGACCTGCATTCCGGCAATGACCGGCGAAGATACTGAAAAAATTTGTCAAACTGCTGCTGAAGATATTCAAGTTCCGGTAATTCCTGTTATTGCTCCTGGTTTTATGGGGCATAAAAATCTTGGTAATCGCATTGCAGGGGAAACTCTTTTGAAATACGTTATTGGAACAGGGGAAATTAACAGGTCACTGGAAATCGACTCAGAATTATCTGTAAATATAATTGGTGAATACAATATTGCCGGTGATATCTGGAACATTTTACCACTTTATAAAAAAATCGGTATACCTGTAATGGCAAAAATTACAGGAGACGCCGATTATTCCGAAGTTGCAAAAGCGCACCATGCAGGTTTAAATCTAATGGTTTGTTCCCGCGCTTTAATAAATATTGCATCGGGGATGAAAGAAAAATATGGCATTGATTATATCGAAGTGTCTTATTTTGGAATCAACAATACAACCCATGCTCTTAAAGAAACGCTTATATATTTTCATAATAGAAAAATAATAACAGATCAATTTTATTTTGAAAAAATGGAAATGATCAATCGAATGGAAAACGAGGCATGGGCAAGTTTAATTCCTTATAAAAAAATTCTAAACGGTAGAAAAGCCGTGGTGTATTCAGGAGGAGTAAAAAGCTGGAGCATGATCACGGCGCTTACTGATCTTGGAATTGAGGTAACCGCTGCAGGTACAAAAAAATCCAGCGAAGGCGATAAAGATAAAATTGAGCAGTTGATCGGTAAAGATAGAATGCTTGAAGATACTTCTCCGAAATCACTGCTCGAAACGATAAAAAATACCAACGCTGATTTTTTAATTGCGGGAAGTCGTAATCAATATCTTGCCTATAAAGAAAAAATACCCTATCTGGATATTAACCAGGAACGACATACTTCTTATGGAGGATACGCAGGTTCGATAAATCTGGCGAAAGATCTTTGTTTAACGTTAAAAAGCCCGGTTTGGGAGACTGTAAAAAGTTCAGCTCCCTGGGAAAATGATTTAGAAAATATATTTAAGGCGGCGACATGAGTGTTTTATATGAAACATTAAAAGAAAGCAGAATTGAGGCAGTACGCGTAAACCCAATCAAGGTCGCACCCGGACTTGGAGCCGGTTATGCCGCACAAGGTTTTTGCAAAGCCGTACCGTTTTATCATTCTGCCCCAGGTTGTAATTTTCTAAGTAAGGTTATTTTAACCCAACATTTTATGGAACCGATTTCCACTGCTGGAAGCGATATCAAAGAAACGGCATTAATTTTTGGGGGAACAAAAGAACTTCAAAATTCCATACAAAAGTTTTGTGAAAAAAGTAAACCTGAAATTGTATTTATTTTAAGTTCGTCAATACCTGAAGTCCGGGGTGAAGAGTATAGTTCACTTTTATACAACCTTAAAACAAAGTATTCAAATATTCAATTTATAGTGGTTTCTACGCCTGATTTTCAAGGAGGTTTCTCTGAAGGTTTTGCAAGTCTTGTATACCAGAGTATTTTTAATCTTGCCGAAGGCGGTGAAAAAACTGCTAACCAGATTAATTTTATTCCAGCACCGTATATGACGGCCGGGGACATTGATGAATTTATTGAAATAGCTGAAAGCTTTGAACTTCAAACGATCGTTATACCCGATTTATCATCAGGGCCAGATGGTTCGAAAGAAAAATTTTCAGGAATGTCTGTTCAGGGAACCAGCATTGAACAATTAAAACTTTCAGGCAGATCAACGGCGACTTTTACCGTAGGCGCAAGCATGAAACCTGCCGGCGACTTTCTGCAGGATCAGCATAATGTGAAACACATTCATTTCGATTCTATTACAGGGCTTTCTGGTTCTGATGAACTGATAAAACAACTTATGCTGTTAACCGAAAAATCTGAAGTTCCAGCACGTATTAAAAGGTTAAGGGCCCGCTTAAAAGACATCATGATTGATACACATCTTCTATTAAATGAAAAAAACATTGCAATGGCTCTTGAAGTAGATCATATTGCAGCATTAAAAAGTCTGTTTAACGAAATTGGCATTTGCTCTGAAATATCAATTTCTCCGCGGATCGATACGCAAATGAAAATGGATCACTCCATTCAAGCCGGAACCCTGTATGATATTGAAAAAAAACTAGCATCAGGTTTTATTGTAGACGCAATTATATCCAATACACACGGGAAAGAGCTCGCAACAAAATATAATATACCTTTAATACGATCAGGGTTTCCCATAACGGATAGATACGGCATGAATTACAATATCAATATCGGATACAAAGGAAGTATTTATTTAATACGAGAGTTAGCCAACAGTATAAAGTCGGTTTAATCATAACTGGATTAATAACTATAGGCTGGCCAAAAAAAGGAGAAAATTGTGCGAGTAGCATTTGCAACAAAAGACGGGATAAATATAAATGATCACTTTGGTTGGGCAAAAGAATTTGCCGTTTTTGACATTCACGAAGAAGACTTTTCGCTTGTAGAATCTCGACGAGTAGAAGAAAGCGATCCTGATTTTGAACCAGAAGAACTTGATAAAATTAATTTGCGCATTGAAGCGATCAAAGATTGTTCGATTATGTATTGCAACAATATTGGCGCAGTTTCTGCTGCACGTGTGATACGAAACCGGATTCACCCGATTAAAATGGCTGAACCTGTTGCGATAGCAATTGAAATTCACAGATTGCAGGAAGTTTTAAAAAATCCGCCAATCTGGATTAGAAAAATTCAAATGAGCGGCCCTAAAAAATAATTTAGTAATGATATTTTTTAAGCGCTTTATTGCATGGCATGAATTTTGCATATATTCAGTAAGGCAGCACTGTTTTAGCAAGTATGCATGTGTTTAGTTTTTAAAAGACTTTGGAGAATAAATGAAAGTAGCTATTACGTCAAGCGATGGAAAAAATATCGATACGCATTTTGGACATGCTGATTGTTTTTATATTTATGAAATTTCTGGTGATAAAATCAACCTGTTAGATATACGTGAAACAGAGAGATTTTGTACCAAAGACTCGAATCATGGAAAAAATAACGGTGTGATGGAACAATTTGCCAAATTATTAAACGACTGCGAAATACTTTTATGCAGCAGTATCGGATATCATGTTGCTGAGTCATTAAAGGATTATGGAATAAATCCCTATATGCTGGAGTGTGATATTTTAACCGGTCTTGAAGCATGCCGTGAAAATTTACTGGAACATATAATGCTGATTTAATGATTTTTTATGGAGAAGAAATGAATACAACACACCCCTGTTTTGATAAAGACGCAAGTAAGGTCTATGGACGTATTCATCTTCCTGTGGCACCGAAATGCAACATTGCATGTAACTATTGTAACCGAAAGTTTGATTGTATAAATGAATCGCGCCCAGGCGTTACGGCAAAGGTAATGTCTCCTGATGAAGCCATGGATCATCTGGCGAAAATGAAAAAAATCATGCCTTATATAAACACTATTGGAATTGCAGGCCCGGGAGATGCTCTTGCCAATTCTGAAAAAAGTTTTGAAACCATAGAAAAAATTAAAAGTAAATATCCAGAGATGCATCTGTGTATTTCAACTAATGGATTAAATCTGCCTGACTATGCGGATATAATTACAAAATTTAATATTTCTCATGTAACAGTTACTGTAAATGCAAATTCAACAGAAATAGCATCGTTGATATATCGACGTGTGAATTACAAAGGTGTAATATATCGAGGTGAGGAAGGGGCTTCAATTTTACTTGAAAATCAGAAGGCGGGTATTCATTATTTAACTGAGCGCGGTATTCTTGTAAAAATTAATTTTATATATATGCCTGAAATTAACAATCGTGAGATGTCTGCTGTGGTTCGTATGGTTGATGGAATGGGTGTAAAATTATTTAACGTTATGCCATTCATTCCGGTTGAAAAAACGCCATTTGCTCATTTAAGGGCTCCGCTTCCTTATGAGACTATGCGAATGCAACAGGCGGTTAAGGCATACGCTACTCAAATTTCGTTAATGGATCATTGTCAGCAGTGTCGATCGGATGCCGCAGGTCTTTTAGACGAAGAAAAATCATTTTGTCATTCAAACGAAAATCTGGAAATTCAGAGAAATTCAAATGAGAAAATTTTGTCATTTGTAAAATAATGGTATCAATGTAAAAATGGAAAAATATAATAGACAGATTTCACATCCTGGTTTTGGCGATGAAAAACAAGCCAGACTTGAACGTTCTACCGTACTTGTCGCCGGAATTGGCGGTCTAGGCGGCGCCGTTGTCTGGAGTCTTGTTTCTGCAGGAATCGGGAAATTAATTCTGGTTCATGCCGGAAATCTTGATGAGCCGGATTTAAATCGCCAGACATTGATGACTCATGACTGGATAGGTAAATCCAGAATTGAAAAAGCAAAAGAAACGATATTAAATTTTAACCCTTCTGTAGAAGTTGAGGCTTACGATTTTTGGATAGATGAAAATAATTTATCCAGCCTGGTTCAGCAAAAAAAAATCGATTTTGTAATTGATGCACGTCACAATTTTAAAGAAAGACGAATTATCAATGAAGTCTGTGTAAATGCAGACATTCCATTTAGTAATGCGGCAATGAATGCATTGGAAGGATATGTTTTTTCGGTAAACCCCGGTAAAACTGCATGTCTGCAATGCCTTTATTCGGAAGATCCTCCATCATGGGATCCATTTGGTTTTTCTGTTTTCGGAGCGGTTTCTTCAACAATCGGCTCGATGACCGCCATACAGGTTATTAAATATTTATCGGGTTACTATGATGATATCTTTGGTGTTTTAGTCAATGTTGATTTTACGGATCTAAGCAGTCGCAGGTTTAAACTAAAGCGCGACAAAAGTTGTCTGGTATGCGGAGGAAAACAATGATTCATCTCGTAGACAATACATTACGTGACGGAGAGCAAAGTCCCGGTGTGATGTTTAGCAGCAGGGAAAAAATGACAATAGCTTATTTGCTTGCTGATTCTGGAATTAAACATATTGAAGCAGGTTGTCCTGCTGTTTGTGAAGAAGAGCGCGATACAATAAAAGTACTGGCAAAGTCAGGAATTGACGCAAGTATATATTCATGGAACCGCGCAAAAAAAGAAGACATAGTATTTTCATTTTTATGCGGAGTAAAAAATTTAATTATTTCGATGCCCGTTTCTGATCAGATGATCACCAAAAAGTTGAGAAAAAACAGGAATTATGTATTAGATCATTTTTCATCTGTCGTCGAATTTGCAGTTGAAAGAGGCGCTGAAGTGGTTTGCGGCCTTGAAGACGCAAGCAGGGCAGACATTACATTTTTAAAAAAATTATGTATGCAGCTTGAGAAATCAGGCGCAGATCGAATTCGCATTTCAGATACATTAGGCGTTTTATATCCTGAAAAAACAACATTGCTCATTAAAGAAATAAAAAGTATTGTCGGTATTCCAATTGAATTTCACGGGCATAATAACTTTGGGCTTGCCAATGCAAATGCGATAAGCGCTTTTCTGGCCGGCGCAGAATATATCGATACATCTATTTTAGGTATCGGCGACGGCTGCGGAATAACAGCGCTTGAAGAATTTGTAAGCGGTGTAGAATTTATTTTAAAAATACCCACAGGAGTAAACATTGGCGCGTTAAAATCTCTTGCAGATACTCTTTTACTTGCTCTTAAACTAGAATTGTGGCCATGGAAACCAGTTCTGGGGAAAAACAACTACACGCATGAGTCGGGAATACACATCGATGGGCTTTTAAAAGACCCTGAGAATTATGAAATTGTATCGCCAGAAAGTTTCGGAATCAGGCGAAAGTTTGTTCTTGGAAAACATTCCGGAAAACATTCTGTTGCATATTTTTGTAAAATTCTCGGGCTGGAAACATCAAACATAGACATCGAACACCTTACAAATTTAATTAAACAAAAAACCATCGCAAAAAATGAGGTACTTTCGGTTGATGAAATTAGAAAATTGTACTTTATGCTGATAACAGAAAATCACAACATTCAAGCAGGAGCCGTTTGTTTTTAAACAAACTTTTTATACATACTGCTGCGGCATGGATTTTGCTTAATAATGACAGACACTACGAATAAAAATTTTATCAAAATCGTATGATTAAAAAGGAGTATTTTAATGGAAAATAGACTGGAACAAATAAACATTGATGAACAGTTTTATCAAAGTCTCGTAAGGCAGATACGATCTATCGATATCTACGGAAGTTATGCAAAATTTCAAGATCATGAATTGATCGGAATGAAGTATATTAAAACTGTCGAAAACACGAAAGATGTAAAAAAAAGCGAAGTAAAAAATGATCAAATTGCTCAAAACATAAAGGTATATCTGCAGGCGATCTGTGTAATGCTTGAAAAAATCACCGGTCAAATCATAAGTTTAATGACAGAAACAGGATGTGACGGATCGGTACAAGTGATAATGTATACCGGTGAGTTGATCATTTTAAACAAAACTTTCGGCGGAATTAGCGGTTTTGAGTTTTCCACGATTGATAAACTTAAAGACTACGGAACAAAACTTGCCATAAAACTGTTAAATACATTAAAGATAAAAACAGAAAAATACGGGTCAATGGTTCAGGATAACAATTTAAATTGATGAGATAAAATGAATACAGCAACATTAAGTTATAAAAAAAATGGGTCACAATGGAGTCCAAAATTTGTTGTTTCACTGGATTCTAAAAAGTGTATTGCCTGCGGCAGATGCTATAAAGGTTGTCCTTCCGGAGTCATGGAATTGTCAAGTGAAGAAGATGATGAAGATAATGAGATCATGTTCATGCAATTAGTAAAAGACGGCGAGTGTATTGGCTGTAAGTCATGTGCCATGGTTTGTCCGAAAGGATGCTTTGAGCATATAAATTGACAATTACAAGTAAGGGGCAGGCATCATTTTTTAAGTTATGAAGTTTTTGCTGTCTTACGTTTTAATAAGGATAGAAATGGAAAATTCAAGAGAAATTGCAAAACTAAAAAGACAATGCGTTGAAGTTGCCGGAAAAATTCACGATGTTGTTGAGGAAAATCTTTGGACAGATTATTCTTTATTGCCCGAATTATCGCGTGAACTCGTCGAGAAAATTCAAATTTACGAATCAGCAAATAAAACATGTCAAAGCGGCTGAAGTTTGAAATTTGACCTGTCAAATACAGATTTTAAAATACACGGCGCATATGAATTTTTATTGTTTAACGCATGTTCCCTTTGAGGGACCGGAAAATATACAAAACTGGGCATGGGAACATCATCATAATTTTGTAACGGCTAAATCTTATGAATATGAATTTCCAGACATCAATTCCTTTGATGTTCTCGTAAGCATGGGCGGGCCAATGAGCGCCAATGATGATAGCATCTATCCGTGGTTAGTAGAAGAAAAAAAGTTAATTGAAAAGGCCATTTCACATAATAAAAAATTTATAGGTATCTGTCTTGGCGCTCAAATTGCAGCAAATGTCCTGGGCGCCCAGGTAAAACCCAATTACGAAAAAGAAATAGGCTGGTTTGACGTAGAGTTGACCGCAGAAGGTCGGTCTCACTGTAAACTGGTAAATGTTCCCGACACATTTTCTGTTTTTCACTGGCATGGTGAAACTTTCGATATTCCGCATAAAGCCATACATTTAATGCAATCGGCAGGATGCACAAATCAGGGCTTTATTTATAACGAATGTGTTTTGGGTTTGCAGTTTCACATAGAATTAACTTCAGATGGTTTGATTACAATGATGGAAAACAGTCTCGAGGATATGACATCCGGAAAATACATTCAAACAGAATCGGAAATTCGCAAGATGACAAAACCGATGGTGCAAAAAACAATGCCAATTTTTAATGAAATCATGAATTCTTTTTTAATTCATTGATCGCGACAATATACATTAAATGCCTGCGAGTCTGCTGCGCAGCAGCTCCACATCCATGTGGCTGCATGCCCATAAGACATCGTGTCTGCTGCGCAGCAGCTCCACATCCATTATATGCCCATAAGGGTGTGAGTATATATTGTAGGGCAAGCAGAATTTTAAGCAGAAAACTTCCGTAAAAATATTTTTTTATTTATATACACAG
>Ga0224495_10002185_pt1 | contig 13009 bp, 7 predicted proteins | sample SF_Jul11_sed_USG_FD_168128 | JGI IMG/M metagenome (GOLD analysis project Ga0224495, IMG submission 168128) | Sediment microbial communities from San Francisco Bay, California, United States - SF_Jul11_sed_USGS_4_1 | ecosystem: Environmental > Aquatic > Marine > Sediment | place: USA: California... | reverse complement strand
AGGTGATAATAGCCGGAAAAGGCAATGCGACACTTACTCAGGATCAGCCAGGACGTTTGCAAGCCTACCGAACTGCTCAGGTGCGCGCACGAGTTGAGGGCGTAATCGAAAAGCGCTTGTTCAAGGAGGGCAGTGAAGTGAAAGCCGGCGCTTCGCTGTTTCAGATTGACGCGCGCAGCTATAAAGCGGCAGCAGAATCTGCTCGGGCCGATCTGGCGATCGCAAAACAGACAGTGGCGCGATACAAGCCCCTGCTGGAAATAAAAGCAGTGAGCCAACAGGAGTTTGATCTGGCCGATGCAAAAGCCAAGCAAGCAGAGGCAGCATCCATACGTGCTGACGAAGCGCTGGAAAATGCTGGCGTTCCTGCGGCGATATCCGGCCACATTGGACGTGCGCTGGTGACAGAGGGTGCTTTTGTTGGCAAAGGAGAGGCCACTCTGCTGGCTACCATCGAACAACTTGACCCTATTTATGCGAATTTCACCCAATCGGGAGCCGACCTGTTGCGCCTGAGGCAAGCCGTCAAGTCAGGCAAACTCAAACGGGCTGATACCACAAAAGTGGAATTGGTGCTCGAAGACGGCAGTATCTATACACGGACAGGCAAAATATTTTTCACCGACATGGCCGTCGATCCGAGCACCGGAGCTGTGTCGCTGCGCGCAGAATTTCCTAATCCCAAACGTGAATTATTGCCCGGCATGTTTGTGCGAGTCCGTTTTTCAGAAGCAGTGGCTGAAAACGTGATTCGCATCCCGCAGCGTGCAGTGCAAGCCGGGCAGCAAGGACAGTTCGTGATGGTGGTCGGTGCGGAGAACAAGGCAACACCGACCCCGGTGAAAACCAGCGGCATGGCGGGAAGCGATTTTATTATTTCCGAAGGTCTCAAGGGCGGCGAACAGGTCATCATTAACGGTCTGCAGAAAGCTCGGCCCGGTACAGTAGTAAAACCCGCACAGATGCCTGACGGAAAGGCCAAACTGCCTGTGGCAATCATCAAGCCGTAAGAAATTCATGTTCGCAAAATTTTTTATCGACCGCCCGATCTTCGCCTGGGTCATCGCACTGATCATCTTGTTGGGCGGTGTACTGGCGTTGAGAAACCTGCCGGTTTCTCAATACCCTGCTGTTGCACCACCTGCGCTTTCTGTCTCGATCAGCTATCCCGGCGCCTCGGCACAGGTGATAGAGGAGACGGCCGTAGCGCTGCTGGAGCAGGAAATGAACGGCGTCGAGAATCTGCTATACATGGAGTCAGCAGCAGAGCTGGGGAGCGGCAGCATCACGCTGACCTTCAAGGCCGGCACTAATCTCGATCTTGCTTCAGTCGAAACGCAGAACCGCATCAAGCGCGTCGAGGCACGTCTGCCGGAAGACGTGCGGCGGCTGGGCATTACCGTGGCGAAATCGGCGCGCAACTATGTAATGTTCGTCGCATTGATATCGCCTGACAAAAGCCTGGATAACGTCGCGCTCGGCAGCTATGCGGCCGCAAGCGTTCTGGATAGCATCCGGCGCGTGCCCGGTGTAGGCGAAGCGCTGCTGTTTGGCACCGAATATTCGATGCGTTTGTGGCTTCAGCCAGAAAAGCTCCACAGCTACAATCTTACTCCGGCAGATATTTCGCGCGCGGTACGCGCGCAGAATTCACAACTTGCCACCGGCGAATTGGGGCAACTGCCTTCCGCGCCGGGTCAGCAGCTCAATGCAGTGATTATCACCAGGACTCGTTTTTCGACACCGGAAGAATTCGCCAACATCATTGTGCGCACCAATCCGGATGGTTCAACTTTGCGTGTGAAGGATGTGGCACGTGTGGAGTTGGGCGCCCAGGATTATTCGCGTAGCGCGCGTATCGACGGGCAGCCGTCTGCGGCGATCGCGATACGCTTGTCACCGGGAGCTAACGCGCTGGAAACGGTGAAGACAGTCAGGGCGCGCATGACCGACTTGGCAAAATTCTTTCCCAAGGGCATAGACTGGCTGGTGCCGTATGACACTTCCAAGTTCATCGATATTTCCATCAAGGAAGTGCTGAAAAGCCTGGCCGAAGCCATGGTGCTGGTGGTATTGGTGATGTATCTGTTTCTGGGAAATTTGCGGGCGACACTGATTCCTACCATTGTGATACCGGTGGCGCTGGTCGGCGCGCTGGTAGGTTTGTACTTGCTGGGTTATTCGATCAATGTGCTGACGCTATTCGCGATGGTGCTGGCCATCGGCATTGTGGTGGACGATGCCATCGTGGTAGTGGAGAACGTTGAACGCATCATGACCACCGAGGGGTTATCGCCGCGCGATGCGACCAGAAAAGCAATGGACCAGATCATCGGGGCGGTCATCGCAATCACGCTGGTGCTTTCGGCGGTGTTCATACCGATGGCGTTCTTTCCTGGCTCGACGGGCGCGATCTACCGGCAATTTGCCGTCACGCTGGTGCTGACCATGATGTTCTCGGCATTGATGGCGGTGACGCTGACCCCGGCATTATGCGCGACTTTGCTCAGGCACGAACCCGGCAAGGAACTGCTGCCCAGCAGCGGATTGCTCGGCCGGTTTAACCGATTCTTTGCGCGTACTACGCAAAAATACCTTGCTGGAGTTGGCAGGATCGTAAATAAAACTACGCGCTATCTGATGATATACGCGGCAATCTTAATCACGATGGCCGGACTGTTCAGCATGTTGCCCGGAAGCTTTCTGCCGGAGGAAGACCAGGGCTATTTCATCAATGTCATACAACTACCTGCAGGAGCAACACAGGAACGCACGCTGGAAGTTTTAACCCAGGTCGAGCAATATTACCTTGGAAAAAAAGAAGTTGAGCATGTTATCGGCGTGGCGGGTTTCTCATTTTTCGGGCGCGGTCAAAACGCAGCGATCGCTTTCGTGCGGCTCAAGGGATGGGATCAGCGGCCATCGCCGGACAGCGCATCCACTGCGATGGTGCGCAAGGCCAACATGGCGTTAATGAGCATCAAGCAGGCAATGATCTTTGCGATCAATCCGCCGCCTATCCCGGAATTGTCTGCGGTAGGGGGCTTCGATTTCCGTTTGCAGGATCGTGGCGGAATGGGCCGGGAAAAGCTGCTGGAGGCACGTAACATGGCATTGGGCATGGCTGCGCAGAATCCGGTGTTGGCGGGTGTGCGTCCCGAGAGCCAGGAAGCCGGCTCCCAGTTGTTTCTCGATATTGATCGGCTGAAAGCCGAGACAATGGGTGTTTCGATAGCCGATCTCAACGAAACACTCCAATCGCTACTGGGTGTGGCCTATATCAATGATTTCGTGCGCCAAGGACGCGTGCTGCGCGTGCAAATGCAGGCGGAAGCAGACACACGACGCACCCCGCAAGACATCTTGCGGATATCAGTGCGCAACAACAAAGGCGGCATGGTACAACTTGCCGAGATTGCTACTGCGCGCTGGGTGGCGGGTTCACCCAAGCTGGATCGCTATAATGGCCTGCCCGCGATGAAAATATCCGGTGCTCCTGCTCCAGGGCGCAGCAGCGGCCAAGCAGTGGCGGCGATGGAACAGATTGCGCAAAAGTTGCCTGCGGGATTCGGGTTCGAGTGGTCTGGTACTTCTTTCGAAGAGAGGCAATCCGGCACGCAGGCTCCGTTGCTGTTTGCAATTTCGCTGGTCGTGGTATTTCTGTGTTTGGCTGCGCTGTATGAGAGCTGGGCTATCCCGTTCGCGGTGCTGCTGGTTGTGCCGCTGGGCATCTTCGGCGCAGTACTGGCGGTGACATTGCGCGGGCTGCCCAACGATGTCTATTTCAAGGTGGGTCTGATTGCCATCATCGGCTTGTCGTCCAAGAATGCGATCCTGATTATCGAATTCGCGCGCAAGCTGCAAGACGAAGGCATGAGCGCGATTGACGCGACACTGGAAGCGTGCCGGTTGCGTTTCCGGCCCATCCTGATGACCTCAATCGCTTTTATTGCCGGAGTGATGCCGCTGGCGATTTCTACCGGAGCTGGCGCACAAAGCCGTCATGCGATAGGCACCGGTGTGATGGGAGGAATGATTGCCGCGACTTTGCTGGCAGTATTTCTGGTACCGGTATTCTTTGTTGTGGTGAGGCGCATCTTTCCCGGACATGTGCGCAAAACCGGGAAGGTGGACAGGCGTGATTAATCGATTTGCCTCGGTTGCGTTGCTTGCGTTGCTGGGCGGTTGTTCGCTGATGCCCGATTATGAACGTCCGACCGCATCCATTCCGGCTGCATGGCCAGTCGGCGTGCAACCCGGAGGCGCGCGCAAAGCCGCAAATATGGACTGGCAGCAGTATTTTCCTGATCCGCGATTGCAAATACTGATCGCAACGGCATTGCAAAACAATCGTGATCTGCATATTTCCACCGCGCGTATTGCCGAAGCGCGCGCACAATATGGCATACAGCAGGCCGATCGATTTCCCAATATCAATTTAAGCGGCACGCGCAATGCCTCGTTGACTCCAGCCAGCGCGTCCGTTACCGGTACTGCATTGCGGGCCCAGCGTTATGACGTGGGTTTGAGCTTGTTGTCGTTCGAGCTGGATTTCTGGGGACGGGTCAGTAGCCTGAATGCTTCGGCTAAAAACAACTTTCTGGCGACCGAAGCAGCACAGCGCGCATTCAGGTTGTCGCTGATCGCTGATGTGGCGAACGCCTACCTGTCTCTGCTGGAGCTGCGCGAGCGTACTCAAATCGCAGCTGCTACAGTCAGGGCGCGGGGTGAATCCAGGGATCTGCTGATGCGCCGCCGGGAATTGGGGGTTTCCAGCGAGCTGGATTTTTTGCAGGCGGAAGGTGCCTACCAAGCCGTGCTGGCAGAGCGTGCGAATCTGCAGCGGCAACAGGCCGCTGCAGAAAATCTGCTCAATATGCTGCTCGGGCAAGAGGTAGCCGGGATCAAGGATTTGCCAGCTGGGAAAGACTTGGCCGGACAGGAAATAAAACCCGATCTGATCGCAGGATTGCCTGCCGAGGTATTGCTGCAACGTCCCGATGTGCTGGCAGCCGAGTACAGGCTGATCGCTGCGAACGCTAATATTGGTGCAGCACGCGCGGCTTTCCTGCCGCGCATCACGTTGACCGGCAGCGGCGGAACTGCCAGCCGAACTTTGGCCGGATTGTTCGACGCTGGAAGCGGGGCGTGGAGTTTTCAGCCCGCTCTCAACCAGCCACTGTTTGCCGGTGGCAGAATTTCTGCCAATGCAGATATCGCTGAAGCACGCAAAGTGATCGCTATTGCCGAATATGAAAAAACCATCCAGCAGGCATTTCGCGAAGTGGCGGATCTGTTGAATGCACGCGACAGAATTGCGGAACAGCTGGCTGCACAGGCCGCCAACGCTCAAGTGCAAAATCAGCGGCTGCGTCTGGTCGAGGCACGTTATCAGGCGGGCATCGCTAACCACCTCGAGGTACTGGACGCTCAGCGAGAGGCTTTTGCCGCCGAGCAGGGGGAGACGCAGGTGAGGCGGGTATCGCTAAGCGTGGCTACGCAGCTTTACAAGGCCTTGGGGGGCGAAAGCAATATTTCAGAAGAAAGAGCGAATCAGGAGATATCCAGAAAATGATGGCGGAAGCACAAGCCGGCACTGCCAGCGAACATACACGTATGCGTTTGCTGGAAGCTGCGCGTGAAGTATTTTCTCAGCATGGATTTCAGGGCGCCACGGTGCGCGAAATTTGCCGCCGTGCCGAGGCGAACGGCGCGGCGGTGAATTATCACTTTGGCAGCAAGGATGGCCTGCTTGCAGAGGCATTGAATTTTGCGCCGCTCAAAGCCATGCAGAAAGCCAACGTCAGAGCCGGCGAATGCCCCAGAATGCGCTTGCGCCTGTTCATACACGATTTCATGCTGATGTTGCTGGATGAAAAAAATCCATCCTCACAATGCCAGATCATGGCGCGTGAGCTGGCCGATCCTACGCCAGCGCTGGACAAGATCGTACGGGAAGCGATAGAACCGTTGCATGAATTTTTGGGCAAACTGGTGCGCGAAATTACTGGAGACAATATCAATGCGGCCGAATTGCGCCGTTGTGTGCATAGCATCTTTGGTCAGTGTCTGTTCTACCGGCATTCGCAACCGGTGTTGCAACGCCTGCACCCCAGGATGCGCTATGACCATAAGGAGATCGAAGCGATAGCCCAACACATTGCGGAGTTCTCCTTGTCCGGTATCGAACATCTGGCAACAAACCGCGATTAAGGAACTGGCTGAGTATAGTGGAGCGCATGAATATACCGAGTATTCCTCACAAACTTGAACAATCGAGTGGGGAAGAACTTGCAAACAGCCTCAGCCACGGGATAGGTTTGATCGCGGCACTTGTGGCGACACCGTTTGTTATTCAGCATGCGACCCAGCAAGGAAATGTCCGATCCATTGTCGGCGTGAGTATCTTTGCCGCGACAGGGATCATATTAAAGGTATCCGGAAGGATGTCGCGCCCGATCATTTCCACCAGCCTTTACTTGCTTATGGGGTGGCTGATTGTGATTGCGGTTAATCCGATGTATGAGCGCATACTTTCAGTCGGCTTGCTATTGCTGGCCGGCGGAGGAGCGGCATACACAGCAGGTGTGGCATTTTATGTGGCTGATGCGCGGCTGCGCTATGGTCACTTTATCTGGCATCTGTTTGTCATGGCCGGTACCGTATGCCACTTTTTTGCCGTTCTATGGTATTCGGCCTAGCCCTGCTCCAGGATTCGTTTCGGCTTTGTATAGCGTACAGGAATCATCATCACTGTAGCGGTAAGCCTGGACTCACAAGGCAGGTGGACGACTATGACTGCTGTTCCTGCTTGCTCTTCCACATGCCCCATAGAGCTTCTTCCAGATTATGTGCAAAACGTGGCGCATCAAACAGCGGCGATGTTCTGGCCTGTTCGCGCAGTCCAGTTCGTAGCGCCGCAAGTTTTGAATAATTGCTGGATAGTGCCAGTGCTTTGCTGACGTAATCAGCTTTATTAGTAACCACCCAGTCTTCCAATCCGGCAGCTGTCAACAGGCTGGCACCCTGCCTGGACAGCAGCGTATCTCCCGCTAAAGTCAGGGTCGGCACGCCCATCCATAATGCTTCGCAGGTGGTGGTGCCGCCCGGGTAAGGGAATGTATCCAGAATCATGTCCACTTCAGCATGAGCGGCCAAATATTCCTTGCGGGGAACAGTACCATGTAGCGCCACACGTGCGGGGTCGATGCCTTGTTGCTGCAGGCGCTGTATCAACTGTTGCACGACCGCCGGATCCTTTAATTGATGGCATTGCCATCGCAGACGTGCGTCGGGCAAGGCGGTAAGGATGTCGGCCCACGCCGACAGTACACTATCCTCAACTTTGGACATGTTCTGGAAACAACCGAAGGTGAAATGACCACTAGAAGAAGCTGGCAACGGCGCAACCGGCAGGTCAATTTCAGGCGGGCTAAAACATAGCCTCGTGTCGGGCAAAGACCAAACTGATTCAGTAAAATGTTTCTGGTGGGCTTCGGGCACTCCCACACGATCCGCTAACAGAAAATCCATCTCGGCTACACCGGTAGTGGCAAAATATCCCAGCCAGGCAACTTGCACTGGCGCCGGTTTCCAGGCAAACATCGGCAGACGGCCGTGTCGACTATGACCTGACAGATCCATTAATATGTGGACTCTGTCAGCATGGATCAGGCGGGCAGCTTTCTCATCGCTTAAGCCGTGCAACGGCTTCCATGCAGAGAAGCAAGGCTTGATTCGGTCTGTGAGTGTGTCAGTCATGTCGTTAGTCGGGTATGCGATAAGATCTAAACACGTCGAATCCAGTTTGGTCAGCAGCCCCTCCAGAAAATATCCAACCGGATGATTGCGCAGATCGCCGGATACCAGTCCCACCCGCAGGCGATCAGGTTTGGGTGCACACTGCCATGCAGCAAAACACTTTGCTGCTTTCCCTGAAACAAGCCGGCCATATTGGCGGGCTTCATCGAGACAATATGCTGGAGAATAGCGAGCCGAATAATTTAAAGTAAACAGCAAGCTACTATAAGCCTCGGCAAAATCAGGTTTTATTTCCAGCGCGCGGCGATAACAATTCACAGCCTGATCGAGTTGGCCGAGCTCTTTCAGAGTATTGCCAAGGTTGTAATGTGCATCTGCGTAATCCGGGTTTATGTTCAGAGCGAGGCGATAGCTGGCTGCGGCATCGTCGAATTGACCGAGTTCCTTGAGAGCGGCGCCCAGATTGTTATGTGCTTCGGCAGAGCCAGGCTGGAGCACGATCACCCGGCGGTAGCTGGCCGCTGCTTCGTCGAGTTGGCCGAGCTCCTTGAGAGCGGCACCCAGATTGTTGTGAGCCTCAACGGAACCGGGCTGGAGCGCGATCACCCGGCGGTAGCTGGCTACCGCAGCGTCGAGTTGACCGAGATCTTTCAGAGCATTGCCGAGGTTGAAATGCACGTAGGCGGAATCAGGCCTTATCTGCAATGCCTGGCGGTAGCATGCCACTGCATCATCGAGTTGACCGAGATCTCTTAAGGCTGTGCCCAGATTGTTGAGCGCATCAGCCGAGCCGGGCTTTATCTGCAATGCATGCCGGTAGCTTGCCACCGCCTTGTCAAGTTGCCCAAGATCTTTCAAGACATTACCCAGGTTGCTGTGCGCCTCGGCATATGCGGGGTTAAGCTTCAGCGCACGGCGGTAGCTTGCCGCTGCATCGTCGAATTGGCCGAGGTTCTTCTGAACGACACCCAGGTTGAAATGCGCCTCGGCATCATTCGGCATGGATTCAACAGCCTTTTGAAAAGCGGCCAGCGCATTCTTGCCCTGCATCTGCAAGGATGCGCCCAACAATTTCCAGACGAGCCCGGAAGCCGGATAGCGCCCGGCCAGAGCTCGAGCCCGGCTTTCCAGTTCCGCGAAACGTCCTGTGTTGAACAAGGTGACCAGCGGATTGAATTCATCAGGTGACGGGCCTGCAGCACGGGGCGCGGCTTTGCCCTCGCAACAATGCTTGTATTTCTTGCCGCTGCCGCAACTGCACAGGTCGTTTCTTGCTGGTTTCACATTCAGTATTCCAGAAATCAATTTCTCTTTGGCGATAGATCGCCCAGCGCGTCCAGCAACGGCCCTAGATATTTTTCATAGGGCCGCCAGCGCTCCATTGAGGACTTGTAAATCGGGCGGCGTACTTGTGCCAAGCTGGCAGTGTCAATTGAACGTTTTTGCTTGTAAAAATCGAGGCAGGCATCGTTCCACTCCAAGCCGCAAAAATCGAGCATGCGCCGCGTCTGTGCCTCCTGATCGGCGACAATATCTTCATATTGCACATCCAGAAATGATCCGGCAGGTAAAACGCAGCGCCAATGATCCATCAATCTTGCGTAGTCGACGTAATAGCGGCCCAGTTCGGCCAAATCGTAGGTGTGCTTCAGTGGCCCGCCGAACAATTTCGTAAAACAGGAAAGACACGTGTCCACCGGATTGCGGTTGACATGAATGATCCTGGCGTTCGGAAGCATCGCGTGGATCAAGCCGATAAACATGAAATTATCGGGCATCTTGTCAGTGATATACCGCGCATCCGGCGCGCGTCGATGCAGGGCGGCGACATAGTCATCGGCCCATTGGGTCAGGTTTCGCCGATCAAGCGCGAGAATGTTGCCGGGGAAACCCATGGTTGTGGCGGCGGCACGATGAGCGATTTGCACCATGTCAGGTAATTCACCCGCACCGTACACCTCGGGATGGCTGGAGATGATCTGTTCGGTCAGCGTGGTTCCGGAGCGTGGCATGCCCAGCACAAAAATGGGTGCCTTCGACGGGTTGCCGCCGCCGCATAACCGATCAACGGTTTTCTGGTCGAAAACCCGTATGACTTCATCGAAATGGCGCGTCATCTGCTTGGCATCGTATACAAAAGTGGCGCGCTTCAATCTGCATCCTTCGAGGAAATGCGGAAATGCCTTGTCATGTTCCCCTAAATCATCAAAGCAATCGCCCAATACGAAATGCAGAAAAACTTTCTGGTCATACGGCATCGATAATCGGTTGTTGCGTACCGCCTCTTCCGTTGCTATCAGAGCGGCCAGATTCTCATCACCAGGCCGGACTTTCTGGACGCCAGCCAGCTGTAAGCGCGCACTTAGATTGTTGGAATCGATCTCCAGCACCCCCAAGAAAGCCTCTTCAGCTTTTGCCATTTCTCCGTCGACGGTATGCAGAAGTCCCATGCCGAGCATGGCTCCAGTACACACTGGGTTTATCTCCAGCGCCCGGCGATAGCTTTTCAATGCATCTTCGAGTTGCCCAAGGTCTTGCAGGACATGGCCAATGTTACTGTGAGCTTCAAAATAATCCGGTTTGATTGCGACAGCTTTGCGGTAACTTTCAATTGCAGCTTCAAGATTTCCACTGCTTCTCAGGGCAGAGCCCAAATTATTGTAAGCAGAGGCAGAATCAGGCTTGAGCATCAAATAGCGGCGATAACTGGTCACCGCGCCATCAAAGCTGCCTAGGTCTCTAAGGACATTACCTAGGTTATAGTGAGCATCGGCATGTTCAGGTTTGTGTTCAATAGCCTTGCTATAACATGTCACCGCAGCCTCAAGCTGTCCGATGCTCCATAAGACATTACCAAGAAGGTATTGTGCTAAGGGGTAATTCGGCTTGATTGCGAGTACACGGCGGAAGCTGATAACAGCATCGCTGGATTGACCAAGACTCGCCTGTATGACGCCCAGATTGAAATGCACCTCGGCATCATTGGGCATGAGCCCAACAGTTTTTTGCAAGACGGCCAGCGCATTCTTGCCCTGCATCTGCAAGGATGCGCCCAACAATTTCCAGACGAGCCCGGAAGCCGGATAGCGCCCGGCCAGAGCCCGAGCCCGGATTTCCAGTTCCGCGAAACGTCCTGTGTTGAACAAGGTGACCAGCGGATTGAATTCATCAGGTGACGGACCCGCAGCACGGGGCGCGGCTTTGCCCTCGCAACAATGCTTGTATTTCTTGCCGCTGCCGCAACTGCACAGGTCGTTTCTTGCTGGCTTCATGCCCGCTATCCTTGACTGATTATTAATTGGACATTATCGCAGCGCCGATATATTCATCCAACAGGCGTTGTGCTTTTCCTTGATAAATCAGGCTGAGTGTTTGTTACGTGCAGGCCACATTTCCCACAGTGCATTCTCGAAATTCCGCGCAAAGCTCGGCGCGTCAAACAACGGAGATGCCAGCACTTGCCGGCGCAAACCGGATCTCAGTGCGGCTAAACGCAATAAATCGGAAGTAAAAAACACGGCTTTGGCCACATAGTCTTCTTTGCTCGTCGTGACCCAATCACCCAACCCGGCAGCTGTCATCAGACTGGCGCCTTGTCTGGACAGCAGCGTATCTCCCGCCAAAGTCAGGGTCGGTACACCCATCCACAATGCTTCACAGGTGGTAGTGCAGCCCCCATACGGAAATGTATCCAGGATCATGTCCACTTCAGCGTGAGCAGCCAGATAATCCTCGCGGGGAACAGCACCATGCAGCATCACCCGCGCGGGATCAATATCGTGTTGCTGCAAACGAATCTTCAGCTGCTTAACTACCGCTGGGTTTCCAAATTGAAAGCACTGCCACCGCAGTCGTGTGCCAGGCAAAGCTGCAAAGATTGCAGCCCAAGCCGAAAGCACGCCATCACTTACCTTAGCCATGTTATGGAAACAACCAAAGGTGATATGGCCGCTCGTCAGTGCAGGCAACGGTGCAACCGGTAGATCTATATCCGGCGGGTTAAAACATAACATCGAATCAGGCAGGCACCACACGGTTTCAGTAAAGTGCCCCTGGTGAGCCTCGGGTACACCTACTCGATCTGCAATCAGAAAATCCATTTCAGTTACCCCGGTAGTGGCCAAATAGCCTAACCAGCTGGCTTGTACCGGTGCCGGTTTCCATGCAGAAATCGGCAGGCGGTTATGGGCGGTGTGACCGGAGATATCAAGCAGAATATGCACACCGTCGGCATGAATCAGGCGAACGGTTTCTTCGTCACTTTTTCCGACCAGCGATTTCCACGCGGAAAAAAACGGACGAATGCGCGCAGTGAGATCATCGGCTTTTCTATTGGTCGCGTAAGCGACCAGCTCAATACGGGTGTAATCGAAATGTTCCAGCATACCCTCAAGGAAAAACCCGACCGGGTGTTTACGCAGATCGCCGGAAACAATGCCGACTCGCAGGCGGACAGGATCGGGTTCGCATTGCCAGGAAACGAAGCGCTCTTTGGCAAGTCTGGACACCACCCGGCCATATTGGCGTGCCTGCTCCAAACAATATTCGGGCGAATACTTTGACGAACAATTCAAGGCGAACAACATATTGCTGCGAACCTCTGCGAGGTCTGGATTTATATCCAAAGCCTGTTGATAGATTGCCACTGCTTCATCGAGCTGCCCGGTATCCTTGAAAAAATTTCCTAGATTGCTGAGAGCGCTGACATTGCTCGGATCCAGTTCGTACGCCTGCCGATAATTTGCAGCCGCATCATCGAACTGCACAAGTTCGTGTAAAGTAACACCAAGGTTGTTGTATGCCTCGGTGAAATCGGGTTTGATTTCCACTGCCTTACGGTAATAGACCGCCGCCTCGTCAAGTTGTCCCATATCTTTTAAAACATGGCCGAGATTAAAATTGGTGTCGGCGTTATTCGGCTTGATTGAGATCGCACAACGGTAGCTAGCCGCTGCTTCTTCAAGTCGCCCAAGTGCTTCAAGTGCATTGCCCAGATTACTGTGAGCCTCGGCAAAATCAGGTTTTATTTCCAGCGCGCGGCGATAACAATTCACAGCCTGATCGAGTTGGCCGAGCTCTTTCAGAGTATTGCCAAGGTTGTAATGTGCATCTGCGTAATCTGGGTTTATGTTCAGAGCGAGGCGATAGCTGGCTGCGGCATCGTCGAATTGACCGAGTTCCTTGAGAGCGGCGCCCAGATTGTTATGTGCTTCGGCAGAGCCAGGCTGGAGCACGATCACCCGGCGGT
>Ga0224495_10002184_pt1 | contig 13011 bp, 11 predicted proteins | sample SF_Jul11_sed_USG_FD_168128 | JGI IMG/M metagenome (GOLD analysis project Ga0224495, IMG submission 168128) | Sediment microbial communities from San Francisco Bay, California, United States - SF_Jul11_sed_USGS_4_1 | ecosystem: Environmental > Aquatic > Marine > Sediment | place: USA: California... | reverse complement strand
CCGGCTCGCTCCGACCGTGTCGCCAAGTACAATCAACTTCTGCGCATAGAGGAGGAGTTGTGTGCTTCGGCAGACTACGCAGGAATGGACGCTTTCGGCCATCTCAGATAGATTTATCATGGGGTCACGTCTTGCATGATCCCGGGGTCTAGGGAATCGCATGAACAAGCCGCAAAGCCGAAACATTACGGCGGACATTCCGTACGACCACGGAATGCCGCTGGTCAGCGCGCTCGAGCGTCGAGAAGCCCTCGCGGACAAGTACGACCGCGAGTTTGGCAAAGAGAGAGTGTTTCCCGAGCTCGTCGAAGCGCTGCTGGAGGAAGTGCCGGAGGGCTCATCGGTACTCGAAGTCGGGGCCGCCACGGGCGTTCTCACCCGCCCACTGCTGGGTCGTGCGGGCCGGCTGACAGCGCAGGAGCCCTCACCTGGCATGCTCAGTCGGCTTCTGGCCAGCGAAGTCGCTTCTTCGCCGCGTCTCAGAATCAGACAGGGGATGGCCGAGGACCTCGGCGATGAGGAGACCTTCGAGGTCGCCGTCGTCACCTTCACTCCCAGACGAGGATTCGGTCTGATGCGGTTGCTCCTGATTCTGGCGACGCACGTGAGCGAGTCAGTGATCATGCTTCTTGACGACGACCCTGGGATGAACTGGGCGTACGTTTCTCGGGGCGCGTCGAAGCACGGGTTCGACGTGCGCGTGCGCTTCGTCAACGGGTCTTGCTCTGAGGACGAGCAGCCAAGGCGGGCAGTGATCATGGTCGCGGAGTTGGGTGGGTGCGCGCTTGCGCTCGAGCCTGAAGAGGCGTGGACGTTGAGCGCGCGTGAGGTTCGGGTACCACATCCCATTCCGAGGGGTGCGGCCACGCGTCTCGTGCGCTACCTGCTCGCGGGCGGCGATCGGGCGCTGATCATCACTGCCGATGAAGAAGGCCTGGACAGACTGCACGGAAACCTGCGTACGGCCGCTCATCGCCTCGGTCGCGAGGAAATCACCGTCCGCAGACATGGTGGTCACATACAGCTGGTCAGGCTGCCGCGAGACATGGTCGAGGACGACGAGACGGCACCTGTCGAGTAGCCTGTCTCGGCGCTTGCGAGTCGCCGCTTCACGGCAAGATACGTAGGGGCATGAACACCGACTAGGGGGCGGGAGTGCGCCGGACGAAGATAGTCGCGACCATCGGTCCGGCTACTCGGTCGCCCGAGGCACTCTCCGCGTTGGTCGGTGCGGGGATCGACGTCGCGCGGCTGAATGCCTCACACGCCGACGTCGACGAGCTCGACGCCCTTCTCGCAGCCGTCCGTGCTGCGGCATCTTTGGCGGGACGCCATGTCGGGGTGATGCTCGACCTGCCGGGTCCCAAACTGCGCCTGGGCGAGATCCAGGACGGGGCGGTCCTGGAAACGGGCGCGCAGTTCGTGCTCGTCAAGACGCCTTGTACGGGAGACGCCACACGCGCATGCGTCACCAACGCCGATCTTGCCGGCGACGTATCACCGGGAGACCGCGTGCTTCTCGACGACGGGGGGATCGAGCTCTCGGTGCTCGCGGCAGAGGGCGAGGAAGTCCGCACGCTGGTCGTTTCAGGCGGTCCGTTGACGAGTCACAAGGGCGTGAACGTCCCCGATGTCACGCTCGCTGTCGATATCATCACCGATGCGGACAGAGAGGCTCTCGAATGGGGTCTTTCGGCAGGCGTGGACATCGTCGCGCAGTCCTTCGTGAGGAGTGCTGAGGACGTACTGGATCTCAGGGAAGTCGTCGGCGGCTCGGGCATCCCCATCGTCGCGAAGATAGAGAAGCACGAGGCGGTTGCCAGTATCGAGGCGATCGTCGAGGCGGCCGATGCGGTGATGGTCGCTCGCGGGGACTTGGGTGTGGAGACGTCACCGGAAGAAGTGCCGGTTCTGCAGCGTCGCATAATCGCGGCGTGCCGCGATGCGGGCCGGCCCGTCATAGTCGCTACCCAGATGCTGGAGTCGATGATCGACTCTCCCAGGCCCACGCGCGCAGAGGCGTCGGACGTCGCCAACGCCATATTCGATCGCGTCGACGCTGTCATGCTCTCCGCAGAGACTGCGATAGGGAGGTATCCTGCCGAGGCGGTTGCGACGATGGCGCTCATCGTCCGTCGAGCCGAGGCCTCGCTGGAGCCGGTTGCGCACGACAGAGTCCCCGCAACGGATTCGAGCGTCACTCACGCGGTGAGCGCGGCCGTCTGCGAGCTTGCGGAGGATCTGCGGGCTGCGGCCATTCTCACCGCCACCCAGTCGGGTGCGACCGCACGTGCCGTGGCACGCCATCGCCCCAGCGTGCCGATCGTAGCGGTCACGCCTTCCGAGGCGGTTGCGCGACAGTTGGAGCTCGTGTGGGGCACGGAGACCGTTGTCGCGCCGGTCGCATCGGCAGAGGACCTCGCGCTCGAGGGCCTCGTCGCTGCCGTGCGTGACGAGGGGCTGGTGATGGCCGGAGACATAGTCGCCATCACTGCCGGAGTAGTCCGCGGCAAGCCGGGTACGACCGATCTGATACTCGTGCGCGAGGTTCCGGCCTAGCAGCTTCCCGAGTGCCTTCACCTACACCTGAGCCTAAGGTGCGCCCGACGGACGCTTTGTGATATCATCCCTGCTGGTGAAAGGGTTGTTCGCCCTTCGCCGTGTCGCTGGCCCGCACGCAGTAAATGTGGCAGGTATGGCATCTCGTAGCAGAACGAAGCACGGGGCTTCAGCGAAGGCGCGCCGGACGAGTAGGTCCGGGCGGCCTGTTTCAGCGTCCTCACGCGCGAAGCCGACTCGTTCTTCGGGTGCGCGAAAGGGCCGGAATACCTCCGCATCGGGTCCCAAGACCTCCAACACCGCACGCTCGCGTGCCCGTCGAGCATCGCGAGCCTGGTTCCTGCCGCTAGCTCTCGTATTCCTCTTGGCCTTGGCCGCCTGGATGCTGTATCCGACCGCGCGACTGCAGTACCTTGAGGCACGCGAGAAGACGAGGCTCGAACAGGAACTGGCGAGCTTGAAGGAACGCAACCAGGACCTGAAGGCCCAGGTGGACCGCCTGAAGACGCCGGAAGGCGTCGAGGAGATGGCGCGCTCCGACCTCGGCATGGTGAAGGAAGGCGAGAACCTCTACGTGGTGACGGTCGGCAGCGAGCCCACCATTCCGGCACCTGTCGTGGACGTCGCTTCGCCGCCCTCCGACGAGCCGCTACTGGTTCGGCTGCTGGACTACGTCTTCGGCTTGGAGCGGTAGGCACATGCACCGTCCTGCCGAAGGGACACGCACGGAGGACTCGCTCATCGTGACCGCCCAACTCGAACGGGAACCACGCGTGCCGTGGAGGGTCGCGACGCGGTGCAGGTTCGGCAGGCCTTCGACGATCGCCTCTCCCCCAAGACTGGCCGACGGGACGCCTTTCCCGACTCTCTTCTGGCTCACCTGTCCATGGCTGGTCCGGCGAGTCGGTGAAGAAGAATCCAGGGGCTCTGCGGCCCAGTGGGCGAAGCGGCTTGCCGAAGATTCCGTCCTCGCGCAGCGTCTCGAGGCGGCGGATTCTCGATACCGAGAACTCAGAGCCGCAGAGGGTGGAGGAGACGACCCGTGTGCCGATGTGGGGATCGCCGGCCAGCGGGAGCCAATCGCGACAAAGTGCCTGCACGCGCACGTGGCCGCGTATCTGGCCGGAACAGACGATCCTGTCGGTGAAGCGGTCGTGTGCGAGACGGAACCGGAGTGCGACGACGATCGCTGCTCTCCCCAGGCGTTGGAATCGCGGGGCCTATCGCAGGCAAGGTCGCGCGGCCAAGAGGGAACGAGATGAGACGCATCGCAGCTGTCGATGTTGGAACGGTGACGACGCGCTTGCTCGTCGCGGACGTATCGTCCACGGAGTCGGGCGTCAAGATCGACGAGGTCGAGCGCAGCACGGACATCACGCATCTTGGAGAGGGTCTTGCGGTGAGAGGCTCTCTCTCGCTGGAAGCGATGGGTCGGGTGGCCGATGTCGTCGGACGATACGCCGAACGAATGCGGTCGCTCGGTGTCGAGGAGCACTCGGCCATCGCGACCTCGGCCTCGAGGGATGCCGCCAACAGCGCCGAACTGCTCTCGCTGCTCGAGTCACGGGGCTTGCGACCGCTGGTCGTCTCGGGCGAACGCGAGGCGGAACTCTCCTTCGGCGGAGCCACTCTTGGCGTCGAAGGAGAAGGCCTCCTCGTCGATGACATCGGCGGTGGATCGACCGAGCTCATCCTAGGTGACATTTGCGTGGCAGGGGGAGAGGCACGCGCACGCGCGGTCCACTCGCTCTCGCTGGACGTGGGTTCGCGTCGCATCACCGAGTTGTTCCTGCCGACGGATCCTCCGTCCGCGGAGGAGCTCGACGCGGCGCGTCGGTTCGCCGAGCGCACTCTTCGGCCATTCTTCGAGACGGCTCCCAAGAAGGCGCGGGTGATGATCTCTGTGGCGGGAACGGCGACGACTATCGCTTCGATAGTCCTTGGAATGCCGACTCCGGAGTACGATGCAGCGCGAGTGCAGGACTTCATGCTTGACCGGGAGACGGTGGAAGAGACGCTGCTGATGCTTGCGGGACTGCCGCTTCGCGAGCGCGAGCGTGTGGTGGGCCTGCATCCCGGCCGGGCCCCGGTCATCGTCGGGGGCGTGCTCGTGCTCCTGACTCTACTGGATCTGGCGGAACTGGATTCGACGCGTGTGAGCGACCGCGACATACTGTATGGGATGCTGCTCGACGTCTATCGGCGGTCGTGGTGAACGGAGATACCGCAACGAAGTCGCGCGTGGGCGTCTCAGCACGGGGCGGTGTATCCGAACTGGTACAGGAGGGGGCCTTAAAAGCCCCTGGCCTTTTGGCCTTGTGGGTTCGAGTCCCACCACCGCTACCAGGTACGAGCCGGCGCGAAGAAGTCCGGGCTTTCTTTTCGGAGGTCTCGCGCCTTTGCGATAATGAGATGCCGGTCCGAGGATGCGAGACGCGTCCACGAGATACGGGCCGCGTCGGTCCGTTCCAGTTAGGGGGTGTCTGAGATGGCTGACGACGCTGCAGCGCAGCTCTACCAAGCGTTTGTGAGCCAAGACCCCGCCGGCGCGATCGCCGTCGTCGAGGCGTCCAGACACTCAGGTCTGGAGCAGGCCCAGCTGTTCGACCAGCTCTTCGCCCCCGCCATGTCACTGCTCGGCGGCGCGTGGGCGAGCGGAGCCATCGACGAAGTCACGTTCACCCAGGCCGCGGTTGTGGCGGAGCAGATCACCTCTTTTGTCACGCCGCCTGCGGCCTCCAAGGACACGGGCGTGACCGTGCTCATAGGATCGATGCATCGCGACTACCACAGCATCGGCAAGGACGTGATCGGGGCCGCCCTCAAGGAGGCCGGTCACCGTGTGGTTGACCTCGGTGTGGACGTGCGACCGGCCGAGTTCCTCGAGCGGGTCGAGGAGACGGGCTCGCGTCTCTTGATCGTGGCCGCAGAGATGACAGCGACGGCGCGCTCCGTGGTTCGCGTGCGCGAGATGCTCACGTCGGCAGGACACGAGGACGTCGTCATGCTGGTGACCGGCGGACCGTTCGCGGCCGATGTCTCGCTCGCGAAACAGGTGGGTGCCAACGGCGTGGTTAGAGGGGTCGAGAGCTCGCTCAAGATCGTCCAGAAGATCGTACGCGACAGGCTTGGGGGTGGCACCTAGGCTTATGGCCGAACGCTCCCAGCAACTTGCGCTCGCGGAGGGTCTGGCGCGTCAAGGTCAGGTCCAGCCTGCAGTGGAGGCGTGCTACCAGGCGCTGCGTCTCGACGAAAGCGAGGCCCTGACCCACTGCCTGCTGGCAGACCTGATGCTCACAGGCGACTTCTACGACGAAGCGATCTCTTCGGCGGCACGCGCGATCGAGATGGATCCGTCGTGTTCCCCGGCATACCTCGCGCTCGGCCTAGCCTACGACCGCCGAGGGGGCATGTGGGATCAGTCCATTCTCGTGTGGCACGAGCTCGCCGAGGTCGAACCCGATCTCGTCACCGCACACGTGCAGCTCGGCGAGGCTTTCTCCGCTGCCGCCTTCGACGACGAGGCCATCGAGGCTTGGCGTCGGGCGCTCGAACTCGACCCTGCCGAGGCGCGCGCGATGTACAATCTCGCGGTCGCGGCGCTCAAGAAAGAGGGAATGGCCACGGCGCTGCCGGGCTTTCGAAAGGCGGGAGAGCTCGATCCGAGCCAGGACGACCTGTTCTTCTCTCTCGCGGGCATCTGCGACGATGGCAACCCTGCACCGGATCCCGCGGAAGTGGCACCCGAGCGCCAGGCGCGCCTCGATGCTGCCGGCGCACTCGCTTTCGAGGAGGACTTCTTCTCGGCGGCCGAACTCATCCGGCTGATCCTCGACGAGAACCCTGAGGATCCGGAGGCGCTCGGACTCGTCGCGTACCTGTACTTGAAGCAGGAGGCCGTGAACGAGGCGATGGCATGCGCCCTGCGGGCCCTGTCGATCTCGACACGAACGCCCACGGCCGTGTACTGCCTGGGCGTGGCCTTCTCGAAACGGCCCGGACTCTCGCGCAACGCCACGAGGGTCTTCGCCGCGCTCGCCAAAGCGGTTCCGAAGCAGCCGATGCCCCACGTACTGTACGCTGAATCGCTTCTCGGACTGCAGAGATACGCGCATGCGCAGCAGGCGTACAGGACGGCAATCGCGCTGGATCCGACATGCGTGCGTGCGCGCTTCGGTCTGGCCGCGGTGCTGATGACCGAAGGACGGTTTGCCGAGGCGCAGTGGGAGATTCGTCGCGCCGCGTACTACGACACACGCCGGCAGGGGCTGTTCTGGCGCCTGTACGACGTCTATGCCGAGGGGAGGGCGTAGGGTCCGTGCCTACCCGCAAGGGATCGAAAGACAGGCGTGTGCAGAGGGCCTCCAAGCCCGCTACGTCCACCCCGAAGCCCAAGCCAGCGCCTGCCAAGCGGTCTGAGGGTCCGGTGGCTGCCGAGGCTGCGCCGGCGCAGCCGGGCAAGGCGCCGCGCCGGAACCCGATGTTCCCCATCGGCGTCAACTACTACCCGCTCGACGCCGAGACCCAAGGTTGGGACGACTGGTACTCGGGCGATGCGAACGCGGATTTCGAACGACTCGCCGAAGCGCGGATGTCGCTCGTCAGAGTCTTCGTGTCTTGGAAGGTTCTCGAGCCTCAGGTCGGCCAGTACGACGAGGATGCGATCGAGCGTCTTCAGGACGTCATCGACGCTGCTCGAACGCACAAGCTGCAAGTCATCGTTTGTTTCTTCTGTGACGACCGACTTGCCGAGATGCTCGACGTCCCGTGGGGCAAGAAGCGCGATCCGCGAACCGACAGCTATCTCATCCAGCGCGAAGTCGCACTCATCCAGAAGGTGGTCAACCGGTTCCGCGCTGAGACGGCCATCTTCGCTTGGGATCTCGCCAACGAGGCGTTCTGCTCGGGGTTCTCGGCGGCTGAGGAGCTCGAAAGTTGGATCGAAACCATGCGCGAAGCCGTGCGCGAAGTGGATCCGGAGCGGCCCGTGATCGTCTCGATCGACCCGGAGACGCTCTTCCGTCACACCGGTGTAGACCCTCGGGATGCAATCGACACGTGCGAGTTCGCGGTAAGTCACGCGACTGCCGCATATCGCGTCTTCGCCGCGGAAGGGCCTATCACGTCGGGACCCTCGACCTATCTGGACTCCTTCCTCCTGCGCTCGGCTGCTCGCGACCTGCCGGTGCTGCTCGATGACGTCGGCGTATTCTCGCTGGACTTCTCTCCTGCCGAGGAAGCGGTCTTCGTTCGGAACGTACTGTACTCCGGGTTGATGAACAGGGCGGCGGGCATCGTGGCAAGACGCTTCCGCGACTTGGACACGGAGCGCAGGGAGCCATACTTCCGCGACCCCTTCGAGGTGCTCGTGGGTCTAGCCGACACCGAGGGCGAGCCCAAGCCGGCGCTCTCGGAACTCGAATCCTTCGCACGCGTTGCAGCGCGTATCGATCTACGGCGCTACGGACTCGCGCAGGAGCGCACCGCGGTGCTCATCCCTGCCGAGCGCTACGAGCCGCTTCCGAGTCTCGCGGGTCTCTACGACCCGCGGGCTTGCCTGCAGGCATTCGTGCAGGCCAAGCAGGCGCACATACCGGTCGCCGTCGCGCGCGAGATCGACGAGTTCGACAGGTACTCGGTCTTGATCGTGCCTTCGGCTCTCTCGCTCGCCGACGAGACATGGGAACGCGCGAAGGCATTCGTGCAGGCAGGAGGCTCCCTGCTCTGCTCGTACGGTGGCGGTGACACGCATCCGGCCATCCGGGAGGTCTTCGGCATCGAGTTCCTCGGCGATGGAGGAGGGCGCGAGGAGCTGTCATGCCGCGTAGCACAAGTCGACGTCTTGGGTTCGCTCGCATCGTTCGACGCCAGGATCGACATCCCCAACTTCGCGCTCCTCGGTCATGGAGGCGCGACCGTCGTTGCCACGGACGCGAAAGGCAGTCCGTTGCTGACCATGAACCAGTTCGGTCAGGGGCGGGCGGTCTACATCGCTGCTCCGCTCGAGCGGGCGATATCGCAAGGCGACCCGTGGGCTGCCCCGCCGGCGGTGACGGAGATGATCCGCACGGTCTATGCAGCGGTTGCGAGTGCGAGCGGTTGCGGCGCTCCCGTCGAGTGCGATCACCCCGAGGTGGAGCTGGCGCTGTTTGCGGGGGAGCAGGACGACATCCTGGTTCTGCTCAACCACGGAATCGAGAAGATCACGGCTACGCTGGCGTTCGATCGGACGGTCGCTTCCATATCTGACGTCCGGGGTGGCAAGCCGACCGCGGTAGCGGGTGTGACGTTCGGCGTGCCTCTAGATGCGAACGGCGCGGCGGCCCTACGATTGTCGTACGGCTAGCAAACGTGTGAAGTAGACTGGGTCTACGGACCCTCGGGAGGAGGAGACTGGAGTTGGCGGACAACGACTCGAACATGTACGACGCGTTGCTGGAGTCGTGGCTCGAGTTCGCCAAAGCCATCGACGAGCACCCGGAGATCCGCGCGCTTCTTTTCGACCCTGTGACGGGTCTACCGACGACACCACTGCTCTTTCCGCGCATCAGCAGCCTCCTCGAAGAGCGCGGTGAGGTCTCCCTTCTAGCAGTCAACGTGGTGCGGTACTCGAAGATCGAGGAGATCTACGGGTGGAAGGTCTTCGACGACGTTATGCGCGAGGTTGCCGAAGTGCTGGACGGCATTACCGGCACGGTGCTGCGCGACTCGGACATGCTTGCGGAGTTGATGATCTCGGGCAACGCTTTCGTCGTGGTTCTGTCTCCGCCCCGCAACACCGTGAGGATGGAGCCAGAGGCGAGGCAGCTCGTCGTTCAGAAGGTCGAGTCCAGCATCCGCGAGAAGCTTGCAGATCGTATCGACTCGGCTCTCTTCAAGAAGTTCGGATGCTACGTCGGCGCATCGACTGTCACCTATGACGAAACCGTGCGTCTCGAGCGCCTCGTCTACGAGGGACTCGACGCTGCCCTCGCCGATTCGAACCAGCGCGAGTCAGTCGACGCCGAGGAACGCCGCCGCCGCCTTCGCGAGATTCTCAAGAACGAGGCCATCAGCACGCTCGTGCACCCGGTGTTCGATCTCGCAGACATGAGAGTCATCGGCTACGAGGCGCTTTCTCGCGGTCCGGAAGGCAGCGAGTTCGAGCGCCCGGACAAGCTCTTTGCCGTGGCCTATGACACAGACCTGGTTTTGAGGCTCGAGAGGCTGTGCAGGAAGAAGGCGCTCGAAGCTGCTACAGGCCTGTCCGCCGACAAGCTGCTGTTCCTCAACATCGAACCCGATGCGGTGTGCGATCCCGAACTGCGTGAGGCACTCACCACCTCGCTGCTGGCCCAAGCGCGAATCGGTGCCGATCGCGTGGTGCTCGAGATCACCGAACGCGCGGCCATCACGGACTTCACGGCCTTCCGGTCCACGCTCGAGTACGTTCGTGCGCTTGGATTCAAGGTGGCGATCGACGACGCCGGTGCCGGCTACGGTTCGCTGCAGTGTTTGGCCGAAGTCCATCCGGACTGGCTCAAGATCGACATGTCGCTCGTACGCAGTTGCGACACCGACGACGTGCGCGCCCAGCTGGTCTCGAGTCTGGTCCGCTTCGCCGACAAGGTCGGCGTCGGGCTCATCGCCGAGGGCATAGAGACCCGTGAGGAACTTCACACCCTTCGCGATCTTGGCGTCAAGTACGGGCAGGGATTCCTGTTCACGCTTCCGGTGGTCCCCTTCCCCGACGAAGCCGACTACGCATCCTTCAAGGAGCTCTAGGGGACGTGGAGCCGGTACGCCTGACGCAGCTGTCCTCGAAAGCCGGTTGAGCGGCAAAGTGGGGTCCGGAGGACCTCAAGGCGGTGTTGGAGAACCTCGCACCCGGCGACTCGGAGCGTCTGTTGGTAGGCTTCGAAACGTCGGACGATGCAGCCGTGTATCTTCTCGGCGATACTGCAGTGCTTCTGACTGTCGACTTCTTCACGGCCATGGTCGACGACCCCTACGACTTCGGACGTATCACGGCGGCCAACGCCCTTTCGGACATCTACGCAATGGGCGGCACGCCACTCACCGCCATGAACTTGCTGGCTTTTCCGTGCGACATGGACGCCGAGATCGTCGCGAGCGTGCTTCGGGGAGGGGCAGACACGTGTCGCGACGCGGGTGTCGTGATCGTCGGCGGGCACACCATCGACGACAAGGAACCCAAGTACGGACTGTCCGTGATGGGCGTGGCGGATCCCGAGAAGGTCGTGCGCAACGTAGGTGCGCGCGCAGGCGACGTCCTCGTGCTGACAAAGCGTATCGGTGTCGGCATCATGAACACGGCCCTGAAGGCTGGGCTCGAGACGGAAGAATCGCTGTCGGAAGTCATCGAGTCCATGGCGCACGTCAATGCCGCCGCTGCCGAAGCGATGGTCGAGGTGGGTGTGAACGCTGGGACGGACGTCACGGGCTTCGGCATTCTTGGGCACCTGCGCGAGATGGCGCTCGGCAGTGGCGTGAGTGCGCGGCTTGATCTGGGCTCGATACCCGTCTTGGCTGGCGCACTCGAGTACTCGGATCGTCGCATCCGACCTGGGCGGACCGAGGACGTGATCGCGGCACTCGACCCTCATGTCGACTGGGGTCCCGCGGACGGCGCGTGGCGCGGCGTGCTATGCGACCCTCAGACCAGTGGCGGGCTGCTGATGTCCGTCGACCCGACCAAGGTCGACGAACTTCTCGCGGCGCTCGACCGGCGCGGCGAAGGCGGATCGTGCGTCGGGCGCATGGAAGCGGGAGAGCCCGGTCGGATAGTCGTGGAGCAGTAGACTGTCTGTTCGCTATAATCACCCGTGAATCGAAATCCAAGCGTTCGCTATAGGAGGCTGTCATGCCGAAGCGCCTGCTAGTGCTCACCGATCGCATCGGGCGCAGCGACGATGAACTCGGCCGAGTGCTCACGCGCAACTTCTTCTACTCGCTGGCGCGCGCGGAAGACAGGCCTGCGTCCATCGGCTTCATGAACGAGGGAGTCCGTCTCACCTGTGAGGGCTCCGAAGTCCTCGATGACCTTCGCCTGCTGGCCGAGGACGGCGTCAGCATCAAGTCGTGCGGTACATGTCTCGACTACCTGAATCTCAAGGAGTCGCTCGCCGTCGGCGAGGTCGGCACGATGAGCGAGTCCATGGGGTTCCTCTTCGGCGAAGGTGAAGTCGTGACGCTCGCGTAGGGAATCGGCCTGCCATCCGGCGCGGTTCTCCTCGGCTTGGAATACAATGGGCGCCATGGACACTCAGACACGTCTGCGGGCGCTTCCCAAGGTCGATGAGGCGCTCAAGCACCCGCTCCTTGCCGAGGAGCTGGCGACGATCCCGCGAACGCTCGTTATCGACGCCGTTCGCGAGGCGATCGACGATGCGCGTTCGCGCGTGTTGTCCGACGAATCGTACGAAGTCGACTCTGAGTCGCTGATCCGCAACGCGGCGAACCGTGCCGCTTTGAAGTCGCGCCGCTCGCTGCACCCGGTCGTGAACGCGACCGGAATCATCGTTCACACCAATCTCGGTCGCTCGATCCTGTCCGGCGAGGCCACCCAAGCCGTCGCCGAGGTCGCGCGCAGTTACTCGACGCTCGAATACGATGTGAAGAGCGGCGAGCGCGGCTCTCGGCACGTGCACTGCGAAGAGCTGCTCTGCAAGCTGACGGGTGCTGAAGCGGCGATGGCGGTCAACAACAACGCCGCCGCCGTCATGCTGGGCATCGCGGGGCTGGCGCGTGGGGGCGAAGCGATCGTGTCGCGAGGACAGCTCGTCGAGATCGGCGGGTCGTTCCGCATTCCCGACATCATGGCCGAGTCGGGGGCGACGATGGTGGAGGTCGGCACGACCAACAAGACGCATCTGAAAGACTACGAGCGTGCCTTCACCGACAGGACGCGCTTGCTGCTCAAGGTGCACTCGAGCAACTTCCGGGTGGTCGGATTCACCGAAGAGGTGTCGCTGGAAGACCTCGTCGAACTCGGCGAGCGTCACGGTGTACCGGTCTTCGAAGACCAGGGATCGGGCGTGCTCATCGACTTGCGCGAGTACGGACTGCCCTACGAGCCCGCTGTAGGCGAGGCCGTCGCCAAGGGCGCCGCGCTCGTCTCTTGCTCCGGCGACAAGCTTCTCGGCGGACCGCAAGCGGGCATTCTGGTAGGCCGAGCCGACGTCATCGGGAAGCTCAAGAATCACCCTTTGGCCCGGGTACTTCGGCTGGACAAGATGACTCTGGCGGCACTGGAGGTGACCCTGCGCACCTATCTCGATCCGGAACGCGCCAGGCGCGAGATACCGACGCTGCACATGCTGCTGATGTCGCGCGACGAGGTCGCGGTCAGGGCGCAGGCGCTGGCAGACAGAGTGCGCGAGTCGTGCGGGGATCACTTCGAGATCGACCTTCTCGACGACGTGGCCCGTGCCGGTGGTGGCGCGCTGCCCA
>Ga0224495_10002183_pt1 | contig 13014 bp, 12 predicted proteins | sample SF_Jul11_sed_USG_FD_168128 | JGI IMG/M metagenome (GOLD analysis project Ga0224495, IMG submission 168128) | Sediment microbial communities from San Francisco Bay, California, United States - SF_Jul11_sed_USGS_4_1 | ecosystem: Environmental > Aquatic > Marine > Sediment | place: USA: California... | reverse complement strand
TCGATGTTATCACGCTACTCGCGGAAGCGCATCCGGATTTTCCAGACGCTGGAGCCGCGGCACTGGTTCTCGAGGCGATAGATGACCTTATCCTCGGGATAGACTTGGATGCCAAGCCGCTCTTCGAGGAAGCACAGCGGATCGAGGCAAGGCTTAGAGAGGTTCAGGCGCAGGCTTTGCCAAAGACCCAGAGACCTTCAGCTAAGCCGAGCATGTACGGATGAAGCGGTGGCGGTCATTTCCTTATGAGATTATCATTCTCGTAGATTGCCCGGTCTCAGAAATCTCCTTGTTCCTTTTGATGAAATGGTCCATGACCCAGATGTTCGTCCTTGCATGAAGCGAGAGCTCAGTAGTTCTGAACTCCGATCTGCCCCTTCCAAGATACAAGAACGGAATAATCTGATCGGTGGCATGGATATCCAAAGTGGCCTCGGAGATCATCTCCTCCTTCAGCCCCTCCGAGGCGATCTCACCCACTCTCTCGGCAGGAACACCCTTTTCGCCAAGGGCGTTTGATCCGAGTATTGTTTTCTCATAGATTGCCGCGAGAGAGATAACCGCCCCTGTGCTCGGTCCCCTCCCAGAATCGATGGATATCTTCGGCGCCGGGAAATCCGCAAGGCTCTTTACCGCAGCATTCTTCATTCTCTCGCATACGTGCTCGGGCAGATTCCTGGAAACTATTGAGCCGGATATCTCCTTCATTTTTCCTCTGGCAGTCAGCTCTAAACCTCTCAATTCTCTGCTCGGCGATATTTCCAGCCTGATGATTCCTCCGCCTGAGGGATAGAAACCTCTTTGCTCGACGAACAGCTCGGCGTTCACTCCCATCTTTCTGAGTATAGGGAGGAAAACACGATCCAGATAATCGATCGGAGGGGACCAAGGGACATCTGTGCCGCCATGGATTATCAGCTCCGTTGAGCCGTTGGAGAAAAGCGCGGGCAGGAGACATGTCTGTATGACAAGGGAGACGCTTCCCGCCGTGCCGATGTCGATTTCGTATTTTCCGCCCGTGTTGGTTTTTGGCCGGAATTCGAGATCGGTGGACTCGACCTCCAATCCTTTCATAACCGCATCCGTCATCTCAGCAGCCAGACTTATTCCGGCAAGATGCTGCGGTCTGAGTCCGGGCTGCCTTCTGCCCTTTCTAATGTTCGAAATAGAGACATCCTGTCTGAGCGCACAGCTCATCGCAATAGCGGTTCTCACTATCTGGCCGCCGCCCTCTCCGTATCCTCCATCTATTTCGATCGTCAATTCCGACCCCCTAGGCTACACAGAAAGAAATTCGCATGATGTATGCTCGATGACTCGAAATCAGGCAGAACGCTATTGATTATCTTCTCTTTAACCTGGGGTTCAGGATCTCGTCTAGGGTATCTCCGACGAGATAGAAGCTCATGATCAGCACAATGATGCCAACCGCCGGAGGCAATATCCACCACCACCATAAGTTGAGCATGGCCGATTGATCATGCGCTCTCTCGAGCATCCAACCCCAGCCGACGACATTCGGGTCTCCGAGACCGAAGAAAGCCAGGAAAGCCTCAGAGAATATCGCCTCTGCTACGAGCAATATGCTTGTCGCGACAATCAGCGGGAAGACGTTCGGGAAAATGTGTCTCCTTATGATGTGGGATGTCTTTGCGCCGAGTGCTCTAGATCTCTCGATGTACATCTTCTCCTTGATCGATAGCACAGACGCCCTGACAACTCTGGCGGTCGGGGACCATGAGACAATACCGATGACGAAGATAACGATCCAAAGGCTTCTGCCAAGTATGGCGACAAGCACGATCATCAGAGGGAACCAGGGGATAACAAGGAAGAAGTCCGTCAATCTCATCAGCACCTCGTCCCAGACCCTTCCGAAATATCCGGCGACAAGCCCGATGACCGTACCTATGATAAGCGATATTAGACCGGCTAAAATTCCGACAATAAGCGAAGTCTTTGCACCATATAGGAACTGTGACCACACATCCTTGTCCTCAGAGTCCGTACCGAACCAATGCCTGTCGGACGGGGGTTGCGGCGTGAGGCTTTCGGGTATCTTCGGTTGTAGCGGTTCCTCAGGTGCGAGAAATGGACCGATGACTGCAATTGTTGTGATTATTATCAGCACAATTAATGCGAATACTCCGGCCCTGTTGGTCGAGTATTGCTTCCAGATTTTTTTCAGCCGGTCATTGGCCAATCTTACCTTCTCGGCTCTTGCCGGACCCATCAATTTCTCTATCCCATGAACGCGGGATTTGCCAATGAGGTCGGAAATTGAGACAAACATGAGGATCAGGAATACGTAGCCAACAAGTGCGATGACTATCCCATCCATCATCATAGTTACAACATTGAATTCCAGCTCTCTCACAGATCCAGGTGCGAGGAGTCCAAGAATCGCAAGCGGGAGAGTCACTGTAACAACTGTCACGATGAGGAGTATAAGAGCGACCATCCTTTGGCTCGCGCTTTCTTTGATGAATTTAAGGAATGCAGCAGCCATAAGAATCGCTGCGAAACCGACAAGAAACGCTCCAGTGTATTCCATATTTGAAGTAGTGAGTCCCCAGTTGAACGCCTCGGCTATTCCGACAAGAAGGAAGAAGCAGGCTATTATAATAAGGAATTTCAATACTTTTGACTGTTCGATTTTAGTGCTCTTGACCATCCTGTTCACCTCAGATTTTCACCCTCGGGTCAAGGTAGAAGTTCAGTATGTCAGCGATGAAGTTTGCAGCAAGGACTGCGACAATTTCAAGGAAGAAAACTGCTTGAAGCAGGGGGAAATCGTAATACAGGATTGCCTCCCATGTCAAGTATCCCAATCCCTTGTAAGTGAAAATATACTCAATCATGACGGTTCCGCCCATGATCCAACCGACGTTGAGGGCGATGACTGCGACAACAGGCAGCAATGCGTTCGGCATCGCATGCTTCTTCAGGATATCTCTCTCTTCCAGCCCCTTCGCCTCAGCCGTCAATATGTAGTCTTCTGTCAGGACATCGATGAGGCTGCTCCTTACAATTAAGGCGAATCCTGCAAGGCTTTCGAGAATGAGGGACATGACAGGCAGGAACGCATGTTGAGCGACATCAATTATCTGCTCGAAAATATTCATGCTATCGAATAAATAGCTAGGGCTAGTGGCTCCCTGGAATGGCCATGTCGGAATTATAAACGCGAATATCATGATGTAGAAAAGTGCGAACAGAAAAGTCGGGACTGAGTAGAGAACGACCGCCGTTGTGGTCGCGACCTTGTCGAATATCTTGCCCTTTCTCCAGGCAGCTTCACGACCGTATATGACGCCGAGGAAGACTGCAAGCACAGTGCCAACACCAGAAAGGAACAGAGTCTTTGTTATGAAAGGCGGAAGGATGTCGAAGATCGGCTCCCTCTTGGCGAAACCGAAGCTGATCCCCCAGTCTCCCGTGAAAGTGCCTATGATGTAATTGAAATATTGTTCCCATATGGGCTTGTCTAGACCGAGCAGGCCACGCCAGAGTTCTAGGGTATCAGGGTCAGCACCCCTCGGGAAAAGCAAACGGATAGGGTCACCGGGCATGATTCTGAAGAGGAAGAAGTTGAAAGTCATGATGAGAAGGACCGTAATGCCGAGATAGATCACCTTTCTAAGGAAATATCCCCTCATCGATCTTGCCATGCTTTGTACACTCCTCCTCAGGTCGCGCGTAAAAATTCGAAGGTCTTCAAGCAACGCTTTGTTTCAGATCCGACTCCAAAGGTAGACAAAGTCATCTGGACCCCCGATTGATAAAGGGACATTATTGCTTTTGTATAAAAGAGTTATCTTTGAATTTTTTTGCATCCAGTAGTCAAGGTAGGTGCAGGAATCTATGTTCGATATCCAAGGATAAAGGGATGACAAAATAACGAAAACAATCAAAAAATCGAAAATATAATTCGGAAGGGGGAGCAAAATCGCCCCCTCTTCTTTCATCACGTTGTGAGGTTTCTTTGACCCTTATTCTTCCTCTTCGAGATCCTCTTCTCCTTCCTCTTCTTCTTCGAGCATTGACTGGATTTTCTTCTTTTTGCGCAACATTATCACGGCGGTAACCGCGACAATCACTGCGACGACTCCAATCCCTGCAATCAAAGCTTCAACTGGGAAGGGCTGAACTTCCTGCTCCTTGTATTGGAGTTTCCACCAGAGCGGATTCTCGGTCCAGAATGCGTCCATTGTCATGCCGGGATGCGCGATCCAGTCGCCCCAGCCTTCCCAAGACTCATTGTTTATTGCGAAGCAGATTTTGGGATACACCGTAGTAATGACGCTGCCAGAGAGATACATCCACTCGGAGCACTTGTCTACCCAGTACTTTCTTTCATCATAATCGAAGGTCCTGGCCTGATTGAGGTAGTAGTTGTCGTATTCCTCGACCGTCGTCCCGAACTCGTTCCATCCCCATAGGGAGAAGCTGCTTGCGACATATGTCAGGTAGTTCGGGTCAATGTCTCCGCTCCAGTAGGTCTGCATTGTGTTGTATGTGTAGCTGTAGATTAACAGGTTCCAAGTGGCCGAGTTGACCAGGGAGATCGTATGACCGCCTTGGCCGGATTGTATCCAAACTCCTATCTTCTCCCACTCAGAGACCAAGAAATCTCCTACCTGCCGGTCCTCAAAGACCTCCTGTTCGACGACCTGCTCGAAAACCAGCTCCTTTCCTAAGATGCTCCCGGGGTCGGTGTCGAACATTGCCTTCATTCTCTTTGCTGCCAGATCACCGGCGACTCTCACTGTCTTTCCGGATGAGTTCTGCCAAACGTATCCTGCAGCATTCAGTATCTCATTGGCTGTGACAATGTCGTAATCCATCACATTGATCTGAGGCTTTGTGTAGTTATAGATTGACACACCTGTTTCGTTATAGACATCAAATGTCGAAGGCGAGTTGTCAGGCTCCCAATACCATTCTGGCCATACAGGCGAAATTAAGCCATAGCCAGGATCTGCGAGTTCTTTGTAGATCGCGTTCTTGATATGCGTCTTATTCGTCGCAAGGGCTACCGCCCGCTGGACTGCGGGATCAAGCCTCAACGGATTTAGCTCACCAGCAGCATCGGCATAATCATTGAGAACGACCTGCTTTGAATATGCGGTCGGGCTTAGCAGAACCTGAGTGCTCACTGCTGCAGGGAGGTTCGGGTCGTCAATCCATGTCAAATAAGTGCCGGCCTGGATTTCTCCGGTATCGGTGTCCCCAGTTCTTACTGAGAGAGAAAGTGTAGATTCCTCTGAGAAGAACTTCATTACCAACCTGTCAATTTCAACGGTCCTGTTATATTTCCCCCCGAGGCCTTTTCTTTCGTCATCCGCCGGGTCGACAAAGTCATAGAAATCATTCCTGACCATGTTGACGCTCTCTTTGGCGATCAGCTCAGCCTCTAGGTTTGCAGATCCTCTGAATGCCCCACTGCCAATGGCTGGAATGCCACTCCATTCCTGTCCGAGGAATGATGAAGCTTTTCCTTCAAATGCGTGCCTCGGCATGATTGGAATATAGAGGTTACCCCCGAAAGCGACCGGGAATGGCTGCTCGGTGTCGAAGTCGGCATAGAATATTCGGACCGTATATTCGTCCACCTTCTCAATGTAGTTCATCCATCTGGTATACGGCTGATAGGCCCAATACGTGTTGAAATTCGCTCCTGTTTGTATCTCCATTGTCCATTTGACGTCGTCCGCCGTCAGATCTACACCGTCGCTCCAGAAGATATCATGTGATATGTTGTACTGCCAGATCGATCCCAACGGCCAGTCATCAGGCGTCTGATTGTGGTCCAGCAACGCGAAATTGCTCCCGGTGGTTGCGGCGGTCGGACCATCCATGTAATACCAACTCTCCGCGATGTTAGGCCTATTTATTAAGTCCTCATCAGGCGACATCAGATAGTCATATACCAATCCGAAGAAAATGTACGCGTTATCGGTTATTCCAACGAACGGATTTGCACTGTCTATCGGTTCGCCCATGGCAATCGTTAAGACTCTTTCCTGTTGCTGCGCTGCCACCTTCGGCAAGACTGCCTGGAAAGCCATTATGAGCATCATAACAAGTATGCTCATTGCCAGGATTCTCCGCCCCATCAACCGGAAATCAGGCCTGCTTTCCTTTTTTGCAATTCCATAATTTGTCTCATTAATCATCTCGTGTCCCCTCTCATTCATTGTAGAATCCTTTTCGAATAACTAATTGCTGATAGATTTGATCGAGCCATTAATTGTCCTGTCCTCCTTTTGGACAGTCCTCAATGGGATTCTGCCATGCGATGGCATGACAAACAACCGGGGCAATAATATCTTCATTCGATAAGTGCTTTTCGGGATGCTCGTTGGAAGAAATCCGACAGTCCAGACCCGATTTTGTTCGAATTGCCACAATTCTGCAACCAGTATCAATAGAATAATGCTATTTCCGACTCAATTTCGAACACAATTTCTTCAAATCGATATTTCGTCGAGGATTTCTGTCGTTTAGCTTGCGTTGTGTGGCAACCATTTTATCGTTGTTATTTGCTCAGATGTTCTACAAGGGATTGCAAAATGCAAGTCATAGACCTACTGACTCTGCTGATTCCTCTTTTTGTTATTTTAATAGGATGCGAACTCTTCACAAACGGCATCGAATGGATGGGCTTGAAGCTCGGCTTGGCAGAGTCCGCGACAGGAAGTGTGCTTGCTGCTGTCGGGACAGCCTTGCCCGAGACCACAGTCCCGATTGTCGCCATCGTGTTCGCCACGAACGGTGCCGGCGAGCAGATAGCGACAGGCGCGATACTCGGCGCCCCGTTCATGCTCGCGACCCTTGCGATGTTCGTCGGCGGAATTGCCGTATATCTCTCATACAAGAAAGGCAAGAGAAGCCCTGAGCTGAGAGTTGATAGAGGTCATGTTTCATTGGACATCTGGAGTTTCCTGCTGGCCTATTCAATTGCAGTTGCTGCGGCGCTGTTCCTATGGGGCGACTCGCCCCTCAGCCACGTCCTAAGATATTCTCTTGCCGTCGTATTGCTCATATTATATGCAATATACGTCAGAAAAATGATCAGAGATACTTCAAAAAAATGCGACACGCCCGAATGCCTTCACTTCTTCAGACCATTTCCGCGTCTACAAAACAAATCCCCATCATTGGGCATCGTTTCAGTTCAAGTTCTTGCATCGTTGGGCATGATCATTGTAGGCGCAAAGATATTCGTCAGCGGGATAGAGCTTATCTCAACAGAGCTCGGAATTTCGACTGTAATACTCGCCTTCCTCATCGCCCCGGTCGCAACAGAGCTTCCCGAAAAATTCAACAGCGTTCTGTGGTATTGGAGAGGAAAGGACACATTGGCTCTGGGGAACATAACTGGAGCAATGGTCTTCCAAAGCAGTATCCCTGTAAGCATCGGGATAATTTTCACGGATTGGGTCATGGCACCAATCAACCTATTGAGCATGTTCTTCGCGATAGGTGCGATATTCCTTATCTATGCGGAGATTAGCATTTTCAAGAAACTCACTTACAAGAGCCTTCTAATCTCGGGAATTTTCTATCTGATTTACATCTTGCTCATATTCTTGGTACCTTCGTCAACATCGCTATGATTCAATATCAGAACGACATCTTTTCCGAATCGCGCACTTCTAAGAAGGTTTATCTATTTGAGAGGGCAATAGTCCCGCTGGATGGGATGCTAGTCGCCTAGGGCATCCGAAAATGCTCCAAACTCTAACACCGTGATTGAGAATGATCAGCGAAGGAGAGCTGATGTTCCAGCTAGGAGCTATAATGCTCCTCGCGTTCATCGGCGCAACTCTTGCAGGGAAATTGAATCAGTCCGTGATGATTGGCTACGTGTTCGTAGGAGTGCTGATAGGCCCCTTCATGCACTTCTCGGTGTTCGGGCTCGAGTACAACGGGCTCATTACCGATACTGGTCTCATATCAGCAATGTCGAAGATAGGTCTAATTCTATTGCTGTTCTTCGTCGGGCTCGAGTTTTCTTTCAGCAGGCTAATGAAGACAAGGACCCCTGCCTTCATACTGGCGTTCATCAACATTTCTATGAACATGTTCTTAGGCTTCCTGGTAGGTAATCTATTCAACTGGCCGCTGATTGATACTTTCTTCCTCGCGGGGGTGATGGCGATGAACAGCACCGCCATTGCCGCGAAAGCCCTCCTCGACATGAAAAGGATGAACAACCCTGAGACCGAGCTGATCCTCGCATTCGAGGTCATAGGAACATTCGTCGCCATGATAATCCTAACCGTCGGGTCGGGTCTCGTAACGACGGGGTCGCAGCAACCGGAGAATATCTGGCAGATGGCAATAGGTATCCTGATCTTCTATGCATTCTTCATCTCGATTGCCATATTGATCGTCCCAAAGATCCTACCATATTTCGAGAAAATCAAAAGCGATGAGCTTTTCATATTGTTCGCATTGGGGGTCCTCTTCCTTTCCGCAGCTCTTGCAGAGCTCTGTTTTGTCCCTCCGATCATCGGTGCCTTCTTCGTCGGCATGCTATTCGCCGAGAGTAGGCTTGCAGAGAGGCTGGAGACGAAGCTGGTCTCCTTGAAGGACACATTCGTGGCAATATTCTTCATCTCATTCGGGATGCTAATAGACCCCGCATACTTCCCGGTAATAATTCCACTTCTTCTCTTGGCAGTGCCTCTCATTTTGATGAGCGATGTCATTTTCGGTTCCCTGCTCACCTATTTCATGGGTTATTCGCCCCGCGCCGCAACGGCAGTGGGAACGACCATTGCTGGCCGAGCTGAAGAATCGATACTTTATGCTTCTGTCGGAAGCAATGTAAAGATCGCGACGAAAGGGGCGGAACTTCTTCCGTTTGCCGGGGCTTTCTGCTTCGTCATGAGCGCACTCACGCCGATTATGATGCACAGGTCGGCCAAGATAGCCTCAGCTCTATCAAGGATCATGCCGCGTTCGTTCAAGTTCAGTGGGTCGCTAATATCCAGGACCCTTAGTAAAGCAATACTGCCGATGTCTCTCCCACTCTTTAAGAAGGCGAAGAAGACTGGGATGGCATTGATAGTGCTCTTCGTGACAGTAATGGCTATCCTTCTCACGGAAGGTATCTATTTCTGGATATGCGTAGGGATTGGTGCGCTAGTCGCCGTGCTATTCTCGGTGTATGCACGCAGAGAAATCATGGCGATAGTAAGGCATGTTAATTATGCAAATTTGGGGCTCGCCGAATCGACGCTGAAACATCCTGTCACTCAAATGGTCTCCGGGCTGATAGCGGGAGCGGTCTTCACGATATATCTCGTCGCAGTAGTATGGAAGATCTACTGGCCAGCCAGCATGATAATCCCATTCCTGTACCTTGCCTATAGCATATATCTTGTCAGGAGGGCTGCGATCTGGTTTGATGTGTGCACAACAGGCATTTTCGATAGGCTTCCGATGCCTATCAAGAAGACACGCCTCTCAAAATCAAAGAGAATGAACCTCGAAGACCGCCATGTCGACCTCCTCAACAAGATTGGGAGTCATGGACATTTCCATCATCATTCGAGGATGCTCAGGAAGGAGATCGAGAAGGACGCTCACGCCAGGCTATGATGTCGATTTTATGAGAGTGCGGATGCCGGGATTCGAACCCGAGCTTGAGGCTTGGGAAGCCTCAGTCCTAACCGCTAGACTACATCCGCAAAGAGCGCGGATGAGTGAAACAAAGAGCACGCTATTATAGTTTAGCAGAATTTTGTCGCAGAGAGTAATGCCGCTCACTTGATCGTCTCAAGCTGGCTGATGATGTTCCATATCAGCGTTCTTGCATGGATGGGTATGTTAGGATCGTTCGCAAGCTCGTCGAGAATGAATATCGCGCTGGCGCACCTGACATCGAGAGCGTCGCTTTCTCTTAGAAGTCTCTCCTTAGAATCTGTCGCTCCTCGTCTAATGTTGCGGGGTACCGAGGTATCCTCGGATAGCTGGTCTAGAATCTCCATTACCTGCTTTAGTCTGGTCTCTGATTCCATGAGCTTCACCTTCTACCAGTACCGTTTGGATTCCTCTCATCTTTCGATTGGGCCGATATAGATGCAGCCTATTAGCTCTTTTCCTCATTAGCTTTTAATTTCCCGTCCTCTTTGAAAGTTGTCACGATCATCAGGGTCTTCGTATCCCTAACGCCATCGATTTTCGATAGCTTTTCCACTATGAATCTTTTTAGAAGCCCGTAATTCTCGAAGCTTACCTTCGCTATGAGATCAGCATCTCCTGTGACCAAGAATAGGTCCTGGATTTCGGGAAGGTTTGCCACCTTCTCGGCTATGATGTCTGCTTCCTTGGTCTCAACTTTCAATTGAATTATGCTCTTGACCTGGTCATCTCCATAATATTTGGACATGACCTGCTCATAATCAGCCTTCTCTTCCCCTTTCAATGCGTTTCCCCTCCTGTGGAATGATTCGATAAATGTGTCTCAAGGAGTAGATATGCAGATGCTGTTATAATGCATGCGTCGGGCCGTATCATCAATCAAATAATGACACAAATAATCGGATTGAATCACAGCTGAGCCGATTCGAATTCTTCCTGAAGATCGATAATGACCTGCTCCAGAATCTCCTCTAGGCTTGAACTCCTGTACTCCCTCAAGCCTCCGATCTCGCTCTGAACACGGGCAAGGTAGGTAGCATCGCTCTTCAGAAACTCGATGTTGCAAAGCAGTTCTTCCATGTCTATCTATCTCCAGAGTCTCCTGAATCTGGCCAGTTATTACTTGCCTTGATTTTGCGCAATACACGATGTTGTATATAATGATTTATGGCTAGGCATTGCCCTTGATAAGAAGCGGAAAAAAATCTGGCGTATCGACTGGCTCTTAATAAATTATAATTAGAAGGGGCGCTCGCGCATCTTCTGGCACAAGGTCGAATATAGTCGGCAGGCCTCAACAATTTCATTGAGGTCGATGTGCTCGTCGGGGACGTGGGCTTGCCTCGGGTCGCCCGGGCCTAATGCAATCACGTTTGCATTTTGCCTGATGTACATGATCATTTCGCTGGCATAGGCTATACTGCTCAAAGCGGCCTCTCTGCGAATCGACATCACGGCCTTCACAATTTTGCTTTCTTCGGAAACGATTATCGGGTCCAATTTGTTGATGATTCTGAGATCGAACTCAAGGCCCTTCGTTCGATCTCTGATCAATCTGAGAGCCTCCTCAGGAGACATCGTTGCAGGTGTCCTCACGTCCAACTCCGCCTCGCAGCGATCAGGAAGGACATTCACTTTGTTTCCGCCTCTTATGACATCGACGTTCAAGGTCATCGAATCCATTGGGTCCCCCTTTGTCATCATCAGATCCTTGAACTGGTCGATGACGAACAGCATTGAATGTATCGCATTTTTTCCTTCCTGGGGCATTGCGGCATGTGAGGATTTCCCTGTTGTCGACAATCCAATTTGAATAAGCCCTTTCTCGCGGACGCCGATGTCCAAATCCGTCGGTTCGCATATTATTATCGCATCCGCGTTCCTTATGATCGGATCGGACGCGATGGCTTCCGCGCCCCTCATCGTCGTTTCTTCATCTGTCGTGAATGCAAGCGACAATGGCATCTCTTTATCAGTCAATTCTATTGCGGTCATTAGCATGGCCGTGCAACCTCCCTTCATATCTGCCGCACCCCGGCCATAAAATGCTGTTCCCTGTATCTCCCCTTGAGCGTGAGACCAACCATCTCCTATGGGAACAGTATCAAGATGCCCTGAAAGTAGCAGACCTGTCTCATCTTTTGTTGCAATCAGTGCCGGAGAATCTGAACTATTAATCATTCTGCACTTGAACGCTAACTCCTCAAGAAACTCTTTAACAATATTGATGATCTGTGTCTTATCATCGAGATTGCTGCTTCTAGCCAATACGAGATCAGTCATCATCTTTTTGGCGAAGTCCAACGACGTCGCAGATTTCTCTTCGGTCAAAGCGGGCATCACTTCAACGATCATCTCCTTCTGCACAATTCCTCTATCAGTTCCATTACGAGCTTTATCGCATGATCAATGTCCGTCAGGCTTACGGTCTCCGTCGTCGAATGAGTGTTCCTCATTCCTACTCCGATCGGGATTACCGCTGTCCCTGATTCCTGCACCGCAGTCGCATCGGTCGTCCCTCCGGCTGCTATCTCTTGAATGGGGATCTTTCTTATTCTAGCTATGTCTGTGGCCATCTTCCTCAACAAAGGAGAAGCTATTGAAAGCGAATCGAAGTATCTTATCGCGGGGCCTTTTCCGAGAACAGCTGGTTGCAGATGTCCCTCGTCTATGCCAGGCGCATCACCGGAGGAGCAGGTGTCAAGCACGATCACATAGTCGGGCTTGAGAGTGTGCGCGATTACTTTTGCCCCTCTGAGCCCCATCTCCTCCTGCACGCTCCAAACGCATGTGAATCTGCCCTTCGTTTTCTTCTTCTTCAGCTGCTCGAATACCCTGATGAGGATGGCACATCCGACTCTGTCATCCAGCCCTCTCCCGACTATCAGATCTCTTCCAAGTCGAATAAGGCCTTTCTCGAGAGTCACGCTGTCCAATACTCTAATACCCAGTCTCTCTGTCTCCTTCTTAGACCTCGTTCCGACATCGATTCGAAGCTTCTCTGCCGGGACGGTTTTTTTCATCTCCTCAGGATCCGTCATCAGGTGTGAGGGCTTGATCCCGATTATTCCAGCTACAGAACCTTTTGAAGTATGTATCTGGACTTTGCGAGATTGAAGGATTCGGTCGTCAACACCTCCGACCTTTCTGAATCTGAGGCTCCCGTCATCCTCCAATTTTGTGACGAGCAATCCCACCTCATCCATATGGGCCACAAGCGCGATGTGCGGCGATCCCTCGCCCACCTCGACAATGAGATTCCCGATGTTGTCCGTCCTGCATTTCTTCTCGATCCTCAATCTAGAAGCTATGAATTCTCTTACCGGCCGTTCCGATCCCGAACCTCCGGACGTCGAT
>Ga0224495_10002182_pt1 | contig 13017 bp, 12 predicted proteins | sample SF_Jul11_sed_USG_FD_168128 | JGI IMG/M metagenome (GOLD analysis project Ga0224495, IMG submission 168128) | Sediment microbial communities from San Francisco Bay, California, United States - SF_Jul11_sed_USGS_4_1 | ecosystem: Environmental > Aquatic > Marine > Sediment | place: USA: California... | reverse complement strand
TTGAGAAGGGCCCTTCAACATTTAGAGTGTCTCCAACATTCAACTCAAGTTTTTGAGCAACATCCAATGAGAGAATGATGCTATCATTTCCCAGATTCTCAAACATCTGATCGATGTCCCCAATGAACCATTCAGGTTCCCAATAGGCAACCTGTCTCCATGTATCAGGTCGAATTCCTCGAGCATCTATTGTATTTGTGCCAGCTTGTAGATTGAGTGTATATTCTGGTGTCACCGCGAGAACAGATTCATATCCAGACACTGTATCAAGCAATTCTGTGACATTAGTCCCAGCAATTAGCTCAAGCCTGAGATCTGCACCTACATCATATCTAGCTGTCCTCTCTGTGTAATCATATTGAGAATAGAGACTACCTGTAGCAAAGATACCATATGAAACAATCAAGGCAGCTATGAAGACAAGCGTTGCATTTCTCGCTGGATGGCGCTTGACATTTCTTGTGGCCAGATTCCCAAATGCACCAAAGAATCTCCGCCCAAGATTCATTACAGTTTCTTGGAATTTTTGCGAACCGCGTATGAATACTTTTGTAGCACCGTAGAGGAAGAGCAGCGGACCGATCGTGTTCAGAATACTGTCTATGGCAGTCCAAGCAATTATCACAATGGAAACGAAAAGATTGCCGAAACTTATACTTCCAAGCAGTGCGGTCATATCAATGCCGAGTGTCCAGACCACAAGCTTGTAGGTCCCAAGAATCAGTGATATTGTTGGTAGTAGTTGTTTGTATTCAGAGGTCTCTTCAACGAGAATGTATTGCTTTAGAGCGTCAAGAATTTCAAGTTTAGAGGCTCGTCCAGATGGACGCCAGACAGAGAACAATCCAAGAAACATGCCCAATACAATTGCGAGAATTACCGACACGAGATTATCGAGGATTGCTTGAAACATATTCAAGTTTTCAACGCCGAGAACAAAGTATGCTGCTGCTGTGCCAAGGAAGACCGATATCGCCCCTGCAATTCCGCCTATTAATGCTCCTTCAACTAAGAACATTCTTCTGATAGTGCCGCGTTCGTATCCCTTGGTTAGTAGGAGACCAATCTCACGCCTTCTGAAGTTGTATCCTACATCGCTTACCATTGTTCCTGTGAAATATGATAGCAGAAAGATTGGGAGGGATAATGACAAAAATTGGATACTCATCGCTAGTTGTGTTATCTGATAAATAAGAAGAGGAAAACTAAGATTTGAAGAAATATCACCATGGTACGCAACAGTATGTGCACTGATTCTATCTTCTAGATCATTGACCCTCTCAAGGGAGTTTGTGATATCGTAGGGATTGAGGTAGCTTGCTCTATCTATTTGTAAATGAATCGAACTGGTAATTCCTACGAGAGTATGATTGCTAACAGAAGCAGCTTCTCGAATGATAGAATCCATAAATAAATCCCAGTCTGTAAGAAGGAGATTATATGAGGTGTCAAAAGTAAATCCTCGGGCACCCCCTCCTAAACCGCTAATAAAAGCCATAATTCCACTAGCGAATGATGGGATTATCGCATCTCTGTTTCTTGTTGGCAGATCAATATATCCAACTACAGTCAGATTCCTGTAAATGACTTGAGGCGGCATAAACAGTCGTGCAACCATAACCGGGACTTCAATGACCTGACCCAATGAAAAGAGTGATTCATTTTCAGAACCACGAACTACATAGGTTTCATTTGGTCCAAGTGAAAGACTACCTTGGAGTACCTGTATTCCAGATCCCAATGCAGAGGTCATTTGTATGCCTGCTATTGTCATATTCACTCCGGTGCCATTAAAATCAAAAAAGAGTCTTGATGTATGAGTGGCACCAATAACACCATCCAGGTTCGTCAAATCAGTCTGAAGTGTAGTTATGTCGGAAACCGTCCAATTTGAATTGACTGAATTTACATCGAAATCATACAAGATATCCTCAACAGTAGCATTCAATGCATCCTTTGATAAGAGGTCAGCGGCAACATTAGTAGATGCAAAAAAGGTAGTAGCCAAGAGGACTCCTATTGTTAGAGCGATAAACAATCGATAGCTTCGAACAACTCGCTTGAGAGCATATCTGAACATGATTCCTCTGACCTCCTCCCTTTGAATATTTGAAATCTTATAAACTGGCCCAAATGGAATAATGTCCATTATCAGGCTGTATTGGTAAGTTTTCGTTTTGCATAGAGATATGCAACTACACAGACAATGAATCCGGTAATTACACTGGAGATGACGACAATTGGCATGGTTATGGATGGATCCGGAGGTTCTGTAGTGTCTGGTATTATTTCTACTGAAATATGTCGACCTTCCCTGGTGTTGTTTGCCAAATCAGTTGCTGTTACATATATATCATACAAGCCAAAATTATGAAGCGCATCTAGGTTGGTGACATAGAACGTTCCGTTGAAGGGCATAAGCTCATGAATTGTGGTATTGGGTCCATCGACGTGAACGCTCACATTGGCAAGGTCCAAGTCATCATCTGTCACATTTGCCCAGACGGTAAATGCCGCACTCTCATTAGCTCTACCCGTAATTCCCCAGTCGTATATCGATGGACTCACGTCAGCTATGCGATTGAATTCTTTTTCACCAAATCCATCTGTTGTCTGTGACTCAACTCTATTTGTTAGAATGGCAATATTCGAAACTAAGATCAGTAATGTGACAACCACAATGATGTTGGCGCTTCTTTGATGAATAACCATAGCAATCCTGAGTCCTGTTGATTTTGCCTTAATTAGCTCGCTTGTTAGCGCATTATATCAGGTTAGGAAACTTGCAATCATCATAAAATGAAGATAGAATAAGGTGGGCATAGCGTCATGAGGGCAACGCGCCGTATTGCCGCGCCACCACCTAATGATTTTGTACGCCGCGTTCCAACGAACCTATATTGAAGCCGTTGCTAGCCGTCACCGCACGCCTAAGTAACGACGGCCCACATTGAATATGCTATGCCCTTTCTTTACTAATGAATGGGCGACAATTGCAGTTAACCCTTGCGGTCAACGACAGTTTCCCATCATTGTTTTGGCTGGTTCTTGGCCGATTCATAGAATCAAGAACCATTGCTGATATGTTATATGATATACTATTACTTTTAAGCCTTGCTTGATGAGCATTATGAATTCAATACACTAACACAAAGGACGTATAGGGGAGCATGGAAATATCTAAGGAAAATGTTAGTGAGGATTGTCAAATCGGAACCTTTTTCCCTCGAAACGCGTTTTCCCTTTATGCCGAGGTTCAGAGCATAACATCTTTATGAGAACCTGTTCAGAGAAGCAAACCCTTGAGGAGCAGGACTATAGTTCTAATACCTTGGTCATGCAGTTACTATCAGATGGAGACATGATTTAATGCGAGTGTACCTTGATGCCAATTTCTTTATCAGTGGATTTTCAGACCGCCCCAAAGATGTTGCAATAATAAAAGCGGCAGCGGATAAGATCGATGTAGAGCTATGGATTACAAGACAAGTATTCCAAGAACTTCGTTGGTATCTTCGACGAGAGGTTGAAACAATCATCCAAATTGATGAAACGCTATCCAAAGACATCAAGGCCTTTACGGAGAGCATTAAACGCCCTGAGAGCTCGCTTCCTCAAGCTAACGATATGAGTCTTATTCTGGCGGCTATGCGTTCTAAAAAATCCAAGATAGTAACAAGTGATATGAAATTACTAAGCACGATTCAAGAGCTAAAGGTGGATGTCGAAGGAATTGTTGGCTCTGCATTTGTGCTTGAGTTGATGGAGTTAGCAGATGATGAAGATATGAAGAAGTCTCTGGCTCCTATTAGAGATAGAATCTATTCTGAAGAAGTCCGCTACAGTATAGCAAGGCAGGAGTCATATGATCCAGTGACTAGGATACGAATCATAGAGGACCATGCTCTTCGTGTGTTAAGAGCCGTCAAAAGACCTGCAGAGGGTCTGGATAGACAATTGGCAAAGGGACAACCACTGTTCGTCTTAGATTTTCTCGAAGACATCAAGGCAGATATACCAAATATGTTTGATGATTTCCGTGATGGAAAGTATGATACTCTAGCACTTGAGATAGAAACTGTCCAGAATGAGATTGAACGGCTTCTGATTGTTTCAACATTGACTGAGGATACAGAAACCCATGGCAAACTTGTTCGACATGCTGCGGACCTAACACTATTTCTATATTATCTTGAGATGATTTGCCACCTATACCGAGGTACACGTGAGGGGATGGAAGATGCCTTAGTAATGAGTGAGGAAGCATTCAGACTTCTCATGTTCGCAGAGGTGCAGAACAATGAACTCAAAGCATCTGTCTTCTTTGTCAGAATTCTTCTCTCTCTCATAAGAGAGGATTATAATGAGATAGACTACTTTTACAGTCTTTATGATTCAATGATTAATCGTTTATCACTTGATACCATGATGGAAACGACTGAGGGATTCTACATCACAATGCAGGTTCTTAGATCTGAAGTGATGGGGGGCTTCAGTCTTACCAAGACAAAGCTCCAGTTCCCAGATGTGACAATAGCAATGCTCAATGATATTGCTAAATACAGTCTGCTCTTCGATGATCATGATAATGCTTGGCAATTAGCAGTTACTGCCTACAAGATTGGTGTGGCGTATAACAGAGAGGAGGGCGCATTGAGCTCATTTAGAATGCTCTACAAAGTATCATCATCATCTCATGATCGGTTCAAACCTGCTTTAGAGAAGATCTCGGAGCACGCTCTCAAAGCCTTTGTCAAGAAAGGATGGAACACAAACTTGGTCACGCCAATTCTTAATGAGGTTCAAGGAGAGTTTCCACGTATCGAGAATATGTCAACAGGAGGACCTGCACCTTTCAAATCAATACCTGACGAACTCAAGGGTTGGATGGATGTACTTACTCTTGAGAATATCGAAGGAGAGGAGGTTCTTGTTGTACGAAATGAGATGTTACAGGCTAGGATTGCCATAATGACCAAACACCATCCTATTCTTAGTACTTTAAAGACAGGTCATAAGGTAGCTCTAACAAAAGGAGAGTTTGAAATAGCAAATACAAAAACTGATGTAGTCAAAAGCTATTCTATTATCTTAACGGTTATTCCAAGTGAACTTTCAGAAATATCTTATGAAGGTGAATATGGATTCTCGTGCCTGAAGGTCACGGTCCCAGAAACTGAAGCATAAAATAAGAGAAGGAAAAAGAATGGACATTTTCATCTTAACAATTCTCATCATTGTAATAATGACATTGACAGTATTCAATTACTATCTTAACCTCGCACCAGGAGCTGATCCAGAGGACTTTCAAATTGGTCCACGTCAACTCAATATGACTTGTGATTGTTCTCTTAACACCTTAATCTTGGGGGGTATCCTTGTTATCGCGCTCAGTGCAGGTTCTGGGATGTTTGAATCTAGAATAGAACTCTATGTCACAGGTATAGTCGCCTTCACAGTCGTATCAATTGCAGGAATAATAGGCAGAAGAAGAAGATATAGAGAATGGAAAGAGTTTGACAAAGTCATCAGAAGGGCGATTCCAAAGACTCACCTTATGACTCAACATGGAAGTCCTGTTGACATCATCTTTGACGAAGAGCCTGATGATGAGGATGATTCCGATTACGAAGATTTCTAGTTTGCTCATGAAGAATCTAGTTGGATTTTATCCTCTTTCAAGTTTGGTAATTTAATTGCTAATATCTTTCCTTGAGATGATGGATACGCTGAGAATGAGTGGCTTTCGCCAGGTTCCGCAATGACAATGTCTCCAACCTCAAGTTGAATATGAGTTGCATCAATGTACATTTCAAGAGAACTCAATGCTACGAACACCTCTTCCAACTTCTTGTGAATGTGCGGAGATGTTTTTGATCCAGCTGGAATACTCACCATAATGAATCCGCCATTATCTATCTTCTTTCGAAATCTAATGTCAGCAACATACTTCGCAACATATCCAGCTCTTGCTATTTCTTCGGCATCGGAGGCTCTGTATACTTTGACCATATTGACCAATCAAACTCAATTAACACTGAAGATGAATTTTATTCTGTGACCAATAGGTATTAGTTGATTATTGTATATCTAGCAAGAGAGAATGTCAATCCAGATACCTAGAACGAGATTAATTTTCAAGGTCTTAGTGATTGGTAGAGACCTAGCCTTACAAACTGGCTTTTTGATACAAGTATCTGGAAGAAATATATCAACACAGCTATTCAACACCCTTGGTATTAGCCTTGGAATTGCTCGGTTTGATGGAGGTGAGGATTGTAGTGTTACACTACAGCTCTGGGCAATACCTCAGAACGAAAGAGTATCTGGACTGAGTCAGAGTTTTACTAAAGGCCATCAAGCTATCTTTGTGATTGTCCGACCCAATGAAGTCAGAGAGGTCCCAGAACTCATTACTAATCTATCACTCAGATTCAGCTCCAATGTTGTTATAGGTGTTGTAGGTTCATATGATGAAGCAGTACAGGCGTGCGAAGATTTTGGTGCACATTATCGTGAAGGCTACAAAATCTTGCAAGCAAGTGAAACTAGCGACGTGATCAGTCTTCTTGCTCATAAGATTACGAGCAAGAATAAGAGAAAGATACAATCTTCAACTTTCATCATACTAGATGAATCAATCTGTCCGACATATGTACATCCAATTTATAGACTTTCTGAGATTGAATGTACTGATGAAGAAATTAGTGATATTCGGACAATCTTACTAGACCAAGGTTTACAGCTAGCAGGAGATACTTGTAGAATTCAGATAAAAGAAGGCAAGGCGAGTATTTCTCTCAAGACGGGAGCAGTCAGTATGGAGCCAGATATTTGTAATTTTTGCATTCATCAATGCAAACGTCAAGCAAATGTCTGCATCATCGCAGTAGACTCGGGATGGTCTTCTCAAGGTATCAGTCAGAAAGCACTATTGATAGCAGCCAAAGTCATGGCTATTGCTGAACGGAGACTTCCACAGCATGTAGAATCGCAAATACTGCGAGCTAGCATATGCGCCAAATTCGAGTTAAGTCTTGAACTTGAGAGAAAAGGAATTCCGGCAGACTTACTTGCTGCTTATTCTCGAAAATCTATACCTGTAAGGTCACTTCTGGAAGTGGCAGAAAAAAGGGTGAAAGATGGTAAACTTCCGCGTGGGGCATATCAAATTTTGAAAAGCAGACTAGTTACAGTAGAGAGATCAATTAGCGACTAGAGGAGAAGAATGATGACCTACAGGATTATTTCTATCATAGGGGGTTCTGATTCAAATCATGATGTACTTGAGCTCGCTGAACAAACTGGAGCAGAAATAGCCAAACGAGGAGTTACTCTTGCATGCGGCGGGCTTGGAGGAGTGATGGAAGCAGCTTGTCGGGGAGCTAAGAAATTTAATGGTCTCACAATCGGAATCCTTCCTACTGAGATGAAAGAGCACGCTAATGAATTCGTTGATATCGTGATTCCAACAGGACTTGGCTATGCACGCAATTTTCTTGTAGCCAAAGCAGGAGACGCAGTTATAGCTCTTGATGGCTCTGCAGGAACTCTAAGTGAGATTGCAATCGCATGGTTCTCAGATAGACCAATCGTGGCACTTACAAAATCTGGAGGATGGGCTCAAAAGCTCGCTGGAACACAGATCGATGGACGACGAAATGATGTCGTGCACTCTGCCGAAACTCCTAGGGAAGCAGTACAAATGGTCTTTGATGCACTTAATTGGAAATAGGTGTATAGTGAATGGATGCGCTTGTTCAGTCGATCTTCAATGGTAAACAAGATTTCACACAAGAAGAAATTTGGCACCTTGCCGGCTTAACTATTGATCACTATAGAGCTAGCCCAAACGTTGTGACAATTCCTTCTCAGAACTTGATCTTCGTCGGAGACTTGCATGGAGAATTGCAGAGTGTGCTGTCAGTTCAACGATATATAGAGAAATACAATAATCACTACTTCATCTTTCTTGGAGACTATGCAGACCGCGGTCCTGAACAGGTTGAAACCATTAACTTAGTTATGGCACTAAATCTTGCCTATCCGGATAGAGTCCTGTTGCTTAGAGGTAATCACGAGTCTAATGAAATTGCTGCTCGCTATGGATTCTATCATGCTGTTCTTAGAGAGTTTTCTGTAGATGTATTCAAGTACTACTCAAGCGTTTTTGAGGTTCTTCCTATTGCCGCCTATCGTGAAGGATTTGTATTTGGTTGTCATGGAGGAGTTCCTGAGGGTGTGGCATCGATAGAAGAAATCCAAGCACGAAATAGGAGAAATCCAAATTTCCCAGATGATGTCATATTCCAATTAGTATGGAATGATCCTCGAGAAGGGAATTTTAAATTCTATCCTAACGAGCGAAGCTCTCGAGCTCGACATTATGGGCAAATAGCATTTGATACATTCATGGAGAATATTAATGCTCAAGTTATGTTTCGGGCTCATGAAGTCATTCCCGAAGGGTATTGCACTTTCTTCCAGAAACGGCTTGTAAGTGTCTTCACTGCAACCTATATGGGTCGCGTACGCCCCAAAATAGTGCGTATAGGAAGTAGTGGCGTAATAGAACCCTTGGATATTCGATAAGGAGTAACAAAGTAAAAGAGCGTTTGACACATACTATTAGTGGAGTGAACACTTTGGCAGGTGATAGCAGCACTTTTGATGATCTTGATGTATACTCAGAAGATGTTGATCAAATGGATTTCAAGGTGATAGTTGTCGCTGTGCTCGCAATCAGCTCGGGACTCTTAGGTATCATCTTGACTGTTGCGAATTATTCTTTCTGGTACTTCCCCGGACCTCTTGTATATTTGATTATGGTTGTTTCCCTCTCCGTTATTACAGGCACAATAGGCCTCATCTCTTTGATCGCTGGGTGGGGATTATGGCGCCTCGAACCATGGGCATGGAGGACAGCAATGGCAGCAGGCATTGCATCTCTCATCTTCTACCTACCAAAGCTAAGCTTGCCTCTTATCGCGATAAATGCCGTCCTTGTCTATTTCTTAAGGGATAGCCAGCTGAAGAACATCTACGATGAGATAGTACTCCCATAGAATGAAAACAAAAGCTGCCAAATTTTACAGATATAGCTTAGTACAACCCTAGTCATTGAGGCAACTTATTAAGATGAATGTAAAGGGACAAGATAAAATAGAGAATGAAGTTCATCTAGGGTTGATTTTATTATGCCTAAGGTTGCTGTAGTCAAGACATCTCCGAGAACAATCTACGAAGATATCTCTAGAGCAATGGACTTTGCTGACTATGACAAGTTTGTTTCCAAGGATGTTGCAACTACAATCAAACTGAATCTATCATGGAGCAAGCTATTCCCAGGATGTAGCACCAATCCATACATATTCGATGGAATGCTCAGAAAGCTCATTAGTGATGGTTTTGATAGAAGGAAGATTCAAGCTGTTGAGAACGAAACTGTTGTTACGAATATCTATGCTGGAACTCGAAATAATAATTGGTATCCTGTCATCAAAAAGCATCGAATCAAATTTCTCCCATTGATTAAAGCGCATTATGTTGATGTCAAACTCCCAAGAGAGACCCTTGTTCTAGAAGACATATTCGGAGAAGTCATCGCTCCTAAGGAAATATTTGGTACAAATATTATTCATCTGCCCACCATCAAAACTCACGGTCATACGCAAATGACTGGTGCATTGAAAGATAGTTTTGGATTATATCTAACAAAGAATAGGCATCTTGCACACCTGAAGATACACGAAGTACTTGTAGATCTATTACTTCTCCAACAAACAATCTCAAATTCTGAGTTTGTCCTAACTGATGGAACTATCATGGGCGATGGTGCCGGTCCACGAACAATGATTCCAAAGATAGGCAATGTGCTCATTGCAACAAGCGATATGGTCGCTGCAGATACAGTTCAGACTCGTCTCATGGGGATTAACCAAAAACTCGTGCACAAACTCCAGATTGCGAAAGAACTGGGTCTTGGCGAATCAGACCCCAATAAGATAGATATTGTTGGTGACTTTGAGTCATGGGAGGATCTACCGAACTTCCACCTGAGCTCCGGGAAGAGCCCAGTGATTACTTGGAACCGTGGATTTCTTAAATTCCCGGGAATGAAAACATTCTTGTTCAAGTCCCCATTGATGTGGCTTCCCACTCAACTCTCCGGTCTGTATCATGATGGTATCTGGCTTCCTCTCAAGGGAAAGAGATGGGTGAAGTGGTTTCTTGAAGAAACTGAATGGGGAGCACTATGGAACTCGTACACTGAATGATTGGAGGATTCAAAATGGCTGTTCGCGATTATATTCGACTCATGAGACCTGCACAATGGTATAAGAACCTCCTCGTATTCTTAGCCATTGTATTCTATCAAACTCCTCAAGTCTGGCCTTGGTTAGAGACCCCACCAATTCTCGATATGGCAAGATTCTATTCCTATCACCTACCTCTAATCTTGGGATTCATAGCATATTGTGCAGTTTCAAGTGCAACATACATTGTCAATGACATTCAGGATTTAGAAGCAGATGCAGCTCATCCAGAGAAGCGAAACCGACCTCTTCCTTCTGGAGCGGTGAGTCGAAGAACAGCACTCTATTTCGCTTATGCTTTGCTAATTGTAGGATTATTCTTATCTTTCATCCTATATTGGATGTTCTTCCTCACAGTGATTCTCTACATCATTGTTTCACAGCTCTATAATAGCTACCTCAGAAAACGTGCCATAATTGATGTAGTCACGATTGCAGTTGGTTTTGTCATTAGAGCAATTTCTGGAGCAGTACTCTTGAGAATCCCCTTCACATCATGGTTAGTAATTGGTGTCTTCTTCTTTGCCTTGATACTTGGATTTGGCAAAAGAAAGAATGAACTTCAATACTTAGGAGCTAGTGCTGCAACCCATAAGCCAGTTTTTAAGAAATATACTGACACTATACTTGACCACGGTATATCCATGTCAGCGACATGGTTCGTGTTCTTCTACACACTCTATTGCTACAATAACTTTGCAAGTAATATGGATCATCAACCCATCATGCTTACAGTTCCTATACTGGCCGGATTAATTCTAAGATACGTCTATCTGATTCATATTGGGAGTCCAGTCGGTAGAAAACCCCATTTGGCAATTAAGGATAAAGGAATTCTCATAGGGGGATTTTTGTTTCTGATAGCACTAGCGTGGACGCTTTTCTTCTGGGATATGGTTATGAATTCCATAACAACTGTGTTCCAGGCGTTTCTAGACTTCTTGGAAACGATATTTCCGCCGCTCTTCCCGTAGGGTGTTAAAGTTGAATAACCGCTTATCTGCCTTTGATTTACATATGCATACATACCACTCCAAAGATGGATTTCAAAGCCCATATAATCTCTTTAAAGTGATGAAAAAGAAAGGACTCAGGGGTGTTGCACCCACCGAGCACTATCGAGCAGCAACTTTGAAGATTATTCATCGAGATGGCAGATTCATCATACCTGCTTGCGAATATAAGTCCAAAGACTTTGGTGAAATTATCGGCATCTTCATAGCAGATCATATAGAGAACAGGACTTTTGCTGAGATAGCAGATGATGTTCATGATATGAATGGTCTCGTCATTCTGCCTCATCCTATGGATCCTTTACGAAAGGATGCTGCAATTAGACGAGGATTGCCTGAAAATTTGATAAAAAAGCATGTGGACCTTATAGAAGGCATGAATTCAAGATGCATAATCAATAGTTTCAATACACGAGCTCAAGATCTTGCAAAACGTTTGAACAAGCCATTAACAGCAGGTAGCGACGGTCACTCATTCTTGGAGATGGGACATGCAAAGACATGGTTGCAAGACATTGAAACCTCTGAAGATATCTATGAAGAGCTAAAAGCTGGTCGAACTTGGATTACAGGCTATCCGTCAATCTTCTTTACACACATACCTACAATGCTGTGGCAAAGAATCAGGAGGATCTCGTATGACAAATGGTGAAATTCGAGTCGATGGCTCCAGAGGATCATTCATCAGTACGAGGAAATTATTAGGATTTTTGATATTCAGTGTCGTCGTTTTTGCCTTGGTTGGGTGGTACGGCAAAGTAGACGATGTGATATCAGCACTAATTGCAATTCCTTGGTTTTGGATTCTACCTACTATGATGACTCTATCTTTCTTGAACTATGTGCTCAGGTATTTCAAGTGGCAATACTATCTAAACCGAATCAATGTAAATCTCACTCACACAGATAGTTTTGGAGTTTTTCTCGCTGGATTTACTCTTACTGCAACTCCTGGAAAAATAGGAGAAGCTGTCAAAGGATATTTCATACAAGAAATCGATGGAACTCCTGTGGCTAAGACAATGCCAATAGTAGTATCAGAGCGTGTTACTGATTTGCTAGCCATGGCTATCTTAGCTCTTGTCGGTTTCACTTTAGGAATTAGTGCAGGCGACCAACTCTTCACAGTCATCCTTCTTGGCGGTGCTGCCCTTATTGGAGCCCTTGTTCTTGGAAATAGAGCATTCTATCAAAGAATATTAGTAAGAATGACATCGTTTGGCCCGTTAAAGAGATTTCAAGACAGTTGTGATCTCATTGAATCTACAATGACCAAGACATTAAGTCCAAAGCCAATGCTGGTAAGCACTGCTATAAGTGTTCCAGGATGGTTTATGGAGTGCATAGAACTCTGGCTCTTGCTCAGTATATTATCGGGTGTTGGACTCCCATCTCTGACTTTTGCATCGCTAAGCCTTCTTCTGAGTGCGACATTTGTTCATTCAACTGCCTCAATCATTGGAGCCGTGACAATGTCACCGGGTGGTGTAGGGACATATGAAATCACCTCAGTGGCACTGATCACATACCTCCTAGCAATGGGTGAAACATTAGCAAGCGCGGCAACCATACTCATTCGAGTTGTGACTCTTTGGTTTAGCATAGTTGTAGGATTCATTGCTCTGGCAATCATAACTCGCAGAATAAAGAGGAAGAGAGAGTCTTCTACAAGTTAGTTACTCTCTTAC
>Ga0224495_10002180_pt1 | contig 13024 bp, 12 predicted proteins | sample SF_Jul11_sed_USG_FD_168128 | JGI IMG/M metagenome (GOLD analysis project Ga0224495, IMG submission 168128) | Sediment microbial communities from San Francisco Bay, California, United States - SF_Jul11_sed_USGS_4_1 | ecosystem: Environmental > Aquatic > Marine > Sediment | place: USA: California... | reverse complement strand
TGACCGCCGGCAGCGACGACGCCACCTTCTACTATCCGCTGCCGTGGGCCAGCGCCCCCGCCGACAACAACCTGATCACGGCCGCCGCGATGCAAACGATACTCGATGAATGCGGGCTCAGCGTCGAGGCATTTGAAGATGCCAGCACCATGATCCTGAACAGCCCACCGCCGGTGAGCACGGCCGCGGTGAGCATCACGCCGCTGGCGAAGGCAACGCCCGCTCCCGCGCCCCAGCCACAACTCGGCTTGTCCGTATTCGTGGACAACCTCGCCGAAAAAGCCACCAACGCGCGGCGCAGCCTTCAGGAAGGGCAAACCAGCTTTGTCCGGGGCGTGTTCCGGGCGGCATGATCAAGCGCACCACGGGTGAGAGCATGATCGCGAGACTCAAACCCCCTCCAGCTCCCCCTTATCATGGGAAGAGCCAGTGCAGCCCCTCCCCTGACAAGGGGAGGTCGGGAGGGGTTTCCTTCCAATGATTCAACAGTGAGGATAGAAAAATGAAATACCGTCACTACAAGGGCGGCCTCTACGAAATCGTATGCGAGGCCAAGCTGGAATCCGATCCCGCCGTCATCATGATGGTGTACAGGAATGAAGCGGGCACGATCTGGACCCGGCCCAAAAGCGCATTCCTTGAAATGGTGGAATATGAAGGCAAGACCGTAGCGCGCTTCGCCCCGGTCGATGCGCAGCAGGATCGATCCACCAATATGTATCCCGGCCAGTAATCGACACAACCACCCAACCCGGACATCCCTTATGCAACAACTCGAATTTCAACTGAACGGCGAATATATCGAACTCAACCAGCTGCTCAAGATGGCCGGCCTGTGCGACAGCGGCGGCGCGGGCAAAGCGCTGGTCGCCGAAGGTGTGGTCTCTGTCGATGGACAGGTGGAGCTGCGCAAGACGGCCAAGATACGCGCCGGCTCGGTGGTGTCGCTGGGTGATGTGCGGATCAGCGTGATTGGGCAATAATGTTACAAACTCGGACTTCTGTTTTGTGCCAGAAGCGGACACTAGGAAACTGTGCTCTACCACCAATTATTCCCAGTGGCCTGCTTTCAATGGAGCAAAAGGTTGATGTGATGCAAGTTCATTTAATTCCTGTAGCAAAACAAGGGGAGGCAGCGTAATGGGCTTAGTCGTATTCATGGCAATCGGCGTTTACCTGCTGATCTCGCTCGCGGTGGTGGCATGGACAGTTGTCTATGCGCAGAAGCATGGCAAGCGGGCATGGCTGTGGGCATCGGCCGCCGCGTTCGTGATGTACAACCTGGTGTTCTGGGACTGGATACCCACCGTTGTAGTGCACAAGTATTACTGCGAGAAGGAGGCGGGCTTCTGGATCTACAAGACGCTGGACCAGTGGAAGGCGGAGAATCCGGGGGTGATGGAGGGGCTGGTGTCATATAACAAAAATCCTGGCGGATTTAATGTTGATTGGCCATTTCAATATAAGAAGGAGGATGACGGTCATTCAAAAACGATTATCAACCACATCAACGAACGCTTTGACGAATTGTTTATTCAACAAGATGTAACTGAACTTGTGCCAATTATTCGAAAAGAAAATGTACTCTGGGACAAAAATAAAAACCAAGCAATAGCGCGCTATGTTGATTTTGGAACGGGTAACTCGGTGAAGAACACAATCGGCCCACCGGGACCGTTAAAGTTTTGGTTAAACAACAGCAGCTGTATGGGCGGCAAAGCAAAGCAAATAAACTTTGGCAAATTCTATATTCAATTTAAAGGAGCAGAAAAATGAGCATGATTCAAGACCTGTTTCAACAAGCTCAACTGGCCGAAGCTGCATATGCGGACTTTTCTAATCCAAATGTAAGTACGGCAAATGCGCTTCAAGATGCCAATAATGGCGGTTCTTTCTCCGAAGCCCAAGCCGCCACCTTCGTCGCCGACTGGAGCGTCGTCAGCCACCAGCCGGATACCCTCAACGGATTTTCCGCGACGGTGTTCCGAATCGATAAATCTCTCAATTAATAACCTATCATTAGCCGAACGTCTGCTTTGTGTCGTTAGCAGAAGCTTAGTGCAACAGTAGCAACAGACCGCTCAGGCCTGTAGATTCAACTCCCAAATCCCGCCGCCAAGGCCGCAATCATGTAGCGCTGGTCCTGCACGCCTGCGCTCTCCCTTGCACTATGCATCGCCCACATCGGCGAGCCGACATCCACGCTGGCGATACCCAGCTGCGCCGCCACCATCGGGCCGATGGTGCTGCCGCAACCCAGGTCGCTGCGGTGCGCGTACTGCTGGTACGGCACGCCGGCCTGTTCGCAAAACCCGATGAAGCGCGCCGCGGTCTCGGCATTGGTGGTGTAACGCTGGTTCGAGTTGGTCTTGATGACCGGCCCGGCATTCACCCGCACCTTGTGGCCAGGTTCGTAGGCATTCGGGAAGTTCGGCTGGTAGGCGTGGGCCATGTCGGCGCTGATGAAGAAACTGCGCGCCATCGCGCGTTGCCGGTCCTGCTCGTCCAGTTCCGCCTGTGCACCGATGCGGGCCAGCACGTCGGTGACGAAACTGCCGCCTGCGCCGGTGGCGCTCTCGCTGCCGACTTCCTCGTGGTCGAACAGGGCCGCGACGCAGGTGGCCTTGGGCTGCTGCGTCGCAACCAGCGCGGTGAGGGCGGCATGGCAGGACGACAGGTTGTCCAGCTGGCGGCTGGCGATGAACTCCTCGTTCGCGCCCCACAGACTGCCTTTCTGCACATCGTATGCCGCCAGCTCCCAGCTCAGCAGCGCTGTCGCCTCTGCCTTTACCGCATCGGCCAACAGTTTGCCCAGCCTGGCTTCTGCATCTTCTCCTTCGCCCAGCAGGCCGAGGATCAGCGGCAACTCTGTCTGCTTGTTGAGCATCAGGCCCTTTTCGTTCACCTCGCGGTTCATGTGGATCGCCAGGTTGGGCAACCGCACCAGTGATTTATCGAAGCGCACCAGCCGCGTCTGCGGCCCCGCCGCCGTGCGCACCACGACACGCCCGGCCAGGCTCAGGTCGCGGTCGGTGAAGGTGGCGAGTATCGGCCCGCCGTAAACTTCCACCGCGAGGCGCGCGAGGCCGTCGCTGCCCGAGGCCGCTTTCGGTTTGAGCCTCAGCCCCGGCGAATCGGTATGGGCACCGACGATGCGAAAACCGGTCTCGGCCAGCGGCTCGCCGCCCAGCACAAAGGCGATCAGCGATGCCCCGCCGCGCACCACGTAATAGCGCCCGCCCTGTGCCAATTGCCAGCGCTCGCCCTCCTCCAATTTGGTGTAACCCTGCGCCAGCAGCAGCGCCTCGGCACTCGCCACCGCGTGCCAGGGACTGGGGCTGGCGTCGATGAAATTGATCAATTCACGGGCGGCGGTTTTATCTTGAACGGTGACAGACATGGCGGGTAACGGGAAGTATTAATGTGGGGGAAAGTATACAAGAGGTGCCGCAGAAATAACGCATACGTGATCTGCCCTGCCGAGTGCACCCGCGCCATTTACCGGCGCAATCTGACAAAATCATCGGGCTCCCATTGGCGCATCGCATACAGCAGCCCAAATCCCCTGCGTTTGCTGAGCGGCGCAGCAAGGCTGGTTTCATGCAATTCGGCAAACCTCTTCCGCAGCTTGCGCAACTCTTCCGATATTTCCGCCAAAGCCTGGTCGGTGAACATGCCATGCACAAAGGTCGTCGTCTCGTCTGCACGGGTAAAGCTCCCCTTCACGAAATCATCCAGCCCCCTGTGCGTGAAATATTGCCGTATCGGTCCCGCAGGCAGCCAGTCGAAATCGCGCGCGACATTCAAGCGGATGCGATTGCCGGGCAACAGGTCGATGATGCGCAGCCTGTCCAGCTGCAGTAAATACTTGATGCATTCCGCTTCGCCCAACTTGTAATAGTGAATGATCTCCTCCGTGGTCCAGTGATTCAGCGAGCAAACTGCAACCAGCAACAGCTTCGGATCAGCAATCACTTCACGCTCCTGCTTTTCGGTAAGCGTGCTCAGGCGGGATTGCCCTGCCTGCGCTTCCTTGGCCAGTTCGGCCAGGGTATAGCCGAGCAGGTTGCTGATCTGCACCATACGCTCGAGGGTAAAGCGCCCGGAAGCGAACAGCCGCTTTACGCTGGGTTCGGATATTTTCAGCGTCAGGGCAACATCCCGGTAGGTTATCCCCTGGCTTTTCAATTGTTTCTTGATCGCGGCAATCAGCTGATTCGTTTCAGACATGGAGTTAGTATCGTATTTCGATACTTTATAGTGTATTTCCCAATACCGGATGATGCAAAGGTTTCTTTTTCGGACTCCGGCCAATATTCTGGCGCCAAGTTCTACAACCGGAGGAAAACGGAAATGCAAACAGCTCTCGATCGTCGTTTGAAACCCCACGCGCCATTCTGCGGTGCAATGATGGCAGGCGCCATCCTGATGGGCACGCCCGCCATCGGCCATGCCATGGAGGCAACCGAAAGCGCAACTGCGACGTTGCAGGAATTGGCAGGACAACTCCAGATCGGTGATGTGGTATTCATCCGCATCCCGCGCGCGCCTTTCACCAAAGTGGCGAGCACAACCTCAAGCTGGACCAACCATGTCGGTATCGTGTCCGATCTATCCGGCAACGAGCCGGTCATCTCGGAAAGCCGGGTGCCGTTTGCCGGTGATACAAGCTGGTCGCGCTTCGTCGGGCGTTCGGATAACGGCAGGGTTGCCCTGGCAAGGTTAAGCCAACCGCTGGATCAAACCCAGCAAACCAGCCTCAGGCAGGCTGTTAAAGCACGTCAGGGCATCCTGTACGACACCGGCTTCGATCTGCACTCGAACCGGCAGTTCTGCTCGCGGTATGTGCGCGAGGTGCTGGAGGATGCGGCCGGGGTCAGCCTCGGTGAGACCGAAGATTTTCACACGCTGCTGCAGCGCAACCCGCAAGCCGACCAAACCTTCTGGCGGATGTGGTATTTTGGCAGTATTCCGTGGCAACGCGAGACGGTAACGCCGGCAAGCCTGCTGCGCGACAACAAGCTGGTGGTGTATTTCGACGGTCACGCAGATAACCGCACAAGCACCGCCGGATTCGATTCAAAGGGGAGCGGCAAATGAAAAGCCTGGTTCGTTTCGCGTTAAGAAACGTGTTGCATCTGCTGTTCCGCATACGCGTAACGGGATTGGATAAAAATCTCGACACCCGCCGCCTGCTGATCATCGCCAATCACGAGTCGTTCATGGACGGACTGCTGCTCGGCCTGTTCCTCCCTTACGATCCCGTATTCGTGGTGCACACCGGGGTGACGCGCAGCTTCTTTTTCCGCATGGTGCTGAGCCTGGCGGATTACCTCGCCGTCGACCCGACCAGCCCGATGGCGATCAAGAAGATCATCAAGCTGGTCGAGAGCGGGCGCCCGGTGGTGATCTTCCCCGAGGGCCGCATCACCGTGACCGGCTCGCTGATGAAGGTATACGAAGGTCCCGCCTTCGTCGCCGCCAGGACCGGCGCGACGATCTTGCCGGTGCGGCTGGACGGACCGGGTCGCTCTTTCTTCAGCCGCATCTCGGGCAAGTACCCGCGCCGCCTGTTTCCGCGCGTGACCATGTCGGTACTGGCGCCTAGCACGATTGCGATGCCGGAGGCGGATACCGCAAAACACCGCCGTCGCCTGGCCGGTGAAGCGATGCGCAAGTTGATGCAGAAAATGGTGTTCGAGTCGCATCCGAAACAGACGCTGTATTCCGGCTTGCTCGACGTGATGGCCATCTACGGGCGCAGCCGGCGTGCGGTGGAAGACATGAAGCAGGTCGAATATTCCTACGGCGACCTGCTCAAGATGACGCTGGGTTTGGGGCGCCTGGTTGCCAAACACAGCACGCCGGGCGAATGTGTCGGCATCCTGATGCCCAACCTTGCCGCCACGGTTTGCATGATGATCGGCACCGGCGCGCAGGGCCGCGTACCCGCGATGCTCAACTACAAGGCCGGTGCGGGCGGCATGCAGGACGCCTGCACCGCGGCAAAGATACGCACCGTTTTCGCCTCGCGCGCTTTCATCGAACAGGCAAAACTGGAAGCCGATGTCGCCGCGATGCAGGGCATAGACATCCTGTACCTGGAAGACCTGCGACCATCCATGGGGCTGGGCGACAAGCTGTGGGTGATATTCGGCATGATGTTCCCGCGCCTGATGGAACGGCGCAGCGATCCGGAAAGTACCGCCGTCGTGCTGTTCACTTCCGGCTCCGAAGGCAAGCCCAAGGGCGTGGTGCTGTCGCATCGCGCGCTGCTGTCCAACATCGCGCAGATACGCTCGGTCATCGACTTCTCGTCGGAAGACAAGGTGCTCAACGCGCTGCCGATCTTCCATTCCTTTGGATTAACCGGCGGCGCACTGCTGCCGATCATGACCGGCATGAACCTGTTCCTGTATCCCACGCCGCTGCACTACCGCGTGATCCCCGAGATTGCCTACGACCGCAGTTGCAGCGTGCTGTTCGGCACCAGCACCTTCCTTGCCAACTACGCGAAGTTCGCGCATCCCTACGATTTTTTCCGCCTGCGTTATGTGGTCGCGGGCGCGGAAAAACTTTCCACTGCCGTGCGCGAGCTGTGGTTCGAGAAGTTCGGCATCCGCATCCTGGAAGGTTACGGCGCAACCGAGACCGCGCCGGTGCTGGCGGTGAACACGCCGATGGCCTACCGCAGCGGCACCGTCGGCCAGCTGCTGCCGTGCATCGAGCACCAGCTGATCGCCGTGCCCGGCATCGACAGGGGCGGCATGCTGCATGTGCGCGGCCCGAACGTGATGTCCGGCTATTACCGATACGATAATCCCGGCGTGTTGCAACCGCCCTCATCGGAAGCGGGCGAAGGCTGGTATGAGACCGGCGACGTAGTCTCGATCGACGCTGACGGATTTGTTTCCATCGTCGGGCGCGTCAAGCGCTTCGCCAAGATCGCGGGCGAGATGGTGTCGCTGGAGGTGGTGGAAAAACTCGCGGTTCAGGCCTCACCCGGCGCCATGCACGGTGCCTCATCACAGGCCGACGGCGCGCGCGGCGAAGCCATCGTGCTGTTCACCACCGATGCCGCGTTGACGCGCGATGCGCTGTCCGCATCCGCCAAGGCGCTGGGCATGCCCGAGATCGCCGTGCCGCGCAAGATCCGGCATGTCGATACGCTGCCGCTGCTGGGCACCGGCAAGACCGATTACGTCTCGCTGAAGAAAATGGCGGAGGCAATGCAATGACCGAACGGATAACGCTGAACCTGCCGCTGCTCTCGCGCGGCATGATGGCGGTGCTGGTGGCGCAGTTCCTCTCCGCGCTGGCCGACAATGCGATCCTGATCGCCGCCATCGCCATCGTAAAATCCCAGGGCCTGGCGAATCTCGTCCCGCTGCTGCAGGAATCCTTTGTCGTGCCCTTCATCCTGCTCGCGCCCTTTGTCGGGCAAGTCGCGGACGGTTTTCCCAAGGGACGCGTGATGCTGGTCGCCAACCTGCTCAAACTTTCCGGCGCGCTGGCGATGTTATCGGGGGTCAATCCGCTCACCGCCTACGGCATGATCGGTGTCGGCGCGGCGATGTATTCGCCCGCCAAGTACGGCATCCTGTCGCAGATGTTCGGCCCGGCCTCGCTGGTGCGCGCCAACGGCATGATGGAAGGCTCGACCATCGTCGCCATCCTGCTCGGCGTGATCATGGGCGGCTGGCTGGCCGACCACTCGCTGAGCTGGGCCTTCGCCGGCGTGGTGGCGGCCTACAGTCTGGCCGCATTCGCCAACCTGTTCATCCCGGCATTGCCAGCAGAAAATCCCGGGGTAAGTTTTCATCCATGGGTTGTGGGCAAAAAATTCATCACCTCACTGACTTTGCTGTTCAAGAACCCGGACGCGCGTTTCAGCCTGCTGGGCACCAGCGTGTTCTGGGGCAGCGGCACCACCCTGCGCCTGATGCTGTTTGCCTGGGTGCCGTCGGTGCTGCTGATCACCGACAACCAGACCCCGGCCAACCTGATGGGCGCGGTATCCATCGGCATCGTGGCGGGTGCGACGGCAGCCGGCGCATGGGTGACGCTGGAGAAGGTCAACACGGCGCTGGCCGGCGGACTGTTGCTCGGCCCGGTCATCCTCGCACTCGCGTTCGTACATGACCTTAACTTCGCGTACGTACTAATGGTCGTCATCGGCCTGTGCGGCGGATTCTTCGTCGTCCCGCTCAACGCCCTGCTGCAGGAACGCGGCCACGAAACCATAGGCGCGGGCAACGCCCTGGCAGTGCAGAATTTTGCGGAGAACATCGCGATGCTGGTATTCATCGGCAGCTATAGTGCCGCAACGGCCGCTGGTGTAACCATCACGACATCAGTGATCGGGTTTGGTGTGATCTTACTGATGGTGATTGGGGTGTTGGCAATGTTCAGATTGCGGCATGAACAATGACGTTTCGAATATTAGATTAAGGGGGCTGCAATGTGGTTTATCGGCTTAGTGGCAGGAATGATACTGGGTGGCTTTACAGGTTCAGGGGGCGGCGTACTGGCCGGCGGCATACTGGGGCTGGCCGGCGGGTTGATCTACGGGGAACTGTCCCGCAGCCGGACCAGACCACTTGAAGAACGGGTCGAGGCACTGGAAAACAAGGTCAAACAACTCTTCGCGCAAATTGCGGCCGTCAATCCGGGGCAACCGCCGGCCGCTCAACCAGAAACCGAAAGCAGGACTGTATCAACCGCTCAAATGCAACCGGCCTTCATTGCGCCACCAGCAACCTTATCTGTTGCACCAGAAATTCCGGATGCAACCGAACCTTCCGAGACGCTCGAGTTTAGCCGGGCGATCAAGCCCGTCTTTACGCAAACGAGCGACCGGGAGCAGTTGGAAAAAATTCCTCCTGAGAAATTCAAGCAGAACCAGCGCTATCAAGAGACCGAACCGGCTGGAAGCATCCTCGCCGAGCATCAATGGCTGGCGAACCTGTTCAAGGGAAACGTCCTCGCCAAGATCGGCGTGATCATTCTGTTCTTCGGCATCGCATCCGGCCTGAAGCTGGCGGTGGACATGGGGCTGTTCCCGATATCCGTACGGCTGATGCTGGGCGCGTTCGCCGCCATCGCGTTGAGCGTGTTTGGTTATCACCGCGCACAGCGACCGGAACATCGCATGTTCGGCTTGGCCATGCAGGGGGGTGGGCTGGGTGTGTTGTACCTGCTGGTGTATTTCATGCTCGCGCGCTACCAGATCGTCAGCGAGACGCTGGCCTTCATTTTGTTTACGCTGATCGGCGTCAGTTGCGTGCTGCTCGCGGCACGGCAGGATGGCCGCTCGCTCGCGATGCTGGGCATTTCGGGCGCATTTCTGTCACCGGTCATGGTGGCGAATTCGGGAGGTAGCCAAATCACGCTGTTCAGCTATTTCCTGCTGCTGAACACCTTCATCATCAGCGTGAACTGGTTCAAGGGCTGGCGCGAACTCAACATGTCCGGCTTCATCTTCACGCTGGTAATCGGCATGAACTGGGCCTTCCGCTCCTACGTGCCCAGCGACTTCCCCGTGTCGGAAACCTTCCTGATCCTGTTCTTCCTGCTCTATTCCGCCACGCCGGTACTGTTCAACCTGTTCAATGCGCCCGGCCGCCTGAGCTGGGGCGACGGCATGCTGCTCTACGGCACGCCGCTGGCCGCCGCCGCATTGCAGAATCACCTGCTGCAAGGCCAGGACATGACGCTGGCCTGGAATGCCTGCGCAGCCGGCGCCTACTATTTGCTGCTGTGGTGGGCGATACATCGCAGGCCGACCGAAGAAACCGTGTGGCTGGAAAAAAGCCTGCTCGGCATCGCCATCGGCTTTTTTACGATAGCCATCCCGCTGGCATTCAACGCGCAACTCACCTCGGCGTTCTGGACGCTGGAAGGCTTCGGCGTGCTCTACCTCGGCGTAAAGCAGAACCGCTTTCTCGCACGCCTGTCCGGCTCCGCGCTACAGGTGGTTGCCGGAATATATTTCTATGCGCATAGCCATGAATTACAGCGTGCATTCCCCATATTCAACGACTTCTATGTCGGCAGCTTGATCGTGGTAGTCGCATCCTTCGCCAGTGCATTGCTATTGCGCCACGATGACAATTTACCAACCGGCACTGAAAAGAAAATCACTGAGGCATTGCCGATCAGCACCGCCGACCTCGCGCTGCCTTTCCTGTACTGGGGGTTGCTATGGTGGTTCGCAGCAGGATTTTCGGAAATATTCCGCTTCTCACTCCCCGCCTACCAGAGTGCGACATGGCTAGGACTATGCCTGCTCAGCTTCCTGTTTCTGGAATGGTTCGGTGTCCGCCGGAATTGGCGTGCCATGCGCCAGCCGACATTACTGCTCCTGCCAGCAATTTTTCTTGCCGCATACAACTCATACCTGAAACATGACCACATCCTGACAGGAAGCATGTTTATGCTTATCCCCCTGTCGCTCTTTGCGCAATACTGGCTGCTCTATCGGCATGACCGCGACAGCGTTCCATCGGCCTGCCAGCTGCGTCATGCAACCGGATATTGGTTTCTTGTTCTCCTTGCCAGCAACGAGCTCGGATGGGTATCCGCACAAATTTCCCCAGCACACGCCTTGTGGCTCTGGCTGGCATGGGGAATAGCTGGCGCATTCGGCATCCTTGCTTCATTGCATGGCCTGAAGCAGGAAAAATGGCCGTTCTCAACACACCGATCGTTATATCTGGACACCATGCAATTACCCGTCGTACTGGCGCTGTCGATCTGGGTAATCTATGGCAACCTGTCCCAATCCGGCGGAGGCAGTGGCTTGCCATATTTGCCGCTGCTCAACGCATTCGATCTGGTGCAATTGCTCGCAATGTACGCGATCTGGAAATGGCTGCGCATCACCGCAAGCACGTTACTGCCTGCCCTATATGCCATAGCCTTCCTCTGGGTCAGCACAGAAGCTGCACGACTCACCCACCACTGGGGCGGCGTGCCCTTCGAGTGGCATAGCCTGCTTGCCTCCTCGATGCTGCAAGCGGGCCTATCCATGCTGTGGACGGCAATCGCGATGGGGGTGATGATTTACGCCTCTCAAAAGAAACTGCGCTCGCTCTGGTTTAACGGATTCGGCCTGCTGGCAATTGTCGGCATCAAATTGATGATGGTTGATTTATCAAACAAGGGAACTGCAGTCTGGACAGTTTCCCTGATCGGTATCGCACTGCTGATCATTGCAACCAGCTACTTTTCGCCGGCACCACCAAAAAATGAAATCACGCAGCAGCCCCGTTAATTCAGAAACCGTGCTGATGAGCGAAACAGGGTGTTGCAGAACAGGCATACAAAGTGACGGCAGGACGAATTGCATTATTTACCGGAAAAACAAATGAAGACATTCTTTAAAGTTTTGGCAGTACTGCTGGGTGGCGCGATGTTGCTGGGTGGCGGTATATGCGTCGCCACCGATATGATGATCATTGTTACTTCAGGGATACGGAATTTCCAGGGTATTTCATTCCTGCTGGGCATGATGGCCATATCGGCTGTCGTTGCCTGGGTGGGCTGGGTATTGATCAAGTCGGCAAGGACGGATGAGCCTGCGCAAACCATACCCAATGCCCCTCCGGCAGCGGCTGAAAATTCCGATGAAAAATAGCAAATACTTTCACCTGTTCAATATATAGGAAAACAGCAATGAAAAATCAAATGCAATGGCTGTTACTCGTAGCGGTATTTGTCATATCGATAGCAGGCTCGCTTGGCTGCGCCACGATGGCTGCTTCTTCAGTGGGATCAGGCCATGACAATGATTTCTATTTCAAACCAGTGCTGACAGACGAAATCGTTGCCATTGGTAAACCGGACAAAGTGCTGGCGAAAGAGATCGGGCAAGATCACGCCGTTGCCTTCATTGGCCTGAAAAACACTTACCTGCTCTACAAGGGGGGTGAAGAGCTTGAAGCTATAGCCCAGTTGAAATTGGACGGCAAGCGCATGGATATTGATGCGGCAAGGAGCTACAAACTGTACAAAAAAGACGACCAGGTCTGGGGGGAGCTGGTTCTGACCTATGGCAGGGGCGAGCCGTTGTCAGCCGAAGAACAGGCGCAGTTGAGCAAGGGCGGCTTCTACGAATTGAAAGGTTCGAGAAACAACCAATACCAAACCAAAGTCAACATTGAAGGGCTGGTCTATCCCGCCATCAAACTCTCCAGCGAGCGGATGTCAAAACTGGAAACTCGCCGCGCATTTAATTTGTATCACTCCAGTGACGAAAAGCCGCCAGTGATCGGCAAGATACTGAAGCTTCCCCTCGTTGCTGTCGGTGTTGCTGCCGATGTCGCCTTGGTGCCGGTGTATGTCGGAATCCTGGGGATTACCTCGGTAATCCTGGTTGGCGCGGCAATAGCCAATTAACTCGTATTAATACCATGTTCCCTATAACCACCTACCCGCATTTGTTCCATGCCCTATTCGAGGCAGCCGCACTCGCCATTGGCGCATCTTATTACCGTTGGCTGCAACAGCGCGCAGGCGTTTCGGTTGGCGACTTGCTCAGCGGCGGGCGATTTGCCGTGCTGCTGGGCTGCATCTTCGGCGCTGCGATCGGCAACAAGCTGGTGTTCTGGATCGAGATGCCGCACTTGCTGCCGTTATACTGGAACAGGCCGGAGGTGTGGTTCGCCGGGCAGTCGATGGTGGGCGGTTTGCTGGGCGGGTTGCTCGGCGTGGAGCTGGCGAAAAAAATATCGGGGCTGCGGCACTCGACAGGCGATGCTTTCGTTTTCCCGATCTTGCTGGGCTTGATGATAGGCCGCATGGGTTGTTTTGTTGCGGGGCTGGAGGACGGAACCTTTGGTGTTCCAACATCATTGCCGTGGGGGATGGATTTCGGCGATGGCATTCCGCGTCACCCCACGCAGCTCTATGAGATTTTGTTTGCCGCGTTACTGTGGGCTGGCCTGCATTACCTGCATTCAAAACGGGTGCTTCAGTCGGGGCTGTTATTCAAGCTGATGTTGAGCGGCTATTTGTTGTGGCG
>Ga0224495_10002179_pt1 | contig 13027 bp, 9 predicted proteins | sample SF_Jul11_sed_USG_FD_168128 | JGI IMG/M metagenome (GOLD analysis project Ga0224495, IMG submission 168128) | Sediment microbial communities from San Francisco Bay, California, United States - SF_Jul11_sed_USGS_4_1 | ecosystem: Environmental > Aquatic > Marine > Sediment | place: USA: California... | reverse complement strand
CTCCGGTACGTTCGGCGGCGTGATTTTTCTACTATTTTCCGGCATACCACCCAAAGAGCGAGAAAAACAAACATACGGCCGATTCGTGGATAACATCCGTAACTTTATTCACGCCTTCTGGCCTATTGTGCTCGCAGCAACACTATACGCCGGCTTCAACCTGTCCCCTGCCGTTACAATCCTGCTGGCTATATTGATCTTTCTCATTCTTCATAAGGTGCCTTTGGGTCGGTGGACAAAACTCTTCAAATCAGGTGCCGAGCCTGATTTCGTGTTCCTGATCCTTGGAGCCCTGCTCTTTAAGCTCAATTTAGAAGCAGGTCAGGCCATCCCCGCAGTAGTTGAATTCTTTTCTAAAATAAACGTACCGCCACACTTTCTAATATTTTTTCTCCCCTTCATAGTAGGTTTCCTTACTGGTGTCACCATGCCGACGGTGGCAATGACATTTCCATTCTTAATGCCCTTTATCGGTACGGGGCAGGAGACGAAAGTTCAGCTTCAAACACTGGCTTTTTCCGGCCTGCTCTGTGGACTTTTCCTCACGCCCGTACACCTCTGCCTTTCGCTTTCAGCCAGCTACTTTGAATCGCCGCTTCTGAAAATCGTGGTAAAACTAATCGGACCGGTCGTCTTTGTGGCTGCTGCCGGCGTCCTGATGGCATTGTTACTGTGATGAATATTATCACTTCGCCAAAGTGGAGTTTGTCCTGCATTAGCAAGGAGCATATTTTTAGTCTTCTTTTACTCCGCCGGAAAGCAAATACATAACGCTAATTTGAGGGGATGCTAATCTCTATGAAGACATTCTCCGGCTCATCTTCGCAGGTAACCGTGTAATCAGCCGGCCGACTCAGGTCAACCGCTTTATGATGAAGCACTTTGTCAATTAAATAACCATGCACAACCCTGATACGAGTTTGCTTAGGGTGATTCTCAACTAAATGCAGGCAGGCACGAACCGTATTTAAGCCGGGATTTCCTGTATATTTCACATATACAACCTCTGCCGGCTTATCCAGCAGGATATCAGTGTCCCAGTTATATCGCCAGTGATTTACCCATGTCGGTACTGTCGACTTGTATATTTCTTTGAAATCTCTCGGTTCACCGACAGCATAAGCGATTCGGTTATCGGTTTTCCCGGCCTGCTCTCCCTGATAAGTGCGAAACGTTGCACCGACGCTTAGCCATGCTATTTTTTTACCGACAGGAGCAGCTAATCGTAAAACGGCGTCACCGCGGATGCGGCAGGTATTACGCGCCGGGTCGTAATCTTTTGGCATATCAACCAGATATTTCTTCAAATCGCTCGGTTCAGCTGTGTTCGGCTGCACTAATAGAGGAACTGTAGACAGGCCATACGAATCACCTGTTTCATATTTAAGATGATTTATACCTTTTTTGAGTACAGGCAGGCTAATCGGTGCAACCTGGACCCATGTATCAATGGTCAGAGATTTGACCGCCAATTTTCCTTTCACACCTGAAGTGCTGAGTTTCAAGAGATAACCATAGGTTCCTTTCACCATGCTGGTTAAATCTATAGACGACATCACGCCGGATTTGGCATTGCCTGCCGCCTGCCAACTCAAGCCGTGGTCTAAAGACACGAGAAGATCAGTGGGTAAACCTGCATTTAGTGTTACAACAGAAGCTTCTGTATCATCATTCACATCATTTAAGTCATTGACCTTCGCCACAATTATATAAGGCGTGAAAATTTCAAAGATGACCTCTGCGTTGCCATCCCGGACGATATTCAATCCCTCTTTTCCGGGGGCCAGGTTCTTTACGGCATAGACTCCATCTTTAAAATCCGTGGACTTCTTGGCCAAATTAGGTGCATAATGAAATAGGCCGTTCCCGTGATTCCAGCAGCTAAAATCACGATGATTCGGTTTCATGCCCACCGGCTCGGTTTGAATAAGGTCTTTAATCCACTTGGTCTTGTTATAGCGAGGTAAATGGTGCCAACGCCCGCCTTGAGGAGTCCACCAGCGAGTAAATGTCTCCCCTTGCCGAAGATAAAAATCCATCGTATGGCTGCCTTCGAACCAGCGGTAATAGTAATGGATTTTGCTGTCACGATAGATTTTAAAGACCTTGTCCTTATCGTTATCATTCGGGAAAAAGGGCTCGACCTTCATCCGTGGATTCACCCAGAGGTCCCGATTTCTCCTGGCCTCATCCAGACTTGCTGCTATTCCATCCTCGTCAAGTAGAACACCTCTTACATCAAGGTCATAGTAGTGCCAGCCGTTCCCATACCAGAGTTCCGTCGCACAGTGGCTCCATGATTCCACGCCAAAGGAACGGCCCTGTTCAAAACCAACGCCCTGAAAGATGCCATCCAGGACAGGGCCAAAGATTCCGCAATAAGCCATATTATACACATTCAGGATTTTAAGGGGGTCGCGCACGGTAGCGTATTCATCGAAAGTGTCTTCTCCTTCAAGAATCTCATTAAAATGGTACAGGCCGGTTTCGTAGCCGCACAAATACTTCCATATTGCAAGTGCAAGCTCATTGCCGGTCTTGTCTTTCCATGCGGAGAACTGCCTAAATCGCTTCATATCTGTAGTATCAGCGGTGTGTTCACTATTAACTCGGATACAAGTTACCCTTGCCCGGGAAATGACGGAGCTGCCAAATGTAAACAAAATAAACAAGATTACATAGGAAGCTGTTCTTCTCCAGCGACCTTGCCAGGAAACATTCATGGTCTGCCTTTATCAATGCCCACAGGATGTCCGGTTTGTAAAGTTATTGCCTATTCCACTTTGTCTTTATTCTGCGTACTCCCACTCAAACTATTTTATAAGATTTTGTCAGAAAAGCTACCCACAGTATATCTCCCAAGCGCTCACCTGCCACACAGAGCCGAAATTGGGCTTATTTTGAGAAGTACTAAGCAGGAAATCTAATAACTGGACTACTATAATTTATTGCCAGTTAGCCGAAACAGGTCTTTATCCGTATGCAACTGCAAAAATCGCAAAACGCCTTTTTCTCTCAGAAACGGCGATTAGCCTGTGCAGATACGGCCCCGCTTGACTCTTCATTCAGTAGAATCAAGGTCTGGCCAGGTGTCTTTTTCTTAACATCACCGCACCGAGGCAGGACAGTAAGAGCATGTAGAGCTTTTCACAGGTGAAAGTTCTTGGCAATATAGTTGCGAAGGGGGCATTCACAGATTGCCAAAGGTCCGAAAAGAAATGCAAAATTGCATAATCGGCTATTTTCCTCTAAACATTCAACCCGTTCACCGTCGGCAATAAGTCTCGCTTTGCCGAGGTGTTCAAATCCCGACTTATGGCATGCGAAATCCTTAGGGCATTCCATATCACTGATGATTTGCTCTATTTTGCTTTTGTGTTCTTGGACTATTTCCACAAAATTACCCAGAGTTAACGTGGCACATATTGCGCTTACCCGCCCAGAAAGACGAATATAGCGTCATTATGTTTATGCCGTTTCCGAATTGGAAAATGTTGATAGTGAAATGGAAATATTTTTAAAAATAATAAAAAAAAGCCGAAAGCGCGAATTTCATCTCCTTAGAGCACCTTTACTACCAGATTGCCGAGAAAATACACGTTATCGGGACAGCAAAACGTGGATTCAAGCCTCACAGGCTTTACCAGTGTTCAACTTTCTTCATTTTTCACCTTTTGAAAATCTCCCGAATTTGCCTTGGTACGAAGGCATTAATCTGCATTCTATGCCTGTAGCAGCCGATTACTGCTTTTAGACCGGTGGGCCACTTTGCGCAAAGAAAAGGGCCAGCCTTTTCAAAAGTTTCCTCATCTATTCGCGTTATAACCGCCACATATAGCAGCCAGGGTTCAGGTTCACTTCTATGAAAGATTTTTTATCGTATTTAAATAAAAAAATCCTTAATAATTGAGTTTTATTATCAACATTTCGCCTCATTCCTACGGTTTATTAAGTGAACAGCTATAACTTGTGAGATTTGAACAAACTCACGATGTGCTCAGCTTAAGATTGGTATGGCTATGCGGCCAAATTATCAGGGCCTCGCACGCCAATCGTCTGTGAGAAGTGTCATGTGGCTTTTGAGCTGTTTGTAATGAAAATGCCAATTGATGTTCTAAGCAGAGAGGAGCTGGACTATGGTGTTGAGGTCCTCAACAGCGGCGGCTGAAGCATATTTAGCAATACTGTGGTAGTAGTCCTCTCGAATTTTGCGTGGTGGCGTAAGTGAAAGTTGTTTTTTGTACACAATATTCCAAGGAGTTATTGTTATGTATGGATTGATATCGCAAATAGAGGGCCGGGAACAAACAGCCAAGAGCAAAGAAGGTGAATATCTAACCTTTACATTTTTCGAAAAGAAAGATGGTATGAAATTGGAAGTTGCCGGTTGGACAAAGTTAAGGCCACTGCCGGACAAACCTGAATATATCAGAGGGGATGTCAGTCCCTGGGGGTGTGAAATACCAGTAATTGACCTTAAAGTCTTGTATGGGAAAGGCCCAACGGAAATGACTGCCAAAACGTGTTTTGTCATTCTCCAACACCCCGAGTTACACGAAGATTATTTTGGGATGGTGGTCGATGAGCTTTCAAATATAATCAATATCGCAGACGGTACAGAGAACAAAATGTCGCCACTGCTGTTATCAGCAAGGCATCACCTCTCGTCCAATCCCATGATAAAAAACTGAAGTCCGGTATTATTGTTATGAATGAATATGGTGAAGGCAAGTTTAGTAATGCAGCAATGGATTTTTTATAAATAAGCTAACAGCACTCTAACTACGATCTCTACGACATTGACTTTGGATCTGTAAAAGGCAGGCGGAAAGCAGCTCTTGTAAGTCCTATGTTTATTGAAAGAAAGGGGTTCTTATGCACCGTAACCACGATATTTTTGTCAGGGCAATCCGAGACAAGCACAAAGTCAAATTGACCTTTTTCAGCAACGAGAAAGGGGACATCAGAGACGGACTATTTGGCCCCATTTTCTATAGTCCGTCCACTGCGGGGGATGATTCAGATTGCTACTACCTTTGGGATTTTGAAGCCGGCAATAGCAACAATTTCTTGGGTTTGCCACCATCTCAGATAGTGAGGATGGAGTTAACCAGGGAACCTTTTGACCTTGTTGAGTTCTTCACCTCAAGTGGAGGAATTAGCGATTCTAAGTGTGGGTTTGGAGAGGATTTGCCTGAGACTACAAGGAAAGAACTCGATGGAAAAAGTATGTAAGAATTGTAAGTATTTTGTGCAGAAAACTTTTGATTCAAGCAAGTATTTGTGGGGCGATTGTATGAAAGAGGCAGGTTCTATTGAGGCAGATTGTAAGAAAGAGCAGGGTGTTTTTATGTGGGCTGATAAAACTTGCAGTGATTTTAAGCCGAAGCAAGAGAGAAAGTGAGGTCAACACTCAGTAGGGGTTTGTTAGGAGAACATACGTTTTATTATTGTGTTAGAGCCAAATTTTCGTCGAACACTCTTTTTTGGCTCGTTATGTAAAGTTTTTTGTTTTTTTCTCGCCTTGCTCTGATTCTCTAAAACCCGCATTTAAGCGCTAAAAAGAGCGATTATTACAGATGCACCCACTCATTCAGACCATCGAAGTAATCGAAATGGCAGACTTTTATTGATAATAATCATTGTATTCTGTAGAATACTCCGAACTTCCAACAAAGTTTTTTGTTGATTTTGAAGTATATTTGGGAGCGGAAGTGAGTGGCTGTGACAAATATACACCAAAAGTTCGATGCTCTAAGTAACGTCGAGCGAGCAGCGGGGATTTTCGACAAATACGGGGATTTTATTCGTTCGGTCATTCGTTTTCATATTAGGAACGAACCGGAAGCTGAAGACGTGTTCCAGGATTTGTTTCTGTCTCTGGTTGCAAGGCCAATACCTTTGGAAGTGCAAAATGTAAAAGGATTTTTGTATAAGCTACTGTGTGATACGGTCAAAGATGCTTACCGCAGATTAGATCGCTATCAAGCAAGAATAAACAGGTATACCAAGCGTGGCTTACGCGTTGCGGAAAATCGTCCGGAAACCGGGTTGATAAGCGTGGAAGAGACCAAAAAGATGTTTGATTTAATTGAGAGGCAACTGCCCGCACAGGAGGCTTTGGCGGTAACACTGAGGTACAGGGATGATTACAATACCGGGGAGGTCGCGGAGATGATGGGTGTAAAACATAGGTCTGTCAGCAGGTATGTTTCTGTCGGATTGAAGAAAATTGGCACCGTTTTTATTAAAACTCAAGGGGGTGGTTTATGATAGCTTTTGATCCTAATTCCACATGTGAGCAGGCTAAGGCCCACTATTATGATTATCTCTTCGGCGATACTAAAGAATGTGTTTCCACACACATGCTTGGTCATATAGACGGATGCTCATCTTGTCAGGCCGAGGTGAGGCGGCTTAAGGTTATACTGGCTGAGGGCGAAGATCAGACTGCCGGAAGCGCCAGGCAGGCCACCACCGCTATCACCACATACTTGAGGTTTCACTTTGTCTATCTCAGGGCCTTCGTGGACTGCAAAATCCTGAAGCTGTTTCTACCCAGCCTGGCTATCCCCGCCCTGGAAGTTTCTGTCCCAACCCCTATTACCGTGCATCTTGATAACTGTCAAAAATGTACCAGCGACCTTAAAGCGATTCGGCGGTTAAAACTCACCAGCAAACAACTTGGCCGATTGGGCCAGCTTTTTGCTGAAGAACCGGGAATCAATGCTCATATATGCTCAGAAGCCCAAAATGCCATAGCATCCGTCGGAGCAATGGTCTTCGAAGGTGCTTCTCCAGAGATATTGCGGCATTTGTGTATATGCCCGGAGTGCAGAAAAAAACTCTATGAAGACCGCAGGGGCAGAAGCGAGAAACTTCCCCGGAATTCCGAACAAACGCCGATGCCGTGTGATGCCGTTTCGCCCGCGGATATTTTCGATTATGTCATACCCTATGGAATTGAACCCGACCACGATCCACATGTAATGTTTCGAAAATCACTGACATCACATTTAATTAATTGCCCGAGATGCCTGGATAAAATGCAGAAACTGCACGATACTGTGTATAGTATTTTGGAACGGCAGGAATCCGGAATCGTTACATGCTATGAAATATGTGGCCCCGGCCAGGAATCGACTGATAGTAGTTATGGTGACCTGTATAGGGATTGGCCGATAGAAGTGCAGGTATTTGACAATTCCGTTGAGACTGAGACCGTAGAAACCAGGGAAACAAGTGCTGCAGAAGGCATTGCAGTATCACCTGGGCCTGAGCCGGAACGCAAATTTTCATTCCTTAGAAGGCCGTTTATCAAGCCGGCAGCAGCGGCGGCAGCGGCAATTTTATTGGCCTTTCTATTGTTAAATATACCTGCTGCCAGGGCCGTCAATCTTGATCAGATTAGCAGGGCTCTCGAGCGGATCAGGAATGTTTATTTCGCAACGTCTGTTACAAAAAAGGCAGTACCGACTCAGGAAATATGGATATCTCAGGCGTTAAACATTAAGATAGTAAATGCTAAGGATAAAAGCGTTCTATGGGATATCGAGGCAAAATCCCAAAAAACAAGAGATTTGAACACAGGTTCAATTGCAACGATACCACTGAACACCGATGTTTTCTTAAATGTTAAGGAAATTATAACAGGCCTGTTGCCATTAAACAGTATGCATGAAGTACCGGAAGGTGCTGAGTGGCTGCCTGTAGCTGATGAGGACATTGAAACCGTTATTCCCGGCACACAAGTATACGATTTAATATGGACTGAAAAGCATCTCATAGGCTCCGTAACCCTAAAATGGCGGGGGTATATAGATATCAAGAAAAAACTGCCGAAAAGAATTGAGCGGTGGGACAAATTTGCCCAAGAACAGGAGTATAAGCGCGAAAGCGTTACAGAGGTTTCTTATCCGACCGACGATGAAATGAAGGCTGTTATCAAAAAAGCCGGTTTTTAGTTGGCTTTGTTTTATTCTGACAGCCAAAGTGGGGAACGATTATTGTACTGGCCGTCAATTTCTTCCACGAGTAAATCATCTGCCTTGAGGCGGCTTACATGGCCGTCCACAAAACCCACGTTAACAGTTCTGTTGAGATGGCGGCCATCTATGGCATCTGCCTGTTGGCTGGGTAAAATAACTCTTTCTTTATTTATTTTGCTAATTCCGGGGACATAAAAAGAACCTTCTCTTGCCGGATTTTCAAAAGGCCGAACAGATGCATTTGTGACGCCCTTCCAGCTTATAAGGCTGTATCCACTGTCGGTTATGAGCAATGTGTCGGAAGGACGCCGAATCTGATATAAGGCCAAAGGTGTTCCAAAAAATTCGCTATTTATCATTCTCGGAGCATCCTTGCATATTGACTGGTTCACCCCATAATTGCCGCAAAGAATGTTTACCCTCGGCCCCATGTCCTGAATGTTTCTTGATGGACACCAGAAAATACTCTTTGGGTCTGTGTAGTCCATGAGTCCACCCTCCACGGACGTAAACCACCACCAGCCCTGCAAGTCATACATAATGTTTCCCGGGTAGCGGGGCGGAGGCCAAACCATATAGTATTCTGAGTCATCGAAACCATAGGGGAATGTCTCGTTTACCTGGGCGTATGTTGTCAGGGCCAGGGACAACTGCTTCAAATGTGAACCGCATACCAACGCCTTGGTTTGTTCCCTCGCTGTGTGTGATATGGGTACGAGGATGCTCATTAGCACAGCGATAACTGCGATAACGATAAGCAGCTCAACGACTGTAATGCCTTTGCCTCTCATATCTGCATTATTGTACCGGGACTTATAAAGAAGTAAAAGAAGTTTAATTTGCGTTATTTGCATTTTTACCGTACCTGAAAAGGCCTTTTTTGGCGTTTTACAGGCCATAAACAGGAAAAAATCAATATTCCAAAAAAAAATTAAAAAAATTCTATTTTTTTATCAACATTATGGCAATCAGCTTCGGCTTTATATAAGTAGCAAGGCCTCGCCGAGGCGATTCCTGTTAATTCAGAATCAGAAAGAAAAGCAAGTACTAAGAAATGGGGGTTAAGGGTAGCAAAACAGGCGACAGGGTGCCTTAATGGAGGAAGTTGTAGTGTGAAAGGCAAAACCAAATCCTCCTCCGCATTGGGCGGTCAGAACTATATTATGATGTTCCGGCCGCCTCTTTTTATTCGGGCCAGTCCCAGCAATCCTCCGGCGTGCATGCCCTTATGAGTTGAATGGTCCGTTCATTGGCCGACATACAGTTGCCGGGAAACTCTGGGTCTTCTATGCAGAGGCGGGAATCAACTCCGATCAAAAGTTCTGAGTGGCAGCCGGTGCCGTAATCGTCTTCTTGACAGCCGCATCGCCCCGGGAAATAATGATAAGCGCCGCCGCAAAGCCCAAAACGTGGCGGACATAATATTACATTGTATAACTGAATCAGGTCCGTGCAGGCGAAGTTGGGCATACCGCCTTCGGTTGACCCGGTTATTTTGTGCAGCTCACTGTCATTAATCGGGGTGTTGTTCGGATCCACATCCAGAGGTTTATCCGAGATGAGCAATGCTGTGCCCGTGCTCCAGTTACGGCCAAAATCTTTGAGACTGGTGCGGTAGAAGAATTTGTTACTATCCAGGTCTATGAGCCATACGTACTTATCGTCGATATATTCGAAAACCACATAATGATTAGCTCTCGATAGATGCAGGATTGCCTGACAGTTTTTTAGGTTCTTTAGTGCCCGTATATTGGTTTTGACCGCTCGGCAGTGTAAACCTAAGTCCCGGGCAAACTGCCGCAGTGCATAAAGGTTTGTGCTCTTATTAGGTCCGCTCACCAAACCGGCAAGCTCCTGGTCGGTAACGTTCTTGCCTAACCGCTCTAAAACATGCTTCATGGCCATTGTTGCGCAGTTCCGGCTTTGTGTTTCAGCAGTCGATGCAATCTCGAGCTTAAGCTTTTTTTGGAGGAGCGACTCAGTGTCGACTTCGCTGTAGTAGCGGTACCAAAAAGGTTTCTTACTAATTGGCGAGTAGAATTCCACCAGTGTGTCCGTTTCGTACGGAGCACGAAAAGAGCCCGATTGAGGGGGAATCGGACTGATGGAAGTAAGGTCCCAGTGGTCACAAGTAGCCAGATCGGATGATGGTTTACTGTTGTGATATCGTTCGATAATAATGGTAGTGGGGACCCATTTACCGAGGACCGGCTCGTAATCTCCGTAGGTTTTTATGATAGACGCACCACTGTCAAAATATATCGAATAAGACAGTAGAGCGTAATCTTTTGCGGGATCAAGCACGAAAACCATTCTCAGTCCGTCTTTCCTGTTGACTGTTAGATGTACATGCCCCTGGCCATCAACCTCTGCGGATGATTCGGCGGCTGAAAGGTCCTCAAGTGTGTAAACGCCGTGTCCCCAGGGAACGATTCCGGCAGTTAACGGCCCATCAACCCCGGCCGAAGTGTCGCCTGGACCTTCGCGGACAATTGCGTAGTTACCCAACTTGAAATACGTTGAGTGCCGTTCACCATCCCAGGTAAATACACGCTGTTTGTTCCAATTCTGTTCGAGAGTATTCAGCGAAGATTGACTTGTGTGGCTTGTCTCGGGTTCATCCTGTTTGGTGCGAGAATCTATGTTGATTTCCCAGTAGAATTTATTTCCATCGTACTTTACAGTAACAGTCGAATCGGTCATGTATCCAGTCGACGATTTGTATTCGTGGTGTGTGGCCGTGATAGTACCGCTTGGGATCCAGGTCCTTTTTGGCTGTTCTGTGAGCGTTTTAAAGATTTGCAGAATCTCCGTCCTGCCCAACTGCCCATCCGCGAAGGCATAATCCTGGGCGATAAACAACAAAATAACTATCAGCACAAAATTTCTTTTCTTCATAGCAATGCCTTTTCCTTGATTAACCTGTTCACATTTATGCACCCGTGTAAAAACTTTTTACGGGAGCAACTAATACAAGTTCAGAACACTATTGATGAAATCATCCCATTCCGTCTTGTCATAAATTTTCTTTATTTCCTTATCATCCAACCATAACTCCTCCAATAGGCTTACTAACTTATCAATGTCAATCTCATCTGGTAGAGTCCCAAGCAGCATTTCACTGTCCATCCCCATTCCCATCGTCATCAGAGGATCTATCTGGTGAATGACAATAGTTTCCATCTTGGGAAAGACGGCTTCATTATCCGTGTTAAATGAGGCCCAGTTTTTCAGCTCAAGTGTAACATCACCCTGGCCTTCACAGGTAAATACGAAACTGGCTAAGTGGCCATCTGCAATTGCGGAATTCAAGGTTGCACCGGACAGTTGAATACCTTCTTCTTGCCCTAAGCCGGGGCCCCAGTAGTCCGCAAACGGGAGCCTGTTAGGCTCTGCCAGGATTTGCGCAGTTCCATCTGGATGCTCCGTATTGTCAATTGAGCCGAGATTCGGATCGGAAATGTCAATGTCAATATAAAAAGACCTCGCATTGTTCTCAGTGGTGGATGCAATATCCACATACAACGTGATACTTTCATTGACATCAATCGTAATTTCGCTAAGACCATTGACATCGACAATGCTGTAAATAACATTTGCATCTTCCGGGTAGTCCGGTTCATCAGGGATATCAGGTTCGTTACCCGAATCAGGCCACAGCCAATACTCGATAAAAAGGCCCAAATCCTTGTTGTCGACGTCGCCATCTCGATCTATGTCGGCACCGGCACACCAATTTGGATCGCAGCAGTCTGTGTCATTCCAATGTGAGGAAAATGTTGCAAAATCGAGAAAATCCACTGCTTCATCTGAATTCAAGTCACGCGTGGGGACATTATGGAAAGTGATGATATAGTTGGGCTCGTCCCAGCCTTCATCATCGTTATATATGTAAAAGCCTACATTGATATCACCCGCTTTTATAGCGTGGTAATCAATAACAAACCAATCACCCGGAACGGTGCTATTGGGTTCGGAATAAGCGTCAACAGGGTAGAATGTGAAAAAGTCGAAGCCCCATATATCGGAATCCCTCCACTGAGTCACTCTGGCAAAGAGTCCGGCATTTTCAAGATGCGAGCCTGTGTAATCTCTTGCGTTAGGATCATTTGGGTCTAAACCTCTTCCAGCCAGAATACCCCCCAGCCTATCGTCACCTGCAATGAATACACCGAACACACTGATGTTCCCGTAATCGTTGCTTTCCGAGCTTATAACGAGTACGCGCTTATCGCCGACCATGATTTCGCTGTTGCAATCAAATGGTGTGGTCCCATCAGGCCAGTATACCTTCAGTGAATCCTGCCCAAGAGCTATTGGGACTGTACCAAGAACTAATGTTAGTATCAGAAAAACTTTCACAATAATCTCCTGAATAGACAAAAAAATTCTCATTCGTGTTCACCCCACAATAAATGAGCTTGGTTTCGATGTGATTTTTCTTCGTCTCCCTCTTCGAAAAAACACTTCGTATCGTTAATAAGACACGGTCCTTCTAAACAATTCTGCGAGAGACACTATGCGACAATAACAACTCAGTAATTTCAAAATCATACGTTCATTGTTAATGCCGACACCGAGTACACAGATGTTGATGAAAAAATTTTGTTTCCACCCCTTTTTTTTGAAAATACGAGATTATTCGATAGTTACGCGGCTAAAAAAGGGCAAAAAAATCTCCGAAATTTAGCCACATTCATCGAAAGATAAAATTTTTGAGTATAATTCCCCCAAATTCCAATGGTGACTCCAAAAAGGAATTATACCACAAATAACACTTAATTTCAATAGGTATACAAAGGATATTTGGGTTTATTTGGGCATTTTGAGTAAGTTAGATGGCCATAATTTATGTATGAATGTACATCACATATATTATCGGCCAAGGGGGGCGCTAATTATGTGAGAGTACGATTTTTTTTACTGAATTTGTGATGAATCATGTGACGTTTTTCTAATTTTCCAGCAAAAGAGGCGGTGAAAATCCTGAAATTGGATGCCCAGTGTTTCAGTAAAAATAAGATTGGAAAAGGGCAAAA
>Ga0224495_10002178_pt1 | contig 13028 bp, 9 predicted proteins | sample SF_Jul11_sed_USG_FD_168128 | JGI IMG/M metagenome (GOLD analysis project Ga0224495, IMG submission 168128) | Sediment microbial communities from San Francisco Bay, California, United States - SF_Jul11_sed_USGS_4_1 | ecosystem: Environmental > Aquatic > Marine > Sediment | place: USA: California... | reverse complement strand
TGAGAAACCGCCGCCACAAAGTCCGACTTCATGGCCAGGAACCGCTCCTTGCGCCGCTGGGCCACGGCGATCAGCGCCAGGATGGCCATGGCGGAAAAGCCGGTGGTGAAGACCAGCCCGGTCTTCAGCCGGTATCGGCGGGCGATGGCCGCCAGGGCCGAGTCCCATTTGGCCAGCCTCACCGCCACCGGCATCAGCGCCGCCGGTTGTTCATGATCCAGCCTCCCCTCCAGCGCCACCGAGTCCTCCGGCGCCAGCAGCCCAAGCTCCTTCATGCCATCGGCCACCGCCGCCAGCAAAAGCGGCAGGTCCACCGCCACGCCATGCGGGTCGCCATCGATATCTTTCACATACCATCGCGAATCCACCAGCATGGGGGGGGCGCCGGAAGGCCAGGGCTCGGCCGGTGATGGAGTTGGCGCCGCCTGGGCCTGGGATGAGAAATTGGAATGTTCAACGCCGCTCTTTTCGGAAAGGGCGATGATCCGTCCTGCCAGGAAATCAAAGTCCGGCCGGGTGAACTTTTCTCTGGAGGTCAGCAGCGCCCGCTGGAGCCCCATTATCTTTTCCCGCCCAGGGCCGGCGGGCAGGGAGTCGCGCAGCATGGCCCGCATCAGATCCTGATCCGGGCTGCCGTTTTCCACGAAATCCTCCAGCAACGCCAGGGTGAACGGAATCTCCCGGGCGGCGCTCAGTTTGAACATGGCCTTCAGCAGAAGGATCTCCCGGAAAGTCCGTTCTATCTTCGGCGTATCCCTTTTCGACAGGGCCACGCGGAACGCCGAAAAAAGCTCCAGCCTGCGGGCCCAAGGGGAGCCTGGCTCATCGTCCAGCCCGCTCGTCCGCCCCACCAGCAGGCTTTGATATAACTCCGTGGCGGGTTTCTCCTCCCCTGCCCTATATATGATGGGCCGGGGGAGAACCTGCAGACCGGCCCTGGCCAACAACAATCCGTCGTCGGGCAGCAACGGGTCTTCTGCGGCGTCGCGGATCCTTTTGAGTTCCCGCTCCAGGGCCTGGTTCAGCTTCATGTCCAGGGTCTTCTGGGCGTAAAAGTCCAGCGCCTTGCGCCGGGCTTCCAGCTCGGCCAGGGCCTCGCCGCGCTCCGTGGCGAAGAGCGCCTGCAGGCTTGCAAGCCCCCAGGCCAGGGCCACAAGCCCCAGCCCGAGGGCCGCAAGCCCCGGAATATTCCTTCTGTTCACCTTGTCACCGGCAGATTGTCAAAATCCATCATCGCCAGGGGGGCTTCCTTTTCGAACTTGTCCTCGCGCCGATCCAGGCCCTTGGCGCGGGTTATCATGTCCCCCAGCTCCACCACATCCTTGCGGCCGGCCAGTTGGCCTCCGATCCGCCCGTGGAGATTTTGGATCTGGTCATAGCCTATGTTCCTGGCCCAGTAGGACCCGCGAAGTTTTTCCGCGAAGGCGGCGGCCACCATGGCGAGCCTGGCGTATGGGGGCGCCTTTTCGATCGTAACCCTTACGATCTCAGAGGAGAGTCTGCGCTCGATCAGGGTGGACGCGCCGCCTTCCGGTTTCTTATAGCGGATTCTCAAGGTTCCCAAGTCTCCGCTCTTCTTCGTGAACTTCACCTCATATATGGCCGTGACGCTGTGCCCGGCGCCTATCTCTCCGGCGTCGATCCTGTCGTTGGCGAAGTCCTCCTTCTTCAATCCGCGGTTCTCATAGCCCAGCAGGCGATATCGGGCCACCGTGTCTTTATCGAACTCCATCTGTATCTTCACATCCTTGGCGATCACCTGCAGCATCCCGGTCAGGTTCTCCACGAACACGCGGCGGGTTTCCTCCTCCCGGTCCACATAGTAGTAGTTGCCGTCCCCCTGGTCTGCCAGCCGCTCCATCAGGGTGTCGTTATAGTTGCCCATGCCAAAGCCGATGGTGGAGATGGTGATCCCCATATCCGCCTTGTCCTTGACGGTCTGGAATATCCCGTCGGCCCCGGTGGCGACGCCGTTGTTGGCCACGCCGTCGGAGCAGAGGATGATCCGGTTGATCCCTCCCTTCTTCAGGACCGACGCCGCCATGGCGTAACCCATGTGGATGCCGGCCTGGGCGTTGGTGGAGCCGGTGGGGTACAGGTCGTTGAGCGCCCGCAGGATGGAGCTTTTTTCCCGGCCGCTGGTGGGCCTCAACACTTCGTATGCGTGGGAGCCATAGGCCACTATCCCCACGGTGTCGTCATCATGCAGCTGGTCCACCAGGTAACCCAATCCTTTTTTCACCAGGCCCAGGCGGTTTTCCGTCTCCATGGAGCCGGAGGTGTCCACCACGAAGACCAGGTTGGCCGGCTTTCGGTTCTCCGCCTTCACCTCCCTGCCCTTGATGCCGATATGGAGCAAATGATATCCCCGGCGGCTGGGGGAGGGGAACGCCTCCGCGTGGAGGCCGAACGCCTCTTCGGAGGGGGGGGTGTAGCCATAATCGAAGGCGTTCACAAACTCCTCGACGCGGATGGCGTCCTCCTCGGGCAGGTGGCCCCGGTCCAGGTATGACCGGGCCATGGTGTATGAAGCGGTGTCCACATCCACGGCGAAGGTGGAGAAAGGCTCCTCCTCGGTGTCGATGGTGGGGTTCACGCCGTAATGCTTGAAATACATGTCATGGAACGGCTTGTCGTTGACCACCTTCAGCCGGGCGAAGGGGGACGCAGGCTCCGGCGCAGGGGCGTGAGCGGGAGGGGAAACGCGGCTTTGGGCCACAGGGGCGACCTCTTCGCCAATGGCACTCCCGACCGCTGCGCCCAATCCTTCATTGGCAAGCTCCTCCGGGCGGCCCGGTTTGTTCTGACTTTTTTCCTTCTTGCCAGCATCTCTTCGTTCGGAAGTTTCGGCATACTGAAGCTGATCATCGACCGACAGGGAGGAGGATGTATCGCCCTCGGTGAGTTTTCTCTCCACCGCCTCCGGCGTGGCTGGAGCGCCAGCGCCGCCGGACATCTGCCCCTGGGCAATAGTCTCTTCTTTGGCGGGCGCCATTTTGCCGGCCTTGCTCACGGGTGACGGCGCGATATCCTTGGTTCTGGCGGGCGTAGTCTCTTCCTGGCTCACGGTGGACTTCTTCGCGCACCCTGGCGCCAGCGCCAGCCCGGCCCCCAGGATGAGCATCCCCACCAGCAATCCCAACCTTTTTCTGCTTGTCATGATCAACCTCCAGGTGAATTTAAACTTGAATCAAGAATACATAAGCCGCCGTCATGATGGGTCATGGTTCCCTAACAGTTTTGTGAAGATTCAGTCATAAAGCCCGCCCAATACCGCTTTAATCTATCACGATCGGCATCCACCCTGAACTTTCTCCGTATTACTCCTTACATATCAATATGATATAAACTTGCTGGCGTCATAGACACAACTTGATCTTTCTAAATTCTATATTAATTCTTCCCCGAATGGACTATATTGAATAGTAACGTTGTGATCCGGGTTTTCCAGGACCCTGGGTACGGACATGGTGTGGGTATCATGTTTTTCGGTAGTGTAATTCATGGGTATTAATGACTCACCGGAGAGAACCACCGGATACGCCTTCATCCTGGTTTTCGCGCTCATGTCTTTGGGAATTGTGGCCACAGGTTACTCCTACCACCGGGATTTCTCCCGCAAATTCCGGGCGAACGTGGAAGTCCAGCTCTCATCCATCCTCGAGGTGAAGATAGGTGAACTGGCGCTGTGGCGCGCCGAGCGGCTGGGGGACGGAGAAGTCCTATATAAGAACGAGACTTTTTATTCGCTGGTAAGCAGATATTTGGCCAATCCGGAGGACGGACAAGCGCAACGGGAGTTGACGCTGTGGCTTGGCAAATACCATACCGCTTATCGTTACTCCCGGGTTAATTTATATGACGCCTCGGGCGCGTTGCGCCTGACATCGCCATCCGCCATCGCTCCAGCTGACGCATTCATAGCCACCAACGCCAAGACGATTTTTGACGCGGGTCAGGTGGTATTTCAGGACCTGCACCGGCAGAGGCCGGATGAACCGATCCATATGGCGGTCCTGGTTCCCATATATGATGAAGTCAGGGGTGGTCTTCCTTTGGCAATTATATCGCTGGATATCGACCCTGATACTTATCTTTACCCCTTCATCAGCAGCTGGCCCACCCCCAGCCAAACCGCGGAGACATTGCTGCTGCGCAGAAATGGGGAGGAGGTTGAATATCTTAACAATCTTAAATTCCTTACCGACACCGCCCTGAAGCTGAGGGTGCCCATGACGAACACTGAATCGCTGGCCGTTCAGGCGGCGATGGGCAGGAGGGGAATCCTGGAGGGTGTGGGTTATCGCGGTAAAGAAGCCATAGCCGCCATGGGCCCCGTGCCAGGCTCCCCCTGGTTTCTGGAAGCCCGCATTGACAGGGACGAGGTATACGCCCCGCTAAAGGAGCGGCTCTGGATGATGGAGGCCATCATAAGCCTTCTGATTATATGCGCCGGCGCCATTTTGAGCCTGATATGGCGGTGGCGAAGCGGCAAGTTCTACCAGGAGCGATACCGGGCGGCCCAGGCCCTGGCCGAGAGCGAAAAGCGATACAGGGAAGTGGTGGAAACCACCAGCGATTTTGTCACCAGGATCGACTCCCAGGGCCGATTCCTCTATGTAAACCATATGTCGGAGCGGATATTGGGAATACCACCGTCGGAGTGCGTCGGACTGTCGGCTTTTGACTTTATCCACCCGGACGACCGGCAGAGGGACAGGCGAATATTCGCCTCCTGGCTGGAGTCAAAAGTAAGGACCGCCAACCACGAAAACCGCTGGGTAAGCAAGACTGGCCAGGTGCATCACCTGCTTTGGACGGTGGCCCTGGATTACGATATGGAGGGGAACGTCACCGTAATCAACTCAATCGCAACGGACATCACCGCCCGCAAGGCCGCGGAGGAAGCCCTGCTGCGCAGCGAAACTCTGTTCCGCAACTATTTTGAGCTGGGGCAGGTGGGCATGGCCATTACCTCCCTGGATCAGAAATGGTTGCGGGTGAATAAACGGCTCTGCGCCATGCTGGGGTACACCCTGGAGGAGCTGACCCGGATGACCTGGACGGAATTGACATATCCAGACGACCTGGAGCCGGATTTACTTCTTTTCAGAAAGGTCATTTCCGGAGAAATCAGCCATTACGAGCTGGACAAAAGGTTTTTCCATAAAAACGGCGGCGTTGTCTATACCCGCCTGGCCTTATCCTGCCAACGCAAGCCGGATGGGTCCATAGAGCATTTCATAGCGTCATTGGTAGACATAACTGAGCTGAAGAGACTTGAACGCCAGGTCATCAACCAGTTGGAAAGGCTCTCCGACGCCCAGAAGATAGCCAAGGTCGGCGATTGGACATGGGACGTGGCCACAGGCCAAATCACCTGGTCTGATGAAATATACAGGTTGTTTGGTGTTGAAAAGACATTCGCGCCCAGCATGGAAGCCTACGCCAGCCTGATTCATCCTGACGATCTGCATCTTCTCAGCTCTGAATCCTATATCAAGCAGATCAATAAAAGCAGCCACGAGATTGAGTACCGGATAATCACCCGGGACACGGGCGAGACAAAGTATGTTTTATCCAGGGGGAACACCACTTTCGGGCCGGATGGAACCCCGGCGCTGATAAAAGGGACGTTGCAGGATATCACCGAGCGCAAGCTGACCGAAATGCAGCTGGCCGCGGCCAAGGAGCGGGCCGAAGCCGCCACAAAACTCAAGGACAAGTTTGTCTCTCTGGTGGCCCACGACTTAAGATCGCCCTTCTCCTCGTTGATGGGATTGATGAAGGCTTTTTTTGAGCGAAAGGTTTTCTCCAGCAATGACCAGGACAAAAAAATCGTCGACACGCTGATCCAGAGCGGAGAACGGATGATATGCATGATCGATCAGTTGCTGAAAATAAGCAGGCTGCAGACCGGCGATATCACTCCCAATCCGCGTTTCTTCAACGCTCGCTCGGCTGCTGCCTCGGCCATTGCCGCCATGAGCCATACCGCCGCCCAGAAGGGGATCGAGATTGTCAACCGGGTCCCACAGGATATCAGGCTGTACGCCGATCCCACGCTTTTTGGCGAAGCGCTCATGAACATATTTTCCAACGCAATAAAGTTCTGCTCCAAAGGGGACACCATCACATTTTTCGCGCCGGAGGATGTAAACTGCGCCATCGCCATCCGTGACACCGGCAAAGGCATTGATCTATCGATGCTAGATAATATTTTCAAACATGAAATCAAGACAACCACGCCAGGCACCGCCGGCGAGATGGGGACCGGCCTTGGCCTGCCATACAGCCACGACATCATAAAAGCCCACGGCGGCAGGCTGACTGTGGAATCCTCTCCTGGCCAGGGCGCCCTGTTTTGCCTAGAGCTTCCCTATGTCAAGCCTTTGGCGCTGGTGGTGGATGACGACCAAAACTATCGGTTGCTGGTGAAAACCTATCTTGAAAGACTGGACCTGGATTTCATGGAAGCCGCCAATGGATACCAGGCCTTGCAGATGGTGGAGGAAAAACCGCCGCATATAATAATCACGGACCTGATGATGACCGAAATGGACGGATATGAGCTGCTGGATCGATTGAAAGAAACTGGAGGCCTGAATAATATTCCCGTGATAGTGATGACCGCCGCCGACCGCGACGCCCGCCAGAGGGCTTTCAGCCATGGCGCGGACGATTTTGTGAGGAAGCCCCTGGAGCCTGATGACTTCATTCCCAGGGTGCGCAGGTTCATAGGATAATCACAGCGTCGGCGGCGCTCCAGCGGTCGTTCAACCATTAATGGTCAACCTCTACCGCCAATTGGGGCGTATTAATGATAATCTTGCCCCAGGAGCTTTTATCGATATGCTGCAGATCACAGAGGTCAGGATATACCCGTTCGACACCCATTCCGCCGGGGGCAAGACCCTGGCCATGGCCCAGATCACCATCGCAAGGGCGCTGACCATACGGGGATTCAGGATCATCGAAGGGAAAAATGGCGGTGTGTTTCTCTCCTTCCCCTCCACCAAGGGCAAGGATGGAGAGTGGAGGGACATTGTCACGCCAGTTGACAAAGCCACTCGCGACAATATCCGGGACGCCATTATGGAAGCTTTCCGAACCTACCCAGGGGGAGCCGCCCAAGCTGATAATGAGAACATGCAGGAGTAATCGCCGGGTTGTTTTTTTTGATAAATACATTTTTAACATCCCCTGCTTAATTTGGGGGATGCAAAGGGCTTTGGCCGCTCCGGCCGGTCTAACTTTTCCACCGTGGCGCTTGGGCTCTTGAAGGCAATTTTCCACAAGCCCGGCGCCGGGGTTTGTGGTAACGTATATCTTTATAGGTCTTAACAACTCGGGATATCTGATGAAAAAGCTTTTTTTAGCGGCGGTTTTTTGCGCTCTGGCCGGTGGGGCCGGGTGCGGCAGTGGCGTGCATGACGTCAAATACACCATCACAGGCGAGGCTGCCACAGTCCATGTCCAGGCTATTGTTGACGGTGGAAAGATTTACGACAAGACTGGGGTATCCCTTCCCTGGGAGAGGCTCTTTTCCGCCAACCGGAAAATGGATCTTTATCTGACCGTAACCAGCGAGGCGGATGGTGCGTTCACCGTGCAAATGTTGATTGACGAAGTGTTGGTCGATGAGGCTTCAGGCTCCAAGGCCGGAGACAAGGTGGATTTGCAGTGGCTGGCCATTTAACTTGCCAGTCTTGGCCTGATGGGCTTTTGGGTGTTACAATCAAAAGATAAAGCAAATCGAATATTGATAATGGTTTTGGATGAAGTAATGCGAAACAGTTATTTTAAACGGTTCCTGATTCTCCTGGCGCTGGCTATCGCAGGCTATATGTTCGGCATTGCGGCGCCCCACGCGCCGGGCCATCTGCACGAGGCCCAGGCCGCCAAGCCCGCCGAGGATGACAATGGCACGCCTCCGGCCCCGGATTTCACCCTGGCCAATGTCATGGGCGGCGGCCAGACCACCCTCTCGTCGCTGAAGGGCAAATGGGTGTTCATCAATTTCTGGGCCACATGGTGCAACCCATGCGTATATGAAATGCCCATGATGAACACCTTGTACAACAAGATGAAAAAAGATGGAATGATGATGCTGGCGGTGAGCGTGGATGAGGGGCCGGTGGCGCCGGTGAAGCAGTTCGCCGTCAAATACAAGCTCGATTTCACCATCCTGCACGACCCTGACAACGGAGTGATGCGCCGGTATGGCGTCAAGTCCATCCCCCGCACATACGTGGTGGACCCGGACGGCAACATCCAGGCCGCCGCCGAAGGATTGCGGGACTGGGACACCCCGGAGATGGTCCAATTTTTCCGTGACCTGATGGACGATTACGACAAGAAGAAGAAAGAGAGCAGACAGGGAAAGCCGAAAAAAGACGCCGCCTGACAAGCCATCGGCGGCCGCTTTGTTGTCAGACCAGCTTCACCTTGCCGCTACCCTGGCGGATCTCTCCTAAACGAAACACCGCCTCACCTGCGTCCTCCAGCGCCCCGGCCAGCCCATCGGCCTTCTCCCTTGGCGCGGCGATCACCATCCCCACCCCCATGTTGAAGGCGCGGAACATCTCCTCCTCCGGCACGGCGCCGCCATGGCGGATCATCTGGAACAGCGGCGGCGTCTCCCAGGAGGATTTCTCTATCACGGCGTCGAACTTGCCGGAGAGGATGCGGTGCGTGTTGTCCGGCAACCCTCCCCCGGTGATGTGGGCCAGCCCGGAAACCTGGTATGGGCGCAACAGCGGCAACAGCAGCCGCGAATAGTCCCTGTGAGGCTCCAGCAGCGCCTCGCCGATGGTCCTGCCAAGCTCCGGCGCCACATCCTGGGCCTTGTGGCCCATCGTGTCAAAAAGCACTTTTCTGGCCAGGGTATAGCCGTTTGTATGCAGCCCGCTGGAGCGCAAGCCCAATAGCGCGTCCCCGGCGCGGATTTTCTCTCCGGTGATGATATCTTCCTTTTCCACCAGGCCGGTTATCACCCCGGCAAGGTCCACCTCGCCGGGCAAGTATACGCCGGGCATCTCCGCCGTCTCCCCGCCCACCAGGGCAAGCCCCACCTTCTTGCATGCCCGGGCCATCCCCTCCACCAGCTTCTCCACCACCGCCGGCTCCAGCCGCTGGGCGGCGATATAGTCCAGGAACGTAAGGCCCCTGGCGCCCTGGCACAGGATGTCGTTGGAACAGTGGTTCACCAGATCCTCGCCGACGGTGTCATACACCCCCATCATCCTGGCCACCACCATCTTGGTCCCCACGCCATCGGCGCTCTGCACCAGCACGGGGCTTTTATAATCCTTCAGCGCGGCCCCCAGGTCGTATAACGAGCCGAAGGAGCCCAGCCCGATAAGCACGGCCGGACCGTGGGTGGATGCGGCGGCCTGTTTTATCCTGCGCAGGCTTTCCAGCCCGGCGTCCACGTCCACTCCGGCGTCTTTGTATGTCGTCGGTTTTTTCACGGAATTATTAACCTTTCCTCTGCTTTGAAACGCTATAATCCTACTCTATATGAAGCGAGTCTCACACCTAAAATCATCGGCTCGATGGAGGCCATGTTGAGCGAGGGAAACGTAATCCCGGCCATCCTGGTGGTGGATGACGAAGAGAGCGTCCGGTTTGTCCTGCTCCGGGGGCTGAAGAAGCCCTCCCGCGCCCTGGACTCCGCCGAGACCGCCACCCAGGCCGCCCGGATGATCGCCGAACGGGAATACGACATCGTCTTCCTGGACATCAACATGCCCGGCGGCAGCGGCTTCGACCTGTTCGACAGCCTGCCCCAGGGCCCTGCCGCCCCCTCGGTGGTGGTGATGACCGCCCAGGCCACCATGCACAACGCCGTCACCGCCATGCGCAAGGGCGCCTTCGATTACATCACCAAGCCTTTCGATATCGACATGGTGGAGATCCTGGTGGAGCGGATCCTACAATACCGGGCCATGAGCCGGGAGCTGGGCCAGCTGCGCTCCAGCAAGGCCGCCGCGGAAATGGACGAGATGGCCGGGCAATCGGCGGCCATGCAGAAGCTATACAAATTCATCGGCCGGGCCGCAGATTCATCCGACACAGTGCTCATCACAGGCCCCACCGGCTCGGGCAAGGAGCTGGTGGCCAGGGCCCTTCATTTCCATTCCCGCAGGGCTGCTGCCCCTTTTGTCACCGTCAACTGCGCGGCGGTGCCGGGGGAGCTTTTGGAGTCTGAAATGTTCGGCCATGTGAAGGGGGCCTTCACCGGCGCCGTGGAAAGCCGCGATGGCAAGTTCGCCGCCGCCGGCGATGGCTCCATCCTGCTCGACGAGATCGGCGACATGCCTATCTCCCTGCAGGTAAAAATGCTCCGGGCGCTGCAGGAGCGTGAATATTATCCCGTGGGCAGCTCCAGGCCCCGCAAAACCAACGCCAGGGTCATCGCCTCCACCAACAAGAACCTGGAGGAGGAGACCGCCGCCGGCAGGTTCCGCGAAGACCTCTACCACCGGCTCAACGTCCTCTCCATCCAGGCGCCATCCCTGGACGAGCGCAAGGAGGATATCCCCATACTCACCGAGGTCTTCCTGGCCCGCGCCGCCAGGACCCTGGGGGAGAGGCCAAAACGGATCAGCCCGGAGGCCGTGGCCGCGCTTATGGCCCGCTCCTGGCCCGGCAACGTGCGGGAGCTGGAAAACGCCGTCCGCCGCGCCGTGGCCCTGGCCCCGGCGGACGCGGTCATGCCGGAAGACTTCCCATGGCGGGCCAAGGGCGCCACCGCATCCGAGCCCGGCCAAGCCTCCGGCGGCCTGGAGCAAGCCCTGTCGGCGATATATGACTCAGCCCCCGCCGGCGCCATCCACAAGACCGCGCTGGAGATGGTGGAGAAATCCCTCATCCAGAAGGCGATGAAACGGGCCGGAGGAGTGCAGTCCAAAGCCGCCGAGGAATTGGGGCTCAACCGCAACACCCTGGCCAAGAAGATCGCAGAACTGGGGATCGGCAAGGGAGGAGGAAAACAATGACCCACTGCACGGCAGGCCACGCATGATCAAAAAAAATATTTTCTCCTTCTTCTATCCAGAGGAGGTGGACTTCTTCTCTCCCATGGACAGGATGTACCAGCTGATCAACCAGACCCTGGTTGTTTACATCGAGGCCGCCTCCAAGCCGAAGCTTACCGCCGAGGAGCGAGCCAAGCTGCTGGTGGACCTGAAAAACCTGGAGCGGGAGGGGGATACAGTGGTGCAATCGGTCACCGCGGGCTTAAAGCGCACCTTCACCCCCCCATACTCCCCTGGGGAGCTGCGACAGCTCTTCTCCTGCCTGGATGATTCGCTGGACCTGTTATACGAGTCGGCCATGACAAACATCACCGCCGAATACCGGGCAGGGCTTCCCCCCTTCACCCTGGAGCAGCTGCAGGCGTTCCAGCGGGGGATCAGGGAAGCGGCCTGCACCGTGGACCTGATGCGCGCCTCTCGCGGCGGCTCGCCGGAGCTTTCCGCCACCCTCACCCGCATGTGCGATATCGAGACGGAGGGGGACAGAATATACTGGAGGCTGAAGACCGAGCTGGCCTCGGCGTTGAACCAGGCGGCCAAATCCGGCGATCTTGGCGCATACCGCCAGGCGGAGATGGATGAGAAGATACTCGACCAGATGGAGGAAGCGCTGGACTCCCTGGTGGACATCATGAAGGTGATCCAGGGGATGATCATCGAGAATGCCTGACCCGCAGCTGATCTCCCTTCTGCTGGTGATTTTTCTATGCCTGGCGTTTAATTTCATAAACGGGTTCAACGACGCGGCCAGCGCCGTGGCCACCACCATCGGCGCCAGGGCCATGACGCTCCCGGCGGCGCTGACTCTGGCGGCGGCCGGCAACTTCATCGGGGCTTTTCTCTCTCACCATGTGGCATACACCGTGGCCACCATGGTGGACCCTGGGTTCATCTCCCACGGGCTGATCCTCTCGGCCCTGCTGGCCGCCATCTTGTGGGGCCTGGGCGCCTGGAGCATGGGCCTCCCCTCCAGTTCCTCCCACGCGCTCATTTCGGCCCTGGCCGGGGCGGCCATGGCCAAGGCCACCGACGAGGGCGCCACGATGAATGTCTTCAACTGGTCGTTGTTGGCCGACGTGATCCTGGCGCTTTTCGCCTCGCCGCTTTTGGGGGCCGTGGCGGGGTTTCTTCTGTTCCGCGCTTTTGCCCGGGGCGCGGCCATCATCCTGCCGAAAGCCCCCACCTTCGGCGTGAACCGCTTCTTCGCCAGGCTGCAATTGTTTTCCGCCGTGGCCACCAGCGTCTCCCATGGCGTCAACGACGCGCAGAAGACCATGGGGCTGTTTGCCCTGGCCCTGTTTCAGGCCGGGTATCTGGAGCGGTTCGAAATCCCCGCCTGGGTGACCGCCTTAAGCGCCGCGGCCATCGGCCTGGGGACCCTGTTGGGCGGCGTGAGGGTGCTCAAGACCGTGGCGAAAAAAATAACCGATCTTGCGCCCATCCATGGTTTCTCGGCTGAAGCCGGCGGGGCGGTGGTGATCCTGGGGGCGTCGGCCCTGGGGATGCCGGTCTCCACCACTCACGTGGTGATATCGTCGGTGGTGGGGGTGGGCACTGCCCGGAGCGTGAGGCGAACACCCAGGCAGATACTTCTGGCCATCGTATGGACATGGCTTCTGACCGTCCCCTCCACCATGGCCCTGGCGGCGGCGATCTATTTCATGTTCATGGCCTGAGCCGCTTAATGCGCCAGCAGCCGCGCCTTCAGGTCCTCCAGCACGGCCAGCCATTCGTCATGCTCTTCAGACTCTTCCCACAGGTCGTTGAGCTCGGAGTTGATCCCGGCGATCCTGTCCAGCGCCCGCAGCGACATCCCCACAAGCCATCGCTCCTTTTCCTCCCTGGAGCCGCCGATAAAATTATCCAGCGCCAAAAGATCGTTCTCCTCCAGCCATTGCTCGGCCTCGTCGGGCAGATCCTCCGGAGGCGCGCCCTTCTGGGCCGCCAGTAGCTCGATGGCCACCAGGGTTTCCACGGCGTCGTCGG
>Ga0224495_10002177_pt1 | contig 13029 bp, 13 predicted proteins | sample SF_Jul11_sed_USG_FD_168128 | JGI IMG/M metagenome (GOLD analysis project Ga0224495, IMG submission 168128) | Sediment microbial communities from San Francisco Bay, California, United States - SF_Jul11_sed_USGS_4_1 | ecosystem: Environmental > Aquatic > Marine > Sediment | place: USA: California... | reverse complement strand
CGTACTTTGATCGTCTCGGCGTACCGCGTCTCTCATAGCCTCAACTTCTTGAACCGCCCGGTGCGGACCCGCATGCCGGGTGGTGTGGCAGGGGCGCGGCCTTTATGGCCGCCCCCTATGCCGATCAGCCCGCATATTCATGATTTGATAGACTGACGCGATTGCGAGGTAGCTGAGATGGTGGAGAATGTTCAGCAGCGGAGAGGTTGAGTGGGACTTTGCCAGTTCAAGCTCGCGCCTGAAGGTTGTCAGAAAGAATGTCGATGTCTTACTGGTCAGGTATACCCTGAAGCGAGCCGAGTATGTGGGAAGGACCGCCAGAGGATACTTCTCTCCTATGCGCAGCCAATAATCATAATCCATTACCAGGTGCTCTTCTGGATTGAACAACCCGATCTCATCTGCAAGACGACGACGCCAGAATGTGGCCGGCTGGCTGATGGGGTTCGTTACGAGTAAAAGGGAGTAGCTGTACCATTTGAGGAGAAGGTTCTTGTAAACCGTGATGCATTTGCGTACCTCACGGTCCTGCTCATCGATGATGCGGCACTTCCCGGTAAGCCACATTGCATCGGGATGATCAACGAAATACCGTGCCACACGTTCAAACGTTCCCGGTTCATAAACATCGTCTGAATTAAGAAATGCGACGATGTCTCCGCTTGCCAGCCTGAGTCCCTTGTTGATCGCATCGGCCTGTCCTCTGTCCGGCGCGGAAATCCATCGGAGCCGTCCCTCGAACCTGGCCAGGATGTCAAGGGTCTCATCCTTCGATCCCCCGTCCATCACAATATACTCCAGGTTCGGATAATGCTGGTCCAGGACGCTCATGATCGTCCGCTCAATGAACTGTCCCTGGTTCAGGGAAGGAGTGATGATGGTTATTTTGGGAAATTTAGTCATAGTAACCTGCTCGCGGGGCGGGAATGTTCTTTGCCGCATCGTGTCCCGAATATCGTTGCGCTCAGTTTTGGAACCGCTCCGGCCGTATTATCGCCGAGGCCGGAGTGTCAAGATCGCTGTGCGGCAGCCAATCGATTCCCGCATTGTCGGAGCCGCTGAATTGTCGCTCAGCCTGCTCCCGCTTTGCGCGACCGAAAGGATCGCCGGGGGTGCGCTCACTTCCTATCGATGGAACTCTCTGATCGCATCGCTGATATAGCTGATCTGATCTTCCCGCAGACTGCTCGAGGAGGGAAGGTAAAAACCGTTGTTAGTCAAATTGTCGGTAACCGGATAGGAGCCGCTTCCGTCGCATCCATATTTCAGCAGGGAAGGCTGACGGTGCATTCCATAAAAGAACAATCTTGTCTCTATGTTCTTCTTCTGTAAATATGACATCAATTCGTCCCGCGTGCGGCCATAACGTTCCGGATCCACCAGCACACCATTCATCCAGAAGACATGGACCACGTGGGATTTCGATCCTTGCAGGGATATTCCGGGAATTCCCTCGAGGTATTTCCGGTACAGACCGCCGTTGCGGATCCTGAGGGCTCGGTATTCATTGGCCTTCTCGACCTGGGCAACGCCCAGCGCGGCATGGAGATTGGACATCCGGTAGTTGAATCCGATGTCCTCATGGCGATAATTCCTCGGTCCCTCCATCGGGAAGCAGACGTTCTTAAAGTACGTTGATTTTCGATAGAACTCTTCGTTGTCCGTTACGACCATCCCGCCTTCGCCGGTGGTCAGGTTCTTGTTGGAAAAAAAACTGAATGCGGTCATGTCCGCCAGACTCCCGGTCTTTTTCCCCTTATATTCCGCTCCGTGGGACTCGGCGGCATCCTCGATGACGATCAGCCCATACTGTTCTGCTAATGACCATATGCGCTCCATTTCGCATGGATGGCCGAAGATCGACACGGGCATGATCGCTTTTGTCCGGGGCGAGATCTTTCCTTCTATGGCATCGGCGTTCATGTTCCAGGTGCCGGGTTCCGCGTCTATGAATACCGGTGTCGCGCCTGCATAGCAGAGCGCGAACGCCGTGGAAACCATCGTGAAGTTCGGGATGATGACCTCGTCTCCCGGCTTGATCCCGGCTGCAACAACCGCGAGATGCAATGCAACTGTGCCATTGCACACGGCAACGCCGAACTTTACGCCGCAGTATCGGGCGAAGGATTCCTCGAATTCTCGCACATAGTTGCCGCTGGATGATATCCAGCCGGTTTTTACTGCCTCGGTGACGTATTTCAGCTCATTGCCATTAAGGAACGGTTCGCATACGGGTATGAAATCCATCGTTTCGTCTCCCTGGTTCGGACTATCCAGCGACCTGTGATGCAGAGGACCTGCGCGCGCGACCGTTCGACGGTCTCGGAGCGAGCAACTGATGCCTCCGGCCGAGGGTGCGACTGGCGTGGAAGCACGAGGAAAGGGCCGACCGGAACGGCGAGCGAACCGCCGTGCGAACCGCCGCGCGTCTGATCATGAAGCGGGATTGATCAGCGGGGTCTGATCGCGATAGGTGTCGGATTCGTATTCCTTCCCGCCGCGAGGACCCTCTGTGAAAACCAGCAATTCCGAGTCTTCCATCGCCTGCAGCGCATGCCGTTCATTTGGGACCGTTACCACGAAATCCCCTTTGTGCATGACCGTGTCGATGACTGGACCGGACGGTTTTTGCGTCCGGATCAGGATCGATCCCGACAGTACATAGTTCCACTGCGTGGTGAGCTTATGGTGATGATTTGCTCGAACTGCGTTCTTTTTGAACGTGATGAGCGTCACCGCGTTGATGTTCACGTTGGCGAGCATATCGATGATCTGTCCGCGGTCATCGCTGAATGACACGTCTAGGTTCAGTTTTTCCATGCACTGGTCCTCCCTGCAATGTATTAGACTATCCTCGGGTGAGGTATGGGGATAATAAACTTGCCGCCGCGCTTCCGGTATTCCGACAGGTTATTCATGATCTCTTCTGCAAAGTTCCATGCGAGCAGTAGGGCATAGTCCGGCGAATGCTTCAGCAGTTCCTCGTCGGAGACAACCGGGATGTGCGCACCGGGAGTATAGCGCCCGATCTTCAGTTTGGATTTTTCCGTCACGAAATCGAGCGTTTCAAGGCCGATGCGCGCATAGTTCAGCAGGGTCATGCCTTTGGCGGGAGCGCTGACCGCGACGATCCGTTTGTTCTCGTGCTTTAGTGATCGCAGGAGCCAGAGCAGGTCCTGGCGGTTCTTCTGTACGGCGGCGGAGAACCCGTCCAGGACTTCGGTGCTGTATAGCTTCATATCCTCTTCCTGTTTCAGCAATTGCGCCACGACCGGAGAGACCGGCATTTTCCCGCTGCGGGTCACAAATACCCTGAACGATCCTCCATGGATATCGCGCTGCTGGATGTCGAATATTTCCATATCGAAGCGCTTGAAGAAATGGAGCAGCGGCTTGACCGACAGGTAGGATAAATGCTCATGATAGATCGTGTCGTATTCCAGGTTGTTCACGAGATTCACCAGATAGGGCGCTTCGAAGATGAACATTCCCTCAGGCTTGAGCAGCAGTTGAACGGCGTGCATGATGCTGTCAAGATCGTCAATATGCGCGATCACATTGGTGCCCGTTATGACGGTAGCAGGGCCTTTGTCCGCCAGGATGCTCTTGGCGACGTCAATGCTGAAAAACTCGCATAATGTCTCGATGCCGCGCTTTTCGGCGATCCGCACGATGTTGCTCGCAGGGTCGACCCCTAAAACGCGGGTACCGTTGGATTTGAACGCTTCCAGCAGGACGCCGACGTTGCTGCCGATATCGATCACGAGATCGTTCGAGCCGAGCTTGAAACGGTCGACCGTTGATTTCGCGAACTCGTTCCAGTGGAGATAACCGGTCCTTGTCATGGATGATTCATAGGGATAATCATGACGGTAGAGGATCTCGGGAGAAACGACGTGGTTCAGTTGTACGAGGCCGCAGTCGGAGCACACAACGACCTTGAGCGGGTAATATACTTCCGGCTCGCTGAGTTGCTCTTTCCGGAGAAACTGATCAGCCGGCGGCGTGAACCCCAGATCCAGGAATTGCGTCAGAGCTCTACCTTTGCACATTCGACATGTCAGCACATTGCCTCCTCGTTGTCTGCCTTCACGGCTCCCCGTAATGACCTTGACGGTGTTTCGAATTCCGTAGCCAGCTATCCGGCTGCCGATGTCCCGGCACCGGATGCATGGAGCCCATCATAAATGATGCGGGCCACCTTGTCCCAGGAGTATTTGCCCATGATATACCGGCGTGTTTGTTCTGAATATCTTTTCAACGTGTCGGGGCTGTTCAGGAGCCCGATCGCTTTTTCCTCGAACTCTTTTCGGTTCTCCGGATCGAAGAGCTCTCCATTTACCTTGTCCAGCACCTCGGTCGTGGAATCGTTCGATCGCAGGACCGGCGTTCCGCAGCTCATAGCCTCGAGAACAAAGAGGCTTACAGCTGCCGTGCCGCCGCCGCCGCTCGTCCCCGGGTAGACCACAAGGTCCGCCAAGGTGTAGTACGCGGGGAGAAGTTCATGGTCGACGAATCCCAGCACTTCGACACACTCCTCCAATCCCAGGCGGGCGATCTTTGTTTTGAGGCTGTTGATCTTTGTGGCGTCGTTCAGCGAACAGGTGATCAGCAGCTTCAGGTTCTCGACGCCCTTCCTGAGCTCGGGCAACGCGTCCAGAAGAAAGTCCGTTCTTTTGGGCGGCGTAAAATCTGTGCTGTGTAAAAGTACCTTCTTGCCCCGGTATCGCGTCGAATGGTCCGGATGCGCGATCGGGCGGTAGAAATCCGTGTCAACGCCCAGATAGGTAATGACCGAATCGCGGTCGTATACCTGCAGGATGGCATTCCGGGTTTCCTGTGTCGGGGTGAATATGATCTCGGCTGCACCGGTTCCCTCTCGGTCCGCCCGCTGGTAGCAGGATTTCAGGAAGAACAGCGCCAATCTCGTGAAGTAGCCGTGGGAACCTACCATGACCGGGTCCCAGAAGAACGCAAAGGGCTCGAAACAGTACTGATAAATATGCCTGCAGTTCATCAGCCGGGAGATATGGTTCATCGGGAACATGCTGCTGATGACAGCATCGAATCCATTCCGATCCAGAAGGGTCCTGAGCTTCCTGGCATCTCGCCTGCAAAAGAAGGGCAGTCCTAACCAGAAGAACGGCGAGGACGTGGACAGACTGTGCAGATTATGCACGGTCATGCCGGCATCAGTGAATTTCTTTATGACACGCGGATTTCCATTCTGGACGATTATTTCCACGGGGGCGAACTTCTGAAGATGCCTGGTTACCTCCAGCACGAATTTGGTGCCACCCATCCAGTTGTAAAAATGGCTGTGCAGCCATGCTATTTTCATACGCAGTGCCGCCTCGTTAGCGCATCAGCCCTTTGCCCGCGAAAAATACCATGCGTACGATGCCATGTCAATACGGCACCATCGTCATGCTGCCGCGCGAACAAGCGGAGCTCATGGCGCGGATGGATGGACATGAGGTCTGAACGCAACTACTTCCTCCCTCCCAGGCGTTCGGATGCCGGGGACGCTTTTTTCCTGAAAATGAATCCCTTGAACAAAACCGTCAGATTCGCCGTTTCCGGCGAATCAAAGTCAGCGATCAGTTCGTATTCTCCGCTCATCTTGGCTAAAAAACGGTCGATGTTCAGGATCCAGGCGGGGAAACTCGCCGCATAGATCCAGTCAGGAACCTTCTGCACCGTCAGACGGTCGGGATGGCTTGTGAACAACGGGGTCCGGTCGACAATGATGAAATCAAAGCCCCGCCTGATGATGTCATCAAGAAAGACGTAGGGGTGGGGGAGATAGGGCAATACGCTGGAGAGGAGCAGAACATCAGGCCGCTCCTTTTCCATGCAGTCGTCCAGGGTCTCATAAAATCGCAGGTGATCATCCTCAAAGCCGGTCCTGCCCAGTTCAACGAAATGCCTCTGTTCCACAATGCTCCAGCGACAGGTTTCGAGGTCCGCAAGGAAGCGGCGGGACTGGAAGTACGAACTTCCGAGGGAGCCGCCGAAGTCCGCGAGATTCAGACTGTTGCCTCGTTGTGCGGCGATCCACAGAAGTCCCGCGGTCACCGGCCAGGCATACTGGATACGGTCAAAAATGACCGAGTCACGCTCATAGCACGCCTCACCGGTTTTTACCTTGAGCGCCGCATCGTACACGCGCTTGGCGATCGCGGGGGCGTCGTAGCCCGTGGACCGTGCTTGTGCTTCCTCCCATGTTGCGTAGGCCCCGGTAAAACGGGCGCCCGGCGCGATCTTCCTGATAAGGAAGGTGACGGCCGGGAATGCGTATTTCTTCAGGAATGAGCGTATTCTCGCGTTCATGGCCTGCGTCTCCAGCGCTCGAACTGGAAAATCAGGCGTCGTAATGCGACTGCCGGGAGCGAGGGGCGCGTTGTTCGATAGTACTGTTCAAGGGCTTTCCGGACGGTCTTGTTCTCTTCCACGGGTATCCGTCTGATCTTTATCGGTTCGGAACCAAGAGTGATATCGAACTGGGTCGTGGGGGAACAGTGTTCGCCGCTCGCGTCGAGCCCGATGTTCGATACAAGCGACGATCCGGGGTACAGCGTCAGTTTGTTGTCCAGGAACGCGGATGCAAGCCAGCGTATGGCCCACGAATCCACGCGGCCCGTGCTTTGCTTTCTCAGCATGCTGGTGAACGGGTACGCGCCGTTGAAGTCGAAATCCTTTTCCATATGGCGTGCTCTCAGCTCCTGTAGAAGTTTGCCGCCATCCGGTTCAAAGCGGTCCCATCCGCGCTTCCAAGTGGCCCATCCCCAGCAGTCGGCTCCACGCAGAAAGAACGTTTCCGGGAGCTCGCTTTTCACGGGATACATATAGCCGTGAATGCTGATGACCCGCTCCTCATCACGGTAGAATCGCAGGGCATCATTCATATAGCGCAGAAAGAAAGGAGAGGTCTCGAGGTCATCTTCCAGGACGATAACAGCGCCATACTTGTTCACGATCTCGGTAACGCCGGCGATGATCGACCGCGAAAGGCCGGAGTTCTTGTCCCGCGCCGTGATGGTGACCCGTTTAAATCCGGAAATCGACCGCGCGAACTGTCTGACCGATTCGATCTTTGCATTATCTGCGTTCGTCCGGGGACCATCGGAAAAAATGAACAGCTCACTTTCTTCTGCCCCCGCGTTTTTCCGCAAAGCACAGACGGTCCTTTCCAGGTGCCCCACTCGGTTAAAGGCAAAGAGCGCGATGGGAGCTAAGGTCATAGGTTATGTCTCCCTCATGCCGTGACGTTTCGACTGACGCTCCGGCAGCATGTGCCTTTGGAAGTCCTCGTACCAGAATATCTGCTCGGAAGCGATGTGCGCCGCAAGCGTTGCCGATGTTTTGGTGCTGATAAAGCGATAGCGATATGCCGCGAGACGTACGTCCCGTTCCTGGAACAGGATATCCTGTGCAAAATTACCCCACCGGCTCCTTGGCATGAGATCGACAACCAGTCCGGCATGCGCCGAAGGGAGGAGCATGTGCGATCCGTGTATCCCGATGACGCAACGGCTTTCAGAGTAGATCAGAGCATGCCGGCGTTCGGATTCGAGCGAGTATCGTTCGACCCGCTGGTCGTCGATCCACGAAGGGAACCGCGTCGAAGTGCCCTGGCCGACGACCGTGAAGAGCGCTTTGGGAAATTTCGAGCGCAATCCGCTGAACAGGCGGCGGATCTTCAGGTTCTGCAGCAGTACGGGAAGAGGACGGGTCGCTTTGAATCGGGAAAACAGGTCCAGGAGGAAGCCCGCCCAGATGCGGTTTTCCCTCCAGATGAACGTGATGCGGAAGTCCGGACGGCCGCGATCATGCGTGGGGATACCGGTGAAATTACTGACGGAGAACTGCGACGGATGGGAATGGGCAGGGCTCAGATAGATCGTGTCGAACCGTTCGCATTCCTTGCGGATACGCTCGTCGAGCTGCGGGTAGTAGTCTCGCGCCTTTGCAAGCGGCACGGTGACCGTCCATATCTCACATACGCCTTTCGGGGCGAGCCAGCGAAGATAGGAGGGGAGAATGAGGACGAGCCCGAATTCGCGGTCCTCCGTCAGATGGGACTCCGCGTTCAATAATTTGAGGAGCGCGTGCCCATAAAGGTAATCGATGCAATTGAGAATGATCACGTTCCGTGCATCAAAGAACCGTTCGACCGTAAGGGTGACGGCCGGATCATCAAGTGGATGCTGCAGGGCCCGGAGAAACGGCCGGCCATACCATGCCACCGAGTGAGGTTCGTCCAGATAAAGCTTGTTCGTTCTGCGATCGACAGTGCAGGGGGCAAAACGGCCATGTCCGACCGGCAGGTCCTGGACAATGTCCGCGCTGCAGGTCGGGCACGATGCGGTCGCGCACACATGGATCCCCTGCCAGAGGACACGTTCTGCCGTAAGGACCGTAGTGCAGACGGGGCAGACAGGGCGATGATCTATGGCCGGCTTGACCTGTATCATATCAGTTTGTTCACCTGGCGATCTGAAATAGCGACATAATTGGCGTACTGGAAATTATCCATCCAGGGGCTATAGGCGCGGATGTCCAGGCCTCGCGGCATGATCTTCGCGACGATGAATCCCGCCTTCTCGAACCGGCTGTAAAGCTGCTGAAGCGTCGTGCAGGAGTCAAGGTTGGCTCCGCCGTATTCGAACTGGATGAAATCCACGAAGTCGCTTCTGAGAAAGCCCCCCATGCCGTCGAGCGCGGCTCGCTCATGACCTTCCACATCCAGCTTGATGAAGTGTATATGCTCGATCTTTGCGCCGGGGATATACTCGTCCAAACGGATCGCATCGATACGTTCTTCCTTGTCCATCTGGATGGCATAGGTCGACAGATCCCGCTGGTGGAGAGATGCAAGACTGCTTTGGTGCTGATCGAAGAAGATGGTCGCTGTGCCTGTCCTGTCGGAAACTGCTTTCCGGTTCAGGATGAACTGCCGGGGATCGGTGAACGATCGCTGGAGGGTGTCAAAACAGGCGGAAGTGGGTTCGAACAGATGTATCGTCGAAGGCAGGCGATGCCGCACGCACTGCTCGGCGAGAAGACGGCTGTAATTCCCGATGTTCGCGCCAATATCGAAAAGGATGAGATGGTCGACCTGCATCCCGTGGAAATACCTGAACAGATCATTGATGAAACGATCTTCGCCGTTCGTCCCGAAATCCGCGTTCTTGTTGTTGTCCAGATAGGCGAACACGTTCAATGCGAAGGTACGTAGTTTTTCCCGCAGGGAGCTCTGTTTGATGATCATGCCATCCTCTTTGTCAGGTGGAAGAGACCGGTGCCGAATCCCCGTGACGCATCGTAGGTCGGATAAAGGTTCCGTCCGTAAATATAGGCTTCGTTCCGGAGCGTCATGTCCGGAAAGAGCGACAGAAGGTGTTCGCGGGTAAATGTCCGGTGCGCGTTGAAATAGATACGGGAGTCGCTGTCAACCGGTACGGATAGATAGAGATTTCCCCCGGGACCGAGAACGCGTTGAAGCTCCAGTGCTGCTTTCTCGCTCCCCCGGGGGTCGAGAGGATCGCCATACCGACCGAGCCCGACATGCTCCAGGACGCACAAAGACGACAGGCTGTCGATCGTTCCGTCCTGAAAAGGCAGGTTGAGGATCGAACCTTCCAGAAAAGAAAGATTCTCAACAGTGATATCTATCGGACGGATATCAACCATGGTCGTTGGCACGAATTGGGCTATGACAGCCATGGTGGTGACCGAAGATCCCACATCATAGTGGTTGCGAGGACGGGTCGTGCCGATCATTTTGGCGGCCCAGGTGTCCTGGAGCAGGTAGATCGGATCGGTCGGAGTTGTCGCAGTTCGGTCGCGGATGCAGGGATAACAGTAGCGCACGGACAGGCGAAAACGGTCCCCGGGGCCGCTGGTCCGATATGCCAGATAATCGCGGATGTATCTCGCTATCCCGAGGAGGAGCATGGCGGGATCCCGGAGGATGCGTCGGCCCGCCAGGGAGAGGATACTCCTCCCGATATCGCGGCCGCTGTTGTTCCTGCTCTGTTCCATGGTTGTGCTCACTGGGATGCCGGCGGTTTACCCGTACGGGAACTTCCCGCGAACAGGCGTTTTGCCTGGTTCAACGGAGCAAGAAGCGCCTGCAGCGCCCGGGCTCCGGGGGTATGCCACTGACGGGTGGTTCTGTCCTGACAGTAGGTTGCGACACGGTCCTTGATGGAGCCGGGCACCGCAACGATGACGTCATCGTTGATAACGATATAGGGAGCAACGGATCTGTCGCGAAGAGCGTCCACGACGGCATCGATTGACGGCCAATTTTCGATCTTATGGGGACGAGGCGGAGGCGACAGGAACAGCCGTGCGTCGTCGATGAGAATGACGTCCTCCTTTTTTCGCCGGTTGATCACGGCTATCTCGTCCAACAGAGGACACTCGTCGTTATCCCCATAGGTCTCTCCTCCGCTCCAATGGGCGTCGAGCCAATAGATCGCCGTGTCCGGCCGGCTGCCGGAGACCTGTTCCAGGATGTTCCGTGAATTTCCGCTCAGAAAGTCTATGTTGCCGATATGGCCGTATCTCCTGAGTGCTTCGGCATGGATCGGCGCGCTGTTCTCAATTGTCACGACGTGGGAGAAATGCGAACTTGCCCAAACCGCCGTAGCCGCCCGGAAGGTCCCCGTCTCGACGAACAGATCGATGGAACAAGCATCTCGTACAAGAAGGATGAGTTCTCTAGGCGCTCCCCTATGTCCGTTCGGCATGATCTCTCCTGTTGTTAGGATAATTTGAAACGCCACGGTGTGCATACCGCATACACCATGAGGCGCAGGTTATTTCTCATCCGGGGAACAAAGATGTCGATCGCGAACACCGTGACACTGAACGAGATGATCATGGACCACACCGCGCCGACCGCGCCGTAGCGGGGAATGAAAAACAGGTTCAACGCGATATTGACAGCAGTGCCTATCGCCGCGGTCAGGAGCGAATAGCGAAACAGGTTCTCGTTCAGGATATACATGCTCTTGGCAACGCCAAAATTGGCAAAGAACAGTCGCAGGGCGAACAGGCCGAGCAGCGATCCCGCCTGCTGGTATTCGCTGCCATACATGATCCGGACAAAGACCTTTCCATAGGCGGCGATGGGGATCGCAACGGCAATGAACAGCATGCTCATAAGCCGATAAATGTTCAGCATCCTCGTGAGATACATGGTCTCGTCCTGCGTTTTTGCGAGGGTGACCGCCGGGCTCGCGGAGCCCTGAACGATCATCGGGATGAACCCGAAGAACTCTATCAGGACCAGTGCTGCGGAGAATTGCCCCAGTTCCCCGGCGCCGACCATCTCCCGAAGCATGACCTGATCAAAGCGCGCCTGCAGGTAGATTGTAAACCCGGAAAGGACCAGGGGCCAGCCATTTCTGAGAAGGGAGATCGCGCGTGACGAGCTCTTTCGCCAATCGGTGATATGCTTGCCGCGGAGCCGGTATGCAAGGACAAGTCCGCATGCTCCCAGCAGCAATTCCGCAAACCCCGCCCAGGCAAAGGCGATTAGCGGGGCGCCGGAGAGGATAAGTGCGATCTTCACGATCGAGATGGCAAGAAATGCGATGTTCTTTGCCAGTATGGGATATTTTGATTGAAGTTCCGCCTGGAACCAAAAGTCGATCGCGTCGAATGCTTGCGCTATCATGCCTGCCGCGGTGATCCCGACCAGCCAGTGCGTCAGACTATCGGCCGGCCGGATCAACAGGATAGCTCCGATCGCCAGGAACAGGGAACATGCCGCCCCGGCAAGACGGAGGACAAATGCTGTGCCGAGGATCTCCGGGGTCTTATCGGGATCGCGAACGATATCCCGCACGATAATGCTGTCGATGCCGAGCGATGCCAGCGTCGAAAAGATCAGGACGATGGAGATCGCGTAATTGAAAATACCGAACTGTTCCGGTCCAAGGTATCGCGCCATCCAGGTGCTGATGACGAGGCCCACCACCATGCGGACCATCTTGTCCGCGAGGAGCCACGCCGAGTTCGTGACCGCTTTTTGCAGCGCTTCACGTCCCGCGAACGAGACCCTGAACAATCTCTGAATGAGTGTAATGGGATCCATCAGTTGATCCGTGACCGCCTAGGAATGCCTCGACAGAGCATCCTGGAATATCCTGCTGATGGCCTTTTCAGGCAACCCTTGCGCATGGAGGGCTTCCTGGATGATCATTCTGTTTGTATAGGTTGTCACGATCACCTGCTCATACGTCAGATCCCGTATGCGTTGAATGGGAAGGACTTCGTAGGAGAAGAGCCGTTCGCCCGGGGTGACGGTGTCAACGATCCCGACCAACTCCAGATCCGTTTCCTGCAGCGTTATATAGGCGATTTCGGCCACCTCGTCGGCGCCGGCGAAGACGACCTTTTTAATGCCCTGGTGCTCCAGGTTTTGAAAAAGCAGCCGGAAACTCTGCTTCGCCTCGCGGTAAATACGAGTGTAATCCGCCAGCAGATCGTACGCCAGCCGGGTCTTTTCCGCGAAACCCTTTGGCGTGAGGTAGTATGCGTATCGTTTGGAAGGGATGTTCTTGACCGTAATAAAACCCTTGGCCACGAGGTTCTTGATATAGGAATTCACGAGCCCGAGAGCGATGCCCAGGCGCTGGCTCAGGTCGCGCTGAGTTAGGGCATCGTTATTCGCCAACTCGTCGAGGATCTGGAGCGAGCGATACTGGCCGGATTCTGACGGGGAAGGCGTCTGAGCACCCTTGTTCATAATTTGAACGATACCATGGCTCATGAAATTTTGTCAACATTTTTTCACGTACCTGCATTCTCTTTTGAGCCCGGCAGAATGACCGGTCCAACACTTCCCTCGATCTGTTCTCCCGTCTGCCGAACCCTGTTTCCCGAGAAGTCCCGGTCCCCAATCCCGCGATAGAAAGATGCCGTGAGAAACAAAAAAACCTTGCTGGCCGCTGTAGAAGCGGATATAAAAGGATTGCCGCCAAGCAAATCCTTTCACCAACAAGGTGGGAA
>Ga0224495_10002176_pt1 | contig 13032 bp, 15 predicted proteins | sample SF_Jul11_sed_USG_FD_168128 | JGI IMG/M metagenome (GOLD analysis project Ga0224495, IMG submission 168128) | Sediment microbial communities from San Francisco Bay, California, United States - SF_Jul11_sed_USGS_4_1 | ecosystem: Environmental > Aquatic > Marine > Sediment | place: USA: California... | reverse complement strand
TCCTCCATCCCTACATCTTGAACGGCCGAAACATGCCGCTTGGGTATCACCAACGTATGGACGGGCGCCTGGGGATTGATATCATCAAACGCTACCGTGTGCTCGTCCTCTTGAACCAGCTTCACTGGAATCTTCTTTTCCACAATCTTGCAAAAGAGACACTCACTCATGGCACACCTTTCACGTATCTCGCAGGCCAGACTTACCAAACCGCGTTCCCAATTCCTGAAAAATCTCCTGAAGACTAATCTCGTGATATCCCAGCACCATGAGGGTATGAAAGAGCAGATCAGCGACTTCGTACACGATCTCCTCTTTCTTGCCACCTTTGGACGCCAACAGGACTTCTCCAGCCTCCTCCGCCACCTTCTTCAGAATCTTGTCATGCCCCCCCTCAAACAGCTTCGAGGTATAGGAACCAGCCTGGGGATTAGTGCGGCGCTCCTGAATCGTCCTGAGAACACCCTCAAGAATTCCTCCCTGTGCATCTTGCGTATTCTGCTGAGCAAGGGGGCCTTGTTCAGCTAGCCGAGAAAAAAAACAGGCTCGCTCGCCTGTATGACACGTCGGTCCGACTGGTTGCGCCTTCACCAGAATAGTATCTTGATCACAATCAACGAAGAGTTCCTTCACGTGCAGCGTATGACCGGAGGTTTCGCCTTTTTCCCAGAGCTTGTTTCGAGACCGACTCCAAAAATGCACTCTCCTCGTGGCGACCGTCTTCGCGATGGCCTCTTCGTTCATGTACCCGAGCATCAACACCGTCCCATCAAGCCAATCCTGAATAACGGCCGGAAGCAGGCCTTGCCCATCAAATTTCAACTGATCTGTCGACCCTTGACTCATCGTGTCATGCCACTCGAGAAAGACTATCTGATCGAACAGGGACGCCACGTTCCTGTAAGTATGCTTTCGCTTGGGAGATCGTATAGGTTCGAAAATGAAAAATCGACGCGGCCAAGACCGCGTCCGCCTTCCCCGTCACAAAGCCCTGGTAGAGGTGGTCAAGGGTGCCAACTCCGCCAGAAGCGATCACGGGAATCGATACAGCCCCAGACACTGCCGCCGTCAGGTACAGATCATACCCGGTCTGCCGACCATCCTGATCCATGCTGGTCAATAAGATTTCTCCGGCACCGTACTGTCTCATCCGCATTGCCCACTCCACCACATCAAATCCCGTCGCTTGGCGCCCACCATGCGTGAAAACCTCCCAGCGACCATCCGCTACACGTTTGGCATCAATGGCCACAACGATGCATTGCGTCCCAAACCGCTGAGCAGCCTCTTGCACAAACTCAGGCCGTCGAACTGCCGCGGTGTTGATGCTCACCTTGTCCGCCCCGGCATTCAACAAGGCTCGAATGTCGTCGAGCGTTCCCACGCCCCCACCGACCGTCACCGGCATAAATACCCGGGCAGCCGTCCGCTCCACAACATCAATGATCGTCTTTCGGTTTTCATGCGAGGCAGTGATATCGAGAAAGCAGAGTTCGTCCGCTCCTTCGTGATCGTAGCCTACCGCGGCTTCAACTGGGTCTCCGGCATCGCGGAGATTCACAAAGCTGACGCCCTTGACCACGCGGCCCTCTTTGACGTCCAGGCAGGGAATGATGCGTTTGGTCAACATAGTCGCACTAACGTGAGGGAGAGCCTTGTTCGGCTCCTAACCCTTCACTCCTTACCAAGAGCCGCCACTGCGGCCTTCAGATCAAGTTTCCCATCGTAGAGGGCTTTCCCCACAATCGCCCCCTCGATTTTTTGACCAAGTGATCGTACGGCTTGCAGATCTTCCAGACGAGTGATCCCTCCCGAGGCAATCACCGGAAACGAAGAGTATTCGACAACTTCTTTCAATGCAGGAATATTCGGCCCGTTCAGCATGCCATCACGCGCGATATCCGTATAGACCACGGCGGCAATCGCACAGCCTGACAGTTCCTTCAACAAATCGATCGCTCTCACATCGGATACCGTTGTCCAACCTTTTACAGCGATTCGACCGTCACGTGCATCAAGCCCAAGTACGATCCGCTGCGGAAACTCCTGGCAGGCCAGATCGAGCAGCGCCCGGTTCGTGAGCGCTGCCGTGCCGAGCACAACGCGCGACACCCCAGCATTGAGATACCGGCGAACCGTATCAATGGTCCTGATGCCGCCGCCGACCTGAACTTTGACGCGAACAGCTTTCATGACGGACTCGATGTGGGGCAGATTCTTGGGCTCGCCATCGACGGCGCCGTTTAAATCCACGACGTGAATCAGACCGGCTCCCTGTTGTTGCCACCTGCTGGCAACCTCCGTCACATCGTCAGAATAGACTGTTTCCGCCGCCATATCGCCTTGACGTAACCGCACACAACGCCCATCCTTCAAATCAATTGCGGGAATAACCAGCACCCTACTTGCCCTCCCCTACACCGAACGGAAAGTCTTTGAAGACCTCATCAACCCCGTATTCTGCGAGTTCCGCCGCAGTCACGAAGGCCCATCGTTGTAGGAACCCCATGAGATCCTCGTTCATGGGCCGTTGCCGTTCATAATAGCCACCGACCCAGAGCACTTGCCCATCAGCCGCCACGACCTTGGCCTCAAAGCCGACCGTCGCCGGCGGGTCAGCGCCCAGTCGACTACCTACCCGCTCTTGGTACACCGATACGAGGCCGATTAATGCCGCATCCGCCTTCAGTCGCTTCGCAACCGCAGCGGCCGCCTTTTCCATCCCCATTTTGACCAGCTCTCCATCGGCTGAAGAGACTCTGACCGCATCACCGGGAGGCAATACGAGAAGGCCTTTCCGATCGCGAAGGCGCCCCCAGAACAATTCCGTCACCGTCTCCGCCGCATGTCCCGGCACCACCATGGTTTTCTTGGGCAGAGGTTGCCCTCCCGGAGGAACCCCCATGGAAATATCAGACCGACGGATACTGTCAGGGGTCGGAAGGAAGAGAGCGTCTTGATCGGACGCTTGGGGCGTGGCAATCGATGTAAACGGGATGAGGGCAATGGAGTGAATCCGATATCGGGCGAGTTCCGGAGCCGATTTCGTTGCGACCTTTGATCCACTGCATCCTGTCGCAATGGTTGCCAAGGCAACAGCACTTATCATCAGGATCACGCGAGAGAACAGACCGTGCACGATCACTTCCACTCTCCAAAATTTTTGATCAATTGTAGCCCGACCGCTTGGCTCTTCTCTGGATGGAACTGGCAGGCCACCACATTGTCTTTCCAAATACTGGACGTGAAGGGAACGCCGTAGCTCGTCGTGGTGGCCGTAATCTGTTTGTCAGCTGGGTCCACGAAAAAAGAATGGACGAAGTACCAATTAGACCCATCCGCTACACCCTCGAACACCGGACAGGGGCTTTGGATCGCGATCTGATTCCATCCCATGTGCGGAACCTTCAACGCGTGATCCCTTGAAAAGGGTCTGACTTTCCCTGGAAGAATGTCGAGCCCCTCATGCCTGCCAAACTCTTCACTTTCCGTAAACAATAGCTGGAACCCCAGGCAGATCCCCAAGAACGGCTTTCCCGATCGAATCGCGGCCTTGATAGGCTCGATCAAACCATACTGCTTCAGATTTGCCATGCAATCACCGAACGCTCCGACACCTGGCAGGACCACATGACTGGCATTCTGAATGGTGGACGAATCACGCGTGACAATCGTCTGATGTCCCACCGCCTCAAAGGCTTTCGAGACACTGCGCAGATTTCCCATCCCGTAGTCAATAATGGCGATCATACGTTCTTCCAGACTTAGGAAGTCGTAACAATACCGCAACTGGACGGTTCCTGCCACTGGCAATCTGAGCGGACATACCAGCAGGCTACCAAAGACAGCAGGGCCTGCCCTTCATTCCATTCCTTGGTCATTTCGCTGTGATGACTTGGACTCGAGATGAGCGCGTAAGGCGTTCCTACTCACCTTGGGCATTCTCCTTGTAACGGCGAACGCTTTCACGAGTTTGTGGACATATTCACTCTTCTGAGCGGAAAAAATATATCGCTCAGCAAGTGCCGCAGCTCGTCTGTTCAGCTCTAGCACAGCACTATCCCCTAAACTTTTCCTCTTCAGATTAGTTCTACGGTCTAGCGTAAGACAAACCTTTGGGGACAACGGAAAGGACACTTCAACATTCGGATAGCCAAAGCCTCCTCCCAACCCCATTTTATTATCTTCTCTAAAGACGACAACGAGTGGAGAGTCGCAGCTGATGAATTCTGATGCAGGTGGAGCTGTGCTTAGACACCAATAGAGCTCCCTAAGATGCTTCTCAACCGTCTCGAATCTACGTAGCGTTGCAGCTAGTGCGAATGTGTCATCAACCTTGATCTCGAATCGTCGCTCAACGTTCCCGGCAAGATCTTGCAGTTCAGCCATAGTTAAATTTGATTGCTTATTGGACTTGAGCCATTCACATGCCTTCGAAAGTCGTTCGGGATCTCTCGCCAAGTTCTCCATATTGATAATGTAATGCTGGAATTCACAAAAAACTGTTTGATTGCATCGATAGTTCTTGGCACGCGGAGATATAAATATGCGAGGAATTCGGAAACCACTAAAATCTCCTTCACTACAGGCTTCGCGCCAGGTTCTTTCCATCGTTCCAAGATTGGCTTGACCGCTGATTCGCATTCGGCAAATGCTTGCTCCAGAAAGTGAGGTTGCACGCCCTCAACATTTCGAATGGTGTAGATATCACTCATTACAGCAGTATCTTTCGGAGATTGCTGTCGCGGCGGGCCTCCCTCTTTGTCATATACCCAAATCTTCGGCTTTCGGTGACCAGGTATCGGTAAGGCAAAGCTCTTCAAGTAGAACTCAGGCACATAGTGGTTTCGCCTGTAAGCCATAAGAAATTACGTGGAACAAAGGCAAGAAGCAAAAAATTGAGGCTCGACCTTGACACATTTCCAGCGCCTAGATCAAAACACAAAAGGCAGGCTCCCTTTCAGAAACCTGCCCCTCCCAATCATACATTCTGACTACTCTTGCCCTCTTCCGACTACAGCATCCCCTTCGTCGACAAGACTCTACCCGCCAGCCGCTCTTCTAACATCGTCGCTTGATCAAGAGCCTTGGCGAGCGCCTTGAAGATGGCTTCCATGATGTGGTGGGGGTTGCGGCCATAGAGCAGATTCACGTGGAGGTTCAGACCGCCGTGAGTCACAAAGGCCTGGAAGAAATCTTCGAACAGCCCGAGATCGAATGCCTTGATCTTCCGGTCCGGCAGATTCACGTTGTACACCAGAAATGGCCGTCCGCTTAAATCGACGGTAACCTGGGCCAACGTTTCGTCCAGCGGCGCCGAGGCAAACCCGAATCGCTTGATACCCGCCTTTTCGCCCAGAGCCTGGTGCAGCGCCTTACCCATGACAATACCGACATCTTCTACGGTGTGATGTTCGTCGATGTCGAGATCTCCCTTGGCCTTCACGGTCAGGTCGAAAAACCCATGTTTGGAAAGCAACTCCAGCATATGGTCAAAGAAACGGATGCCGGTGTCGATCTTTCCTTTCCCACTCCCATCCAGAGTCCACTCGACATGGATATCGGTCTCTTTGGTCGCTCGATGAATGCTCGCCTGTCGTGGGGCAGACCCGTTCTTCTTCATGAAAACCTACTCTGCGCGGATTTGGCATGGGCGTCGAACCCTTCGATCTGCGCCAGTCGAATCAAAGGATCTTTGACTTTGGCTAATTCTTGTTTCGTGTAATGGACGATGTTGCTCACCTTGACATAATCATTAACGGACAGGGGCGAGAAGAACCGGGCAGTTCCTCCGGTCGGCAAGACGTGATTTGGCCCTGCGACATAATCGGCAACCGATGGTGGTGTATAGCGCCCCAAGAATAGCGCGCCCGCATGGCGGATCTTTTCCAAATAATCGAACGGATTATCCACCGAGAGCGTCAGGTGTTCGGCCGCAATTTCGTTCGCCACCTCAATGGCTTCATCCATTGTGGTCACGACGAAGGCTACTGAATGACGGGCAATTGATTTCGACGCGATCTTTTCACGTTGAAGCCCTTTCAGCTGACTTTCGATCAGTTTCGACACATCCTTCGCCAATCGCTCCGAGGTCGTCACAAGGAATACCTGCGCGTCTTCATCATGCTCAGCTTCGCAAAGCAGATCTGCCGCCACATGGGCTGGTTTCGCCTCATCATCGGCCACCACTAACAACTCACTGGGGCCGGCAACCATGTCGATTCCAACCGTGCCGTAGAGCAATCGTTTGGCTGTGGCTACGTAGATATTTCCCGGCCCGACAATCTTGTCGACCCTGGCGATGGTGTTCGTCCCATAGGCAAGGGCCGCGACTGCTTGAACGCCACCGACGCGATAAATCTCCGTGACTCCGGCAATATCGGCTGCAACCAGCAAATAGGGATTAATCCCGTCCTTCTGGGGCGGGGTGACCATCACAATGCGTGGGACACCGGCAACCTTGGCTGGAATCGCGCACATCAGCACGGATGACGGATACACGGCCTTGCCCCCTGGGATATACACCCCTACCGCGTCGACTGGACCAACCAGCTGCCCCAAGGTGGCATCCCCATCCTGGTACATCCAGGTCTTGGTCCGTTGACGCTCATGAAACGACGTAATCCGTTGAGCAGCCAGCCGCAGCGCATCGCCCTCATCCTTTCGGATGTGGAAATAGGCATTCTTAACCTCTTCAGGAGTCACACGCAGTGCGTCCGGCTTCAACGCGACCTTATCGAATTGCTTGGTGTAGCGGAGGATCGCTTTATCGCCTCCCTGCTCAACCCCTTTCAGAATGGCCTGCACGGCTTTTTCAACCACCGCGCCGCTTGCCCGTCCGCGAAGCGCAACTTTTTTTAGGGATGGGAGAAAGCTGCGATCCGCTTGCGTCACGATTTTCATGAGCGAGCCGCCTTCCGCTTGCGCGCGCGTACCGTCGAGGGGCGACCGTTGCGGGAGAGAGCGTTCTGACTCCGCACCGCTGCCCGAAGTTTACGAATCAACTCCATCAGTGGCTCCTGTTTGAGCCTAAAACTCGCACGATTGACGATGAACCGGGCTGTCGATTGAGTAATGACCTCGATCTCGGCAAGATCATGGGCTTTGAGTGTGCTGCCGGTTTCGACCAAATCCACGATCCGATCTGCCAGCCCCACCACAGGAGCCAACTCGATAGAGCCATACAACTTGACGATCTCGACCGGAATTCCTCGCGTATTAAAATAGCGCTCGCTGATCCGTGGATACTTTGTCGCGATACGAATCTTGGACGAGAGGCGATCATGTGCTTCCTCCCCCCGGAGCGCGGCGACCGAGATTCTACACGCTCCGAATCCTAAATCCAATGGTTCGTATACATCACTTTCCTGCTCTAGCAAAACGTCTTTCCCGACGATTCCGGCGTCCGCTCCCCCATATTCCACATACGTCGGCACATCGCTGGGCCGAACGATGAGAAAGGTCATCTCGTTCTCGGGGCTGACAAATATCAGACGACGGCTCTCGCCTGACAGCCCCGGAATGTCGTAGCCGGCTCGTCGGAAGAGGTCCAGCGCGGACTCCATGAGTTTCCCTTTTGACAGAGCGATCGTCACCATGTGTAACCCCTAGTGTATCTTCGTCGGCGACTTTTGGCGCTGAACCTCAGCCCCCAGAGCACCTAACTTTTCTTCAATTCTCTCGTATCCCCGATCAAGATGGTACACACGTTGGACGTGCGTCACTCCCTCTGCAGCCAGCCCAGCGACGATCAACCCGGCACTCGCCCGAAGATCTGACGCCATGACTGGCGCGCCAGTCAGCTGCTTGCGTCCCGTCACCACCAACCGGTTCCCTTCAACGCGGATATTGGCTCCCATCCGCCGCAGTTCCTCGACATGCATGAACCGGCTTTCAAACACCGTTTCAGTCACGACACTCATGCCTTCGGCGAGACTCAGCAGCGCAACCATTTGAGCCTGCATATCGGTGGGAAAACCTGGGAAGGGCAACGTCCTAATATCAGTGCCTCGTAATGTGCCAGGCATGGTCAGACGCACATGGTCGTTGCCTTCTTGCACGTTGGCCCCCGCCTCACGCAACTTCATCAGCACCGCCTCAAGATGACCCGGACGGCAATGCGTCGCAATGACATCCCCTTGGGTCACGGCTGCTGCCGCCAAGTACGTGCCAGCCTCGATACGATCAGGAATGACGTCATGATCCCCACCATGAAGTTCTCGCACTCCTTCAATCACGATCTCATCAGTTCCCGCTCCTCGAATTCTCGCACCGCGCTTGACGAGAAATTCGGCCAGGTCCACGATTTCAGGTTCCTTTGCCGCATTTTCTAGCGTCGTCACTCCCTCGGCCAATGTCGCCGCCATCATCAGATTTTCAGTACCGGTGACGGTCGGCGTATCACAGTAGATCCGCTCACCCCTCAATCGTTTCGCCCTCGCCGTGATATAGCCGTGCTCAATGGAAATGTCAGCCCCTAATTTTGCCAATCCCGCTAAATGAAGGTTCACTGGCCTGGATCCGATCGCACAGCCCCCGGGAAGGGACACTTTGGCCTCCCCCCAACGGGCAAGCAACGGACCAAGGACCAATACCGACGCCCGCATCGTCTTTACGAGATCGTAGGGAGCTTCGGTTGATTCAATGGCATTGACCTGGATGACTGCCCGATTGCCCTCATGGGATACCTTGGCTCCGAGAATCCCTAAGAGCTTTCCCATCGTGAGCACATCCACGACTCTTGGAAGATTGGTGATGACGCACTCCCCGCCTCCCAGAATGGTCGAGGCCAAGATCGGAAGAGCAGAATTTTTCGCGCCGCTAATGCGAACGTCTCCGGCGAGTCTCTTGCCGCCTCTGATAAGAATCTCATCCATACCGTGATCCTAGCTCACCCGCCGCGCGATCATCACCCGTTCGATACCGGCCTCATCCTTGATGGTCTGAAGTCCTGTGTAGCCCCCTGCTTGTTCTGCCGCCAGTCGCACAATTGGGGCTTGCCCCTGACCAAGCTCCATGACGAGCAATCCACCAGGCACGAGAAATTGTCGTGCATCGTGGAGCAATCGTTCATGGAACTCCGTTCCGCTCTGTCCAGCCACCAACGCTAACCGCGGCTCAAAATCTCTGACCTCTGGCTGCAGACCGGCCCAGACCTCTTCAGCGATATACGGGGGATTAGACACGATCGCATCCACGGCTCCGATTAACTGGCATTCGTGCAAGGGAAACAATAGATCCCCTTCCTTCCAAGTAATTTTATCGCTGACGCTGTGTCTCTCCGCATTACTCTTGGCAACCGTCAACGCTTCCCCGGAGCAGTCCAGGGCAAAAATTCGCATGCCGCTCAGGATGGTCGCCAAGGTCACCGCCACACATCCGGACCCAGTTCCCACATCAACCACTACCGCACCTTCTGCAAACCTACCCTCCCTGAGAGTCTCCTGAACAAGGAGTTCGGTCTCAGGCCGAGGAATCAACACCGCCGGGCTCACATCAAAGTCGAGACCGCAAAATTCCTGTGTGCCCAGAATATACTGGAGGGGTTCGCATGCCATCCGCCTCGATACGACTGATTCGGCACGAGCGAGTCCTTCAGCTGACACCGCTTGGTCTCTCCGACTCGCCAACTCGTGATGTTTCAGTCCACACGCGAAGGCCAATAACCAGAGCGCTTCTTGAGACGCATTGGTCGATCCCGATCTCTCCAAAGCACGTTGGGCCCACGTGAGCACCATGCCAATCGTCTTCGGATCTGCGGTAATGGGGACGACCATCATGACACGTTGGCAGTTTCGACCTGCTGTTGTTGTGCCTTCAGCGCTTGAACGAATTCATCCAAGTCGCCTTCCATAACCAGCTCAAGCTTGTGCAGCGTCACCCCGACTCGATGGTCGGTGACACGGTTCTGAGGAAAGTTGTAGGTGCGAATCTTCTCGCTCCGCTCGCCCGTTCCGACCTGGGATTTCCGGTTTTTGGAGATCTCCGCTTCGTGCTTTTCCCGCTCGGCTTCCACGATGCGCGCGCGCAAGGTCCGCATGGCTTTCGTGCGATTCTTCAGCTGCGAACGCTCGTCCTGACAACTCACCACGACTCCGGTGGGAATATGGGTGATGCGCACGGCTGATTTCGTCGTATTGACACTCTGACCTCCGGCGCCGGATGAGCAGAACGTGTCGATCCGTAGGTCTCCGGGGTCGATCTTCACATCGATTTCATCCACTTCAGGCATGACCGCCACGGTGACAGTAGAGGTATGGATCCGGCCCGCCGCTTCCGTCACCGGCACCCGCTGCACACGATGCACGCCGGCTTCGTACTTGAAGTGGCTATAGGCCCCCTTACCTTCGATCAGCGCCGTGATATTCTTATATCCTCCGACACCATTCTCTGCCGCCTCGACCGTATCGACCTTGAAGCCTTTCTTCTCCGCATATCTGATATACGAACGGAATAACTCCCCGGCGAACAGCCCCGCTTCATCTCCTCCGGTGCCGGCTCGGATTTCTAGGAGCAGACTCTTTTCATCCCGTGGATCCTTCGGAATCAAGAGCTCCTTGACCTGCTCTTCCATGACTTCCTGCTGCCTCCGCAACTCAGCGGTTTCGTCAGAGGCCATCTTGTGCATGTCACTGCCGGCTGATGGATCGGCCAGAATCTGCGCAGCCTCTTCCAGCTGGAGGACATTGCGACGATAGACTTCGAACAATTGAGCCGCCGGCTCAAGGTCGACACGTTCCTTGCTGAGCTTATGAAGCTGCGCTGGCTGACTGACGACAGAGGGATCCATGAGCTGATCGATCAACTCTTGAAATCGTGACGCCACGAATTCCCATTTCTTGAGTAAAGCGGCTTCCATCGTGGTCGATCCTCAGATGCGCGACTACTCCAGGCCGAAAAACAAAGGGACCCTGCTCCAGGCGAAGCAGGGTCCCTTCATATGACACGTAGAGTGGCTACTTGTCCTTCTTCGCGTACTTCTTTTTGAACCGCTCAACACGTCCTTCAGTATCGATGATCTTTTGTGTACCGGTGAAGAACGGATGACAATTGGAGCAGATATCAACGCTGATATCACCAGTGGTAGTACGGGTCTTAAACGAATTTCCGCAGGCGCAGTGAACTGTTGCCTCGCGGTATAGCGGATGAATACCCTTCTGCATGACCTACAACTCCTTACCCAAGAATGACAAACGTGCGTGGTCTCTTCCCAAGGGCCAACACTTTAACCGAAGGAAGCTTAAGAAACAAGCACCACATTATTACCGATTCATCGATTGCAGAAACTCCTGATTGGTCTTGGTCCCGCCGATCTTATCCATGAGGAATTCCATGGCTTCCATCGTCCCCAACGGACTGAGCACCTTCCGGAGGATCCACATCTTGTTAAGGCGATCTTTATCCACCAACAGCTCTTCTTTCCTCGTACCGGACTGACTGATATCGATCGCTGGAAACAGGCGCTTGTCCGCCAAGCGGCGATCCAAATGAACCTCCATATTACCGGTCCCTTTGAACTCTTCAAAGATGACGTCGTCCATGCGACTACCGGTATCAACCAGCGCCGTGGCCATAATGGTGAGGCTCCCGCCGTTCTCGATATTGCGGGCCGCTCCAAAGAAACGTTTTGGCCGCTGCAGCGCGTTGGAATCCAAACCGCCAGAAAGCACCTTGCCGCTGGGCGGCGCAATGGTGTTATAGGCCCGGGCGAGACGGGTGATACTGTCCAACAGGATGACAACGTCTTTCTTGTGTTCGACAAGCCGCTTCGCTTTCTCCAGCACCATTTCCGCCACCTGGGCATGTCGCTGCGCCGGTTCATCAAACGTCGAACTGATGACCTCCGCCTTAACCTGCCGCTGCCAGTCGGTGACTTCTTCCGGTCGTTCGTCAATCAACAGCACGATGAGTGTGACTTCTTTGTGATTCCTGATAATGGCCCGAGCGATCGCTTGGAGAAGCATCGTCTTACCAGTACGAGGAGCCGCCACGATCAGTCCTCGCTGGCCTTTGCCGATCGGAGTTGTCAAATCCATGACGCGGGTACAATACTCTTCCCGGTCGAACTCAAGATTGAGTCGTTCTTCAGGGTACAACGGAGTGAGGTTATCGAAGAGAATCTTATCGCGCGACACCTCGGGGTCTTCATAATTGACCTTCTCAACCTTGAGTAAGGCAAAATACCGTTCACTCTCTTTCGGGGGACGGATCTGACCCGACACAATGTCGCCGGTACGAAGGTTGAACCGGCGGATCTGTGACGGGGAGATATAAATGTCGTCGGGACCCGGCAGATAATTTGAGTCCGGCGCGCGGAGAAAGCCGAATCCATCGGGAAGCGTCTCTAGCACCCCTTCCCCAAAGACCACACCGTTTTTCTCAGTCTGAGCTTGGAGGATCGCAAAGATCAGTTCCTGCTTTCTCAGATTGGCGGCCCCTTCGATCTTCAGTTCACGCGCCACATCATTCAGGTCGGCGATGGACTTCTGTTTCAGTTCTGCAAGATGCATTACTTCCCCCCTATCTACTGACATAGAACTCCTCTCAAGCCGTGGGTTTGTTATTCTCCAGAATACACTCGAACTGATTTGGTCATGCGAAACGTGCTTTTATCGTAGAGATGCGCTTATTTAGGTCTTGGTCTGTTTGGGTTGGAATTGCTTGCGGAAGATTCGTTGTCCGCTTCTTTATTGAGTTGTCTCATTATGAACTGCAGGGATTACGGTCACCTCTAAAACTCTCCGAGGTCTACAGCTCAAGCAGGATCTTTGATGGGCTCACTTACGTTACGCTCGCTGCTAGATTTGATTCGGGACAGGTTCCGGAGTTGAATTCTTCGGTGGAGAGAATCAGCTCAGCCTTAGATGATAAAGCGATGATACCCAGGCATCGACCGGTTGTCAACTAGCGTCAAGAATTTTGTAGCTAGCACATCATCTGTCCGCTTTTTGTAGCACGTGATCTGTCCGGTTTAGGGTGGCCCCTCAAGGAGGGCCACCATGACACGGGCGACGGTACTACAGGAGGTGAGAC